>VOFE01002535.1_pt1:0-210000 | contig 316000 bp, 354 predicted proteins | sample 5384071 | NCBI WGS metagenome assembly VOFE01 (sample SAMN12384724, study PRJNA508395) | human gut metagenome | isolation source: healthy gut D | host: Homo sapiens
ACCGAAAACAGTACAGGACTTTCTGGATCATATTGAGAATCAGGAATTGTATCATGTACTGATTACAGTGGACAGGCTTACCCTGCAGATCGTTCTGATGAAGATCCAGGGGTACAGCACTCATGAAATCGCCAGGTATCTGAAGATTACCGAAAAGGCGATTTACAGGCGCGTGGACAGGCTGAAAGAAAAAGTGAAGAAGATCTTTGAATAATTCATGATAATCACAAAGCAGGGTGTGAGAACAAACTCCGCCCTGCTTATCATTTTAGAAAAAATAAAACTTTTGTCAAAACCAGTATTTAAAAATTTTATCAGTAATAAAGTGCAGAAGGATGTTTGGATTACTGTTTTTATGCAACTATTTCTTGTTGCTCTTGACAAAACCTTTTTCAGAGATTAAAATTATAACAGTGTTATATAGCACTGTTATATAGGTGGTGTGCAAAATAAACGGAAATGGAACGACTTTAGAAAATATCCACCGGGCAGCGAAAGCAGAATTTTTAGAAAAAGGATATAAAGACGCTTCCCTGCGGAATATCGTGAAATCCGTGGGAATGACTACCGGAGCCTTTTACGGATATTACAAAAGCAAAGAAGAACTTTTTGAAGCCATCGTTGGTGAACATTATGAATATATTCGTAACCGTTTTATAAAGGCACAGCAGGAGTTCGCCGAACTACCAGCTGCCCAGCAGCCGGAAGTCATGAGTGATATTTCGGGAATCTGCATGTACGATATTCTCTATTATGCGTACGAACATTTAGAGGAATGTAAACTGATCCTCTGCTGTTCGGAAGGGACAAAATTTGCCGGGCTTATTGACGAAATGGTGGAGATCGAGGCAGATGGGACGCATGCCTATCAGGATGTCTTAAAGCAGCTTGGACGGTCCCTCTCCGCATATCGATCCTTCGCTGGAGCATATTCTGATCACCGGAATGTTTCATACTTTTTTTGAATTGATCATCCACGAAATGCCGCTCAAAGATGCCGAAAACTACGTTAAAGAAATGCGCGCCTTTTATACAGCAGGATGGATGAAAATTATGGGGCAGTAATGCCTTATAATTTTTGTTTGACAGTTAGCTACAGCTAACCTAAATTTGGATATTGTAAGAACATAGACGTGTTCTCTTTATCATAGACACAAAGAAAAGGAGGAATTTTTTTTGAAAAAAAAATCTAATTTATCACGCCTGCTGGAAATTGCAGGCAGCCATAAGTACCTGACCTATGCTTCCTGGGTGCTTTCTGCCATCAGTGCCCTGATTGCTCTGGTGCCATTCTATTACATCTGGAAAATGATCAAGGAAGTATTGGAGGTGGCACCGAATTTTTGCCAGGCACAGAGCCTGACCGGTAATGGCTGGATGGCAGTATTGTTTGCAGTTATAGCGGTGCTTGTCTACATAGCAGGGCTGATGTGTTCCCATTTGGGAGCATTTCGTATCGCCACAAACCTGCGTATCCAGACCATGGAGCATATTGTTAAGTTGCCTCTTGGTTTTGCCGAGAGTTTTGGCAGCGGCAAACTGCGCAAGATCGTCAACGAATCTAGCGCAGCCACGGAAACCTATCTCGCCCATCAGCTTCCCGACAGAGCCAATGCCATTGCAACCCCCTGCGGTCTTTTGGTGCTGTTGTTCGTGTTTGACTGGAGACTGGGACTATTGAGCCTTGTTCCGGTTGTGCTGGGGTTTCTGATCATGATGGCAATGACCGGAAAGCAGATGCAGGAAAAGATGAAAGAATACCAGAATGCGCTGGATGATATGTCCAATGAAGCGGTAGAGTATGTCCGCGGGATTCCGGTGGTAAAAACCTTTGGTCAGACGATCTTTTCCTTTAAGAAGTTTAAAGACTCCATTGACCGCTATAAAGTATGGGTGATCGCCTACACAAAGCAGCTTCGGACACCGATGATGTTCTATACAGCTGCAATTAACGGAGTTTTTGCCACACTGATCGCCGGAGGACTGTTGCTTACGCAAGAGGGTGTGACTTCCGGTTTCTTACTGGATCTCATTTTCTATATCATTATTACGCCGGTTATTTCTGTCACACTGACACGCATTATGTTCCAAAGTGAAAACGCCATGATCGTAGACGACGCTTTACAGAGAATTGACAGCGTTTTACATTTGAAGCCTCTGGAGGAAACCAAACACCCAATGCATCCGCAAAACGCTTCCGTGGAACTGGAATCGGTTCATTTCAGCTATGATGGAGAAAAAGAAGTATTAAAAGAAATTTCACTGACCATTCCTGCAGGGCAGACGGTAGCTTTTGTAGGCCCGTCCGGCGGTGGGAAAACAACCCTTGCCAACCTGATTTCCCGATTCTTTGATCCCCAGAGCGGAATGGTAAAAATCGGTGGTGTTAATGTGAAAGACATCCCGAAAGAGGAACTCATGAACACGGTGTCTTTCGTATTTCAGAACAGCCGTCTGATCAAGGCATCCATTCTGGAAAATGTGCGTATGGGAAAACCGGAAGCTACCCGTGAGGAAGTTCTGGCTGCCCTTCATCACGCACAATGCGATGATATTCTGGAAAAACTTCCACAGGGTGTGGATACGGTCATTGGTACAAAGAGTGTCTATCTTTCCGGCGGCGAGCAGCAGCGAATTGCCATTGCCCGTGTGATGCTGAAAAATGCTCCTATTATCATTCTGGATGAAGCCACTGCCTTTGCTGACCCGGATAACGAAAGCCGCGTACAGGCTGCTTTTTTTCAAGACTTTCCGAGGGAAAGACGGTGATTATGATTGCCCACAGGCTTTCTACCGTAACAAATGTGGATCAGATTTTTGTCATTTGCGACGGACGGGTTGCCGAGTGCGGGAACAGCCGTGAATTGCTTGCAAAAGACGGCATTTTCAGCCGTATGTGGAAAAATTACCAGACTTCCGTGCAATGGAAGGTAACAAAGGAGGTGCAGTGATATGATCAAAAAACTGCAGAAAAAATATGCCCTGTCTGAACAGGGGGCAAAAGACCTGATCAAAGGATGCCTGGCCTGTGTCCTTCAGAATCTGTCTTTGATGTTCCCGGTAGGACTTTTATATTACCTGGTCAGCGATCTGATGAACGGGGGTGTTCCCGGTGGGAAAATTCCATTTTATGTGGCAGGCTGCGTGGTGTGTATCGGCCTGATACTGCTGACCACTTTCTTTCAATACAATGCCACCTATTTTGCCACTTACAAAGAAAGCGGCATCCGCCGTATTACTCTGGCAGAGCATCTGCGCAAAATCCCCCTTTCTTTTTTCGGGAAAAAGGATTTAGCCGATCTTACCAGTACCATTATGGCGGACTGCACCTTCCTGGAGCAGAGTTTTTCACATTTTATCCCTGAGCTTGCAGGTTCAATCATTTCTACGATTCTGATTTCCATCGGTCTGCTCTTTACGGACTGGAGAATGGCGCTGGCTGCCTTATGGGTTCTGCCGGTTGCCTTTGCGATTGTGGGATTTTCCGCAAAGATTCAGGAAAATCTGAATCAGAAAGCGATGGATGTGAAGATGGCCTGCGCAGACGGGATACAGGAGTGCATTGAAACGGTTCGTGACCTGAAAGCGAACAACGCGGAGCAGGCATATTTAAAAGGGCTGGAAAAGAAGATCCGTGCTGTAGAGCATCGTTCCATCCTCAATGAATTTGGTCTTGCTGCTTTTGTGGTTTCCGCGTCACTGGTGCTGAAGCTTGGTATTGCAACGGTTGCGCTGGTGGGAGCTGTTCTGCTCATGCAAGGAAGCCTCTCCGTGCTTACATTCTTTATGTTCCTTCTGGTAGTATCCCGTTTATATGACCCTCTGCAGGGCGCACTCCAGAATCTTGCGGCAGTCATCAGTACACGAACCAACATTGCCCGTATGAATGAAATTCTCAATCATCCCATCCAGCAGGGCAGCGACAGGCTTTCCAATCATGGGTATGATATTGTCTTTGACCATGTTGGGTTTGCCTACAATACTGGAGAAACCGTATTGAAAGATGTCTCCTTTACGGCAAAGCAAGGAGAGGTTACGGCTTTGGTCGGACCATCCGGCGGCGGAAAAACAACCGTATCCCGGCTGGCTGCAAGGTTCTGGGATATTAACAGAGGAAAGATTACTGTGGGCGGCATGGATGTATCCCGAATTGATCCGGAAACACTGCTTTCTCTGTATTCTATTGTATTCCAGGATGTTACACTGTTTGACAATACGATTCTGGAGAATATCCGAATCGGAAACAAAGACGCCACAGATGAACAGGTCATTGCTGCTGCGAAACTTGCCAATGTGGATGAATTTGCGCAAAAAACTGCCGGATGGATGGCATACCAAGATCGGGGAGAACGGCTGTGAACTTTCCGGCGGAGAGCGCCAGCGGATTTCCATTGCCCGTGCATTTCTGAAAAATGCGCCGATCATTCTTCTGGATGAAGCGACTGCTTCCCTGGATGTGGAGAATGAAACTCTGATACAGACAGCCCTTTCCCGTCTGATTGCAGATAAAACGGTTCTGGTCATCGCCCACAGGATGCGTACCGTAGCCGGAGCAGATAAGATCGTTGTCCTTTCTGATGGCACCGTGGCAGAAGAAGGATCACCAAAGGATCTGGAAGAAAAGAATGGTGTATATGCCCATATGGTAAAACTGCAGACAGAAAGCCAGAATTGGAAACTTGCGTAAAGAAGGAGGAAGCTTTTGGCTCCCACCGTCGGGCTGCCATGATGATGCTGGGGTCTTCCCGGCTGCTTGTCGGCAGAAAGTAATGTGTCAAAACAGGAGGTTTGGCTATGTCCAAGTTAGGAGTCGTGGAGGATACCCTGTTTGTCCCTAAAAACGATGGTGCCTGACACAATAAAGAAGATTTTAAAATGATACCGGGCAGAGGTGTGGCAGCAAAGGTGGAAGGCTATCATGTTCTTGCTGGAAATAGGGCTATGTTGAATGAAAATAACATAACGTTTCCACAGCAAATGACAACACAGGCGGAAGAATTTATTAACCGGGGATGTACCATGATCTACATATCTTTGGACAGCCTTTTCATTGGTTATGTTGTATTGTCTGATACGATACGAAGTGAGAGTGTTGGTACAATAAAGGTATTAAAAGCATTAAATGTACAGCCGGTACTTCTTACCGGTGATAATGAAAAAGCGGCTGCTTCCATTGCAAGACAGCTTGGTATTTCCGAAATTCAAGCAAACTGTCTGCCGGAGGATAAGTTAAAATACATAAATGAATATCAGAACAGACAGGAAGCTGTCTGTATGATCGGGGATGGAATCAACGATGCACCAGCCTTAAAGGCGGCTGATGTCGGCATTGCTATGGGCGGTGTAGGAAGTGATATTGCTGTGGATGCGGCAGACATTGCCCTGGTGGATGATGAGGTAAAGGAATTGCCACATTTACTGGCACTTTCCAAGCGAATGATGACTACAATAAAGATTAATATGTCATTTTCCATGGGACTTAATTTCATAGCTATCATTCTGGCAATCACAGGCACTCTTGATCCGGTCATAGGTGCATTGGTACATAATGCCGGCTCAGTGCTTGTAATCACAAATTCAGCATTGCTGTTAAAATGGAGGAAATGTCAACTTTAAATCCGGAACATAGAGAGGGGAATTATGAGTAAAGGAAATATGGAAATTAGAAAAAGCACAAGAGAAGATATTGAGCAGATTATGGCTATTTTTACAACTGCTAAGGAGTACATGGCTGCACATGGAAATAAAACACAATGGGGAGATGGATACCCTGGCGAGGAGATACTAAAAACGGATATAGATGCAGGAAACAGCTATGTAATTGTAAATAATGGAATGATTGTGGGAACATTTTCTTTTATTATTGGAAAAGAACCAACTTATCAGGTTATTAAAAATGGAAAATGGACAGATGACAGACTCTATGGGACGATTCATCGGTTGGCATCTAGTGGAATAGTAAAAGGAATTGCCAGAGCATGTTTTGAATATTGCATAAAACAGATAGACTATATTCGCATTGATACGCACAAAGATAATATTTCTATGCAGACAGCAATTGAGCGATTTGGATTTCACAAATGTGGAAATATATATGTTAAAGGTGGCGCGGAACGGATAGCATATGATTACATTTCATAAAAAACAATGGTGTCTGACACAATAAATATGAATCATAAAGCTGACTTGAAAAAGTAAATTCCAGTGCAAGAGTAAATTCCATCGGCTTTTAAATTTTGCTGATTTTGCAGGAGTTTTTTTAACAAAATCTCTTGCTTTCTGTTATAATTAAGCTAGCTTATCGAAATTTTGTTGTTTTTATGGCATGAAAAACAGGCTACTGGAATTCGGTGTGTCAGACTAAATTCCACCAGCCACATTTAAAAAATGTGAAATGTTTACTTCCAGTCTGACAGAACAATTGGTGCCTGACACAATAAACTTGCAATAGGCTGCTTTTTTTTTCTGTTGAGCAAGAAGTATCTTTTAATTCATATTTAGGTGGTTTGTCAATAGCAATAATATTTAATGCATAATCTGATTTAAGAGTGAATTTCAAATTTTAGATTTTCAATAATCATGGGATAAAAATAACAGGGAGGATTATAGTTTTCGGAATAAAGCCGATATATAATATTAGAAACAATAAATAATAAAGAACGGATTCAGAGAAGGAGGACAAAGGATATGTCAATGAATGTGAATACAACGGGTACTGTTTATGGAAGTTATCAGAATACCTACAAGGCAGGTACAGTAGATAAGAAAAAAGAAACAGCGAAAACAACAGAAAATGATAAGGTCAAGAAAAATGTGACAGAAAGTATAGCCGAAAAAAATCTAAGTAAAGAGGCACAAAAAATGCTTAAAGATATGCGTGGCTCAAGAACAGATATGGACTTTATGGTTGCAGATTTTGAAAATGGTGATAATGCTAAAGATATTTTAGCACAAAGTGATAAAGAGTTTACGGTTATTTTCTCAAAGGAAGAAATGGAGAAGATGGCATCCGATCCCAAATATTATGCTGAAAAGATGCATAGTATTGAAGGTGCTTTGCGTATGTCGGATGAAATCAATGCTCAGTTTGATTTGAAAGAGCATTTGGTAAGACAAACGGAATAGAAAACAGTGCAGATACTGATACAAAAATAACAAAGTTTGGTATTTTTTTTAATAGTGATGGAACTACAACATTCTTTGCTCAATTAGAAAAAACATCAGCTAGTCAGAAAGAATATCTTGAAAAAATTCAGGAAAAGAAAGCTGCGGAGAAGAAAGAGGCGAAGAAAAAGGAACAATTAAAGCAAATTGAAGTAAAAAAAAGCTACTGTTCAAGCAAATTCAAAAGATGAACTTTTGGATAAAATTAAAAATATTGAATGGAATTCTATCAAACCAGAGGATAATAAAATCGGTGGAAGATTTGATTTTTCAATTTAGTATATTTAGATGGGGATGATTACATAAAGTATGGAGGTAGATTCATTATGAGAAAACGTTTTTTTTCTATTATTGTATGTGTTGTCATGCTTTTTACAATGAATGTCACAGCTTTTGCGGCAGAAACTCAGGAAAATTATTCGGAGACGGAGAAAACAATGACATTTGAAATAACTCCGACAGCATTAACTTCTGGATCATCACGACATTCTGTTGGAATGTTAAATTCCTTTTTTGGAACAAATGATACAGTGGCAACTTCCGCTCTTGGTTCTTTTACAATCAGCAGCACATCTGTTCCGTCAGGCTCCACAATCAGTAAAATAGTGGTTACATCCACAAAAAGTAGTGGAAGTAGTGGAAACATCGAATTATTTGTTGCTAAAGATGAGGATAATGGAGATGGCACATTTGACAGATATACAGACAGCAAAAGTTGGAATAGTTCTCTTACTTTTGCAGATTTTGGCAATTATAATTTAAGCCCTGTTGGAAATTATTATGTTCAATTTGAATCTACAAGGTATTCAACGGGAACTGTTGCAGCAGCAACATTAAAAAATATTTATGTCACAGTATACTATCATTAAAATTTTATAATCCCCATTCTAAACAAGCAAAGATGTTGTTATTCAGTTAGCAGCATCTTTGCTTTTAATTGTATAATTGATATGACTATTGAGTTAGAATGACATTGATAGCGATAGAAAGCTATATATTACAGAAGCAGACTTTGATAAAAAAGCATTTGAGAGATTATATAAATTGAATATTATATAATCAGAGGTATATAGAACATGCACAGAGACACTATATTTCAATATGAAACAATGCTGCCTGACACAATAAAAACGCATAGCCCAACTTCGTTCGGTATAACTGTCTGATTGTGTCGAAATTCGTATTTTATCAATTATATCTGATAAAACTGGATTTGCGGTATTGAAAATCAGTTATAGCCGTGGTACCATATAGACAGTTTCAGAAGGGAGGCTGGTCTACATGATTAAACGAGAAATTTATATGAGCCGTATCCGTCCTTTTATCGGAAATGAGCTGATAAAGGTTCTGACAGGGATTCGCCGTAGTGGAAAATCTGTCATGCTGAACCTGATCCAAGAGGAACTTGCCCAAAACGGGGTCCAACCAGAACAGTTTATTTCCCTGAATTTTGAGAACATGAGCAATGCACACCTTTGTACGGCTGTTGCATTGCATGATGAAATCCTTCGCAGAACAAAAGAAATCAGCGGCAAGGTTTATCTGTTCTTCGACGAAATCCAAGAGGTGGCTGATTGGGAAAAATGTATCAACTCTTTCCGGGTGGAGCTGGATTGTGATATATACATTACCGGTTCCAACGCCAAGCTGCTTTCCGGTGAGCTTGCCACTTATCTTGCCGGACGGTATGTGGAGTTCGTGATTTACCCGTTTTCATTCAGAGAGTTTATGGAGCTGTATCACACCGTTTACGAAGGTGCAGACGAAAGACAATGCTTTACAAAATATCTGACGCTGGGAGGAATGCCCTATTTGAGCAACCTTCGCTACGACGATGCCGCCAGTCGTCAGTATTTGCGGGACTTGTTCAACTCCGTAGAGCTGAAAGATATTATCAAGCGAAACAATATCCGTGATGTGGATATGCTGGAGAGAATTATTGCTTATATAACTTCCAACATCGGCACTATCTTTTCTTCCACAGCCATTTCCAAGTATCTGAAAAGTGAAGGGCGCTCCGTTTCACCAGAAACGGTACTGAACTACATCAAAGCCTGCACGGACGCATTCCTGTTTTATCAGGTGAAGCGCCAAGACCTCCAGGGAAAGAAAATCCTGACCGTCAACGAGAAATACTATGTTGCAGATCATGGTGTCCGGGAAGCCGTGTACGGTGGCAACATGAAGGACATTAACCTTGTCCTTGAAAATGTTGTCTACATGGAGCTGCTGCGCCGTGGTTATTCTGTGACTGTTGGGAAAGTCTCTGACAAGGAGATTGACTTCGTATGTGAAGATCATGGGAAAAAGCTGTATGTTCAGGTTTCCTATCTACTTGCCTCGGAGGAAACCATCCAGCGTGAGTTTGGGGCGTTTGCCGGTGTTCGTGACAATTTCCCGAAATACGTTGTAACGATGGACGAACTGGATATGAGCCGAGATGGAATCAAACACCGCAATATTCGTGACTTCCTGCTGGCAGAGGAATGGAACTGAAATGTTCTTCTTTCACCAGAAGATATGCAGAAGTTCTTCCAATGCCGAGAATGAAAAAACAATGGTGCCTGACACAATAAATATTCTTTCCGGAATTCTTGCAGAGATGGGAGACATTTCGAGATTTGATGATGTTAAGGAAATACAAAAATTAAGCGGATTAGGTCTTGTAGCATGTAGCTCAGGAAAGCATAAGGGAGAGACCAAAATCAGTCACAGAGGACGCAAACGACTCAGATACTGGTTGTTCCAGGCGGCAAAGTCAGCAGTGGCTCATGCGGAGGAAGTTAAAGAACTCCATGTGTACTACACGACACGCCCTGACAATCCACTGAAAAAGATGCAGTCACTGATTGTGATAGCCTGCAAGCTTTTCAGAATCGTTTATACGATTCTGAAGAAGGGAACGGTCTATGATCCGAAGAAGATGCTGATGGACATCAGGCGGCCGGAAAAGAAGGAAGCGATTGCAGCATAAGACAATCGACAGCATTATTTATTCCAGAGCCTTGCCAGGTTCCGGATAATTCCGAGACCGGGCAGGGTTCTGGAAAGAAACCCGATAACGATGGAGTGCAACAAGCACTGCATCAGCACAATGACCAGCAGAAAATGAAGCAGGGGATGCGTCCACGGAATACCCGTACCCTGTGGAATGAACAGGTCAGTAATATCAAAATACAAACAAGAGCTGTAGCCTGCAGTAGTTCACTCCGTAGGGCAATGACCCTGTTAGAAAGCTTAGCCGGCACTCAGTGTATGAGCAGATGGGACGAAGGAAGTTGGTACACGATACCATTAGACACGGAAGGTTCACCATCATAGTTGAACAGAGGAATTATAGCCTTTATAAAGCAAACCAAAGGGACGCTTTATAAACTGCACCCTCTTCTAACTATTCAGTACAAGATACAATGACTGTCATACACTTGTGGCTCTGTTTTATGAGGTAAATATTTAAAGAAAAGCCTGAAAAATCAGTGATTTAGGGCTTGACATTATAGGAGACTTCCTGTATAATAAAAAGGGAACTTTTACATATCTTCTCGGTTTACGAAAAAGATCACAGTCGTCAAGTCCGAAAAAGATGCCTATAAGCATGTGCTTAAGGCGATGAAAAAGCGTGATTACAGCACTAGCTATTATGCGGACGGAGCGGTGTATTACGAGACATTTGTACTCGCATTGCAGCATCATCCGGAGTACAATTATAGTCTGGTCATCTGGAAGAGTACCGATGGAACATTTGATTACCGGGCAGGTAATGACCTGAGTGCGGCGCAGATCACGGGTAAAATAAAACAGGCGAATGCAAAGGCGAACGCGATTATTCCCCGGATTATCAGGGACGGAATGACGCGCAAACAGAAGCTGCGTGCGATCCACAATTATCTCGTGAAAAACTGTGTCTACGATGAGAACGTGCGCAGATACGGATATGATGATGCCTATACCGCATATGGTTGTCTGATTGAGAAAAAGGCGGTATGTCAGGGCTATGCAGGTGTTTTTAACCTGCTTGCCGCAAAAGCCGGCATCTGTTCGATCGCCGTTCCGGGTGAAGCCGGTGGCGGATCACATGCGTGGAATTATGTGAAAGACGGAAGCAGCTACCGCTATATTGATGTGACCTGGGATGATCCGGTGCAGGATCAGGGGCGAAGGCTGCCGTGAAATAGACTTATTTTTACTTGACACAGGCACAATTTGGACTGACCCACACATGGGATAAGGTAGAGAATGCTTTATAGAGTCGGCGGAAATTTATTTACGGGAATACATAACAGATGAAAGGGAGGATACTACTTATGAAAAAACAGCTTACAGCACTTGTTTTATGTATTTGTATGGTATTGTCGGTGCTGCCATTTTCAAGTACACAGGCAGCTGCAGAGGAGACGAGCAGTGTTGGCACAAGCAATATTAGCATCGGAGACTATATCAGGCTGGGAAACTATAACGGGCAGCCAATCTTATGGCGCTGCGTCGATGTTGATGAGATGGGACCGCCCATGCTCTCCGATCAGGTGCTGGCAACGATGGCTTATGATGCCAAAACAAGTGAAAACAGCGCTACGCGTTCGCACAGCCGTAACCTAAAACGTGGGACATATGGCTCAAATCAATGGCGTGACAGCAATATGCGTTCCTGGCTGAATTCCAAGGCGGAAGCCGGGAAGGTAGAATGGCTTTGCGGAAACCCTCCAAAGAGTGGCTTTGTAGGAGAGAATCCATATGACCAGGCAGCAGGCTTTTTAAACGGCTTTAAGGAGGACGAGATCGCAGCGATTAAAACGGTAACCCAGCGTTCGATCGTATCCCATCCGGAATATAATGCGGGAATGATCGAAGGCCAGGGGGCAGATCTGCCTTATGACACAAATATAGAAGCAGCCGCTAACGGATTTGATCAGGCCTATTATGAGAACGTTACGGATAAAGTATTCTTAATGGATGTAAAGCAGATAAACAAAGTCTATCAAAATAACAGCCAGCTTGGAGGCAGTTATCATATTGCTTATAAGGGTGGCGTGAGGTGGCCTTACTGGCTGCGGACTCCGGTGACGGATTGCAACCACGATATGCGCTATGTGGAGACGGATGGAAGAATAGACAGAAACGCTCCGTATTTAGGCTTTTATGGTGTCCGTCCGGCGTTTTATCTTGATACGCAATATTATCAGGTGACTGGTGGAGACGGTACAGCTGATTCCCCTTACCGCGGTGCAGCCGTAAATAAACCGGAGGAGAACTTTACAGTTTCCGGAGATGGACCAACACCGGGGCAGGAGTGGGATGTTTCGCTTGACAAGAGTATACAGTTATATTGGACCGAATTATTCCAAGAGCAAGAAATACGAATCTGCCACGATACCTATCCAGGTCATCCAGAAGACGCGCAGCGATAATGAGAATATGGTTGTCGTCATCTGCGGTGAAGGTTACACAAAAGGCGAGCAGCAAAAATTTGTTGCAGCTGCCAAACGGTTATGGGAAGGCGCGATGCAGTATGAGCCATATAAGACGTACAAGGATCGCTTCAATGTATATGCATTATGTACGGCATCGGATAAAACGTACAGTGCCATTGATGGATATGACAGTACATTTTTCGATGTATGGGGAAAGAATATATCCGTGAATGGAAGTCAGTGGAAGAACCATATTTTTGAACGGTGTATCGGGACCGGCGTTTATCGAGAAAGTGCATGATGCCCATATTCCGCAGCAGGCAGATCCGAATGTAGATTGGGATTTTGAAAAGTATAAATATGTACATGACTACATCAGCCAGTTCGTACTTCTGGTCAATTCTGCAAATGATTTTGGCGGGGCATTCAACGATCTTGATTACGGATTCCATTATATTGTCAGCCCTGCATACAGCCAGCGTGCAGTCGAAACGCTTACGCATGAGCTTGGTCATGGTCTGTTATGGCTTGGAGACGAGTACAACAGCGGATCTTTTATGGGAGAAGCGTCTGAAAAAACTTCGCTAAACAGAACGGGGATCAGTGATCCTGAACAGGTAAAATGGAGACAGCTGCTTGGCTTCCGGAAGACATACAGTGTTCCTCATACAGATTATGATACGGATAAGATTTATAATTCCAGCCGTGAATGTATGATGCGCCAGACCTGGAATGGTTTCTGCGAGGTATGTAAGCTGCAGGGAAATAAGCGGATGCGCCAGCTGGTCACAGAGGGTCCGGATCTGTATGTGGCAGAACCGGAAGTGACAAAGCGCACAGATGCATATACGAAGCTTTCAGATTTTAGTGATGCAACCGGTTGGGGTTATACAAAATTTGACGCAGACAAAAGACACGCCTTTTGACAGGGGCAGATAAAATTACTTTCCAACCGACAGAGATGAAGGGGCAGAAGATTGAGCTGCGTACAATCGTGCAGAACCTTTCCGATACAAAGCTCAGTCAGGTGACATTACAGGTATGGGTAAACCATGCTGACGGAACCATTGCTACTGCTGATGGTCAGCCTGTAGCAGCGTCAGAAACGTTCAAGATTCCGCTTTGGACGGAAAAGGGCAATTTCCGCCCGAAGGGAACGTTGGAATATCATGGAAGCGATTTTAATTCCGGTTTGAAAAATTGTTCCCTCTTATATACCATCCCGTCCAATGCAGATCTGCGAACCGGTGACACGGTCGGATATGCAGTGAGGGATGAGCAGGGAACTGTTCTTGCTTACGAAGGAACGCTTCCAAACAAAGGTCAGGATATCTTGCCGGCACCGGAGCCTGCAAAGAGTTATACAGTTACTTTTTGTTATAATGACGGAAGAGAAAATACAACAAAAACGACCGGAATCAATGGAAAACTCGGTGATCTTCCGGCACCGGCCGTGAAGGATATGTGTTTGACGGATGGTATACGACAGGTGGTGAGAAAGTTGATTTGACAAGAGTATATAGCAGCAATACGGTGTTGTATGCAAGATGGAGTGAATATATCGCACCGTCACCGAATGTTAAGAAAGCTCCGGTCATTCTGCTGGCGGCAAGCCCGGATACAGTGACCGAAGGAGAACAGGTCATGTTAAGTGTCAGCGAAACCTCAGGATTTGGTGTGGATTTAAGCGGAGTAACTTACACGGCAGATCCTTCGCTGCCGATATCCGGCACAGGGGAGGCTCAGACGATCCGGCTCGATCAAGCTGGTACTTATACATTTACTGCTCATTATTCCGGTGATAATGAGAAATATCTTGCGGCCGACAGTAATCGTGTTACCGTAACCGTAACGAAAAAAGCGGATGTCAGCGGAGGAACAACGTCAGGAGGTGGATCATCGTCAGGAGGCGGTTCCACGGCAGGAGGCGGATCTTCAGCAGGAGGCGGATCTTCAGCAGGAGGCGGATCCTCGTCAGGAGGCGGTGCAGCAGGAGGTGCCACCGCGGGAGGCGGCGCAGCTAACGGAAATGCATCTGCAACAACTACGCCGGACATCAAGGATTCGGATGGAACGACTGTTGCCATAGTGAACGGTAAAAAGGAATGATCACAGCAGAAGTGCAGCTTAGTGAAAAGGCGATCGCAAATGCTGAAAAATCAGGTGAAGCAGTTAAACTTCCGGTTGAAGTAAAGGCAGGTAAAAATATAAAAGCTGCATCCACTGTGACCATCAATCTACCGGAGGGTGCAGGGAAAACGAAAGTGAAGATTCCGGTAAAAAATATGACCGCAGGTACAGTCGCAGTGCTTGTCAATGCCGATGGCACTGAGAAAATTGTGAAGAAATCAGTGGCTGCAAAAGATGGAGTTCAGCTGATCGTGGACGAAGACACTACAGTGAAGCTCGTAGATAGGCGAAAAACTTTAAGGATACAAAAAACATTGGGCGAAGGATTCCATTGATTTTGTAAGTGCACGCGGGCTGATGAATGGAAAGAGCAGTACGGCTTTTGCACCGGAAGCAAAAATTACCCGGGCACGGCTATGGACGATTCTCGCACGATGGGAAGACGTAGATCTGACAGGTGGAAAGAAGTGGTACAGCAAAGCACGTGCATGGGCTAAAAACCAGGGAATTTCGGATGGCAGCAGACCAAATGCTGCGATAACGAGAGCCGAGGCGATCACAATGCTATGGCGTGCGCAAGGAAAACCGGCAGCAGAGCAAGAGACAGCTTTTAAAGATGTTTCTTCTGATGAATACTACGCACAGGCAGTGGCGTGGGCCAAAGAGAAGGGTATCGCACAAGCGAATAGCAAAGGACGATTCAATCCGGATGCTGCCTGTACAAGAGCGGAAATAGCCGCATTCCTGTATCGGATGTCGTTGAGTGAATAAACGGTTTACATGTACCATCTGGTATAAAGATAGCAGGAAGGAGATACCTGATTTGAAAAGAACTGCAAAAATCATTTTGACAGGAGTCTGCCTCGGCTTGATTTTACATTGATTTAATCAAAAAGAAAAATGGACGATACAGAGAAATCTGTATCGTTTATTTTTCGTCTTTTTAATTTATAGGAAAGTTCTAACTTTGGGATAGCTAGATATGAAAAGGGCCCGCAATTTAGCGGGCACGACAAGTAAACGATAGGTTTTAGAAGATATAGAAGCCTTCAGCTCCAGGAAAGTCTTCACCAAACTCATCGTCTTCATTTAAGAAGTAATCCATATCAAGCAAATCATCCTCACTCATGTGGCGGATGTCATCAGCAGTCATGCCTTCAGGTGGATTCTGTATGTACTTGTTTCTGATTTCATCTGAACGTTTTGACATAGTATTTTCCTCCGTTTTTTACATTCTATCACAGAGGAAGGTGTGATGTATATATTTATGCTGATGAAGTATATGAGAGCCTGCCCATAGCGTTACTGTTCAGACCATTGTAAAACTGACGAAATTTAAAAAATATATTTGTGGATAAACTCAAGCAGGATGGAAAGTTTCGTTAACGACTTCCGAATCCTGCTTTTTCTTTTGAAATTATAAACAGTACCTGCATATTTTCCTGCTTTTACATGGCTGGAATACGGATTTCCAGTCCTGCTTCTTTCATTTTTCTTCCGGTTATCCACCGTCATTCTGCCAGTCCCGGAATTCGTCCGATTTCCCATTCGTCCCTGTTTTTGCTGTACTTATCCTATACTTAAGGAGGCACAAATGAACGCAGATGATAAAAGCAAACTCAAAGCATATGAAGAACTTATAGGCAGTCTTGAGCATACAAACGGACTGCAGCACAGGGTCATTGAAACCCAGTCCTCATTGATCAAATCCCTTGAGGAACATAATGCAGAATTAGAAAAAATCATTGATGATCTGACAAACATTTAAGGAAAGGACGCGGCATGGGGATGGGAAATTCTTTTTGAAACCATTACAGTACTTCAATACAGGCTGAAAGAAGCACAGGAAGAACTTGCAGCCTTTCAATCGGGAGAAAAATATATCCGAATGGAAAAACAGCACCTTACACAGGTGCGTGCCCTGGAACGCAGAATTGCAAAACTGGAAGCAGCTGTAGCAAAAGAACACAGCCATGCCATTACGATTCGGAATCAATGGTTTGAGATTTTTGAACAGCTGCAAAAAGAATGCGACCGTATGGTCGCCGAAGCAGTAAAAAAGGCGGATATGATGGAAAAAAGGGCCATCCGTGCAGAAAGACAGCGCGACACTGCCCTTGAAAAAGTAACTTTCCAGAGACGGGAACTTTACAAAGTAAAGACAGAGCTTGATGATGAAAAACAAAAAGTACAGAAACTGACGGCACAGATTAACCGGAACTATGAAAACTCATCCATCCCGTCTTCAAAATCTATCGCCCGCAAAAAAATATCCAACAGCCGCGAAAAGACAGGAAGGAAACCCGGTGGACAGCCAGGACACAGGGGGCACTGCAGAAAGAAACTCACCCCGACAAGGGAAATCTATCTTCCTGCACCCGAAGAAGTACTCCATGACCCTGACTTTAAGAAAACATCGAAAACCATTACAAAGCAGAAAATCGACATCAGCGTAGAAGTGCATGTGACCGGGTATCATGCCGATGTGCACTATAATTCCAAAACAGGTGAACGGATCCATGCACCATTTCCACAGGGAGTCATTGATGACGTTAACTATGGAGGAAATTTACGTGCTTTCCTGTTTCTGCTGAATAATGGCTGCTGTACATCAATTGATAAAAGCCGCAGGTTTTTGTCTGATCTGACAGATGGAAAAATAAACATATCAAAAGGCATGATCAATAATCTCTGCCAGTCATTTGCAGAAAAAACAGAATCCCAGCGCAAAGAGCTTTTCCGTGACATGCTGCTTTCCCCTGTCATGCATACAGACTGTACCAATGCCCGTGTAAACGGGGAAAGTTCGTATGTATTTGTATGTGCGGTTCCGGATGGCGGTGTGCTCTATTTTGCCAGGGGCAAAAAGGGACACGATGGAATAAAGGGCACGGTCGTTGAAGACTATCAGGGGACACTGGTCCACGATCATGATGTAACCTTTTATAAGTATGGAACCGGCCACCAGGAATGCCTTGCACATGTACTGCGTTATCTGAAAGACAGCATGGACAACGAAAAAGACCGTTCCTGGAACAGGCAGATGCATTCCCTGATACAGGAAATGATCCATTACCGGAATGGTTTATCTGAATCAGAAGAGCCAGATCCGCAGACCGTCTCCGAATTTGAAGAACGTTATAAAACAATCCTGTCCATAGCCGGGGATGAATACGACTATGAGCCGCATGGGAAATACTACCGTGATGGATACAACCTGTACAAAAGGATGAAAAAGTATAAGAAAGATCATCTTCTTTTCCTCCATAATAAGAATGTACCTGCCACGAATAACGAAGCCGAACGGCTGCTGAGAAAATATAAAAGAAAACAGGCGCAGGCTGTGTCATTCGGAGTCCGTCAAGCATCGACCATCTCTGTAAATGCATGAGCATGCTGGTTTTGATGCGCAGAAAAGAGCAGGCCAATCTGTTCCGCGAGATTGCAGAAATATTTGCATAAGAAAACCGATGGTTTTGACTACGATTAGTCTATACCATCGGTTCTTTTTGTTACAAGTTTACCTCTGAACAGTAACGAAAATTCCGCAAAGGTCCCGTGATGATGAGCGAAGTGGTGACAGCAACAGTATCATAAACCAGAAGAAAATGCTGGAGAAATATGCAACCGAACAGGGATTTACCAATCTGCTTCATTATTTTATATTCTGAAACGTTCGAAGCATGCGAAATACCTGTTCCACCGTATCGGTCATATTCTGTTTTGCATGGTCGGTCTGCATGGCATCTTCAAGCGAAATAACGCCCCGCACAATCGGAAAAAAGGCATCAATTCCTGCTGCATGACAGGCTTTTGCATCCTCTGTCACGCAGCCGGAAAATGCAAGCACAGGTTTTTGAAATTCTTTGGCAATCTTTGCAACACCGGCAGGCGCTTTCCCCATGACGGTCTGGCCATCCAGACAGCCTTCTCCGGTGATGACAATATCTGCATTTTTTATATAGTCGGAAAGATGGGTTTCTTCCAGAATGATGTTTACACCGGATTCCAGAGTGGCATGGGAAAAGGTGAGAAAAGCAAACCCAAGGCCACCGGCAGCCCCAGCTCCTGCATGCGCGGGATTCGTTTCCGGAAAGCTTTTTCCGGCGAGTGCGGCATAGGAGGAAAGCCACTGATCCATCTGCTGGATCATGGCAGGATCTGCGCCTTTTTGAGGACCGAAAACGGCGCTGCATCCCTGCGAACCGCAGAGCGGATTTGTCACATCACAGGCAATCCGAAACGTACATTCTTTCAGTTCCGGCAGCGCATGGGAGTCTGAAATTACAGCCAGATCCTTTAAGCCCAGAGCACCATGACGTACCGGAACCCCTTCCTGATCCAGCAGGTCAAATCCCAGTGCCTGCAGCATACCGATTCCTCCATCGTTTGTGGCACTTCCGCCGATTCCTATAATAAAATGTCTGCAGCCTCTGGAAATGGCGTCTCTGATGACTTCCCCAACCCCGTAGGTTGTTGTATACAAAGGATTCCGTTCGGTTTCGGAAAGGAGTGTAATTCCGGCAGCTCCGGACATTTCGATGACTGCAGTTTTGCCAGCATCCAGAATGCCGTAACTGCAAAGCACCGGTTTTTCAAGAGGCCCGGTTACGCATACCTGTGTGCGTGTGCCGCCACAGCCAAGCGTCAAAGCTTCCACCGTGCCTTCGCCACCGTCTGCAAGTGGGCGGATGGTGATATCTGCATCCGGATATATGCGCCGGATTCCGGCAGAGGCACTCTCCCCGGCCTCAAGGGAAGTCATGCTTCCTTTAAAAGAATCGATGGCAATAACAACGTTCATGTATACTCTCCTCCTGATATTTGATGGTTGTATTACAATGGTGTGCAGCACTGTCAAAGTTATTGCAATGTGTAAGTACGCGTATAATAAATTTTACAGCATTTTCTTACGACACCTGTCAGTATAACGACACCAAGCATACCAAGAAAGGCTTCCAGGCTAAAATAGCAGACAATAAATCCGGCAGCGACAGCGAGTATAAGTGCAATCTGTACACTTTTCTGGCTGGCGAGAGCCTCAATCTGCTGTGCGCGTTCATCATGGCGTTCGTTGTACAGACGTTTTAACAGCGCTTCATCTTTGAGCGCTTTGCTGTTTTTACAAAACTGTAGTATTACAAAAATTTCCACGACGATAACCAGACCAAGTACAAACCCATGCACAAATTCTGCAGAGTGCGGATTTGTGTAGGCAGAGGTCAGTACACCGGAGGTGTTGGTACACTGTGCAATTAGAAAAAGCGCTGCGATAATCAGATAGAAACGGTTCTGTGTTTTGATTTCCTTTTTCATTTTTTCCATTTTCTTTTCCATAGTAAATTACTCCTCATTCTCAATTTCACTGAAGTCAAAAACTTCTTCAATCGTTAAGTTAAAGTGATGTGCGATTTTATAGGCGAGTCCTAAAGAAGCGGTATATTTACCTACTTCAATAGAGGTGATTGTCTGGCGGGTAGTTCCCACGATATCTGCCAGTTCGCTTTGCGATAGTTTATTGGCTTTGCGCAATTCTTTGATACGGTTTTTCATTGGTGATCCCCTTTTGTTGAACATCAGCCCATGCAAAATTTCTTTCACAAATGGGCTGACACTATCTTTTTGCATAGCTTGCTTTGCAAAAACAGAATAGTATACTTTGCATAAAATGTCAAGCAAACTTTGCGAAAACTGTACAGTACGACAAATAAAATATAAAATGTGGTTGCAACAACATATTCTTTTCCCATTTTTGTGTATATTGTAACTGAAGAATGAAAAAACTGTTTGTAAGAGAGTCTATATAAATGGGAAAGGATAAAATCATGGAACACAACACACGGGTAGAACAGATCAAAACATATCTCGAGCGGCTGAGCGCCGGGGAAGAATTGGAAAAAGTAAGGGCGGATTTCGCAAAAGAATTTAAAGAGGTTGATCCGGCAGAGATTATGCAGGCGGAGCAGGAACTTCTGCAGGGCGGCACACCACTTGAGACCGTGCAGAAATTGTGTGATGTCCATGCGGCACTGTTCCGCGGCGCAACGAGTGAGGAAAAAATAGCCAACGCGGAAAAAGCGGTTGCGGCATCAGTAAAAGAGAAAAAGCTGGCGGTCACCGCGGCTTTAACCGGAATCACCGGACATCCGCTGCAGACGTTTACCCGCGAAAATGAAGTGTTGGAAAACGTCATCCGGGAATGCCGGAACGAACTAGAAAAAACAAATACTCTTTCACCGGAGCTGTTTGGAAAGCTGCGGGAAGTTGCGATCCATTATGCAAAGAAAGGGGATCTTCTGTATCCGCATCTGAAAGTAAAATACGGGATCAGCGGCCCGTCGGATGTGATGTGGACGACCGATGATGAGATCAGGGATGAACTGGCAGCACTGGCAAAAGACATGCGGCAGAACGAAAACTGGATAGAGCGGTTTGCGGCGGCATTGCAGCGCGTGGAGGACATGATCTACAAGGAAGCCAATATTTTCTTCCCGAACTGTGCCCTGAATTTCACGGAGGAAGAGTGGTTTGGAATTTACCGCGATTCGAAAGATTATCCGGTCTGCTTTGGTGTGGAAAATGCGACCTGGGAGGCGGCAGAAAAGTATTTAAGGGAAAAATCAGAAGCCTTCGTTTCTAAGAAAATTATGGAAAAGAAAACAGAAGAAATCATCATGCCGGGCGGACACCTGACCGTTGCACAGCTTACCGCAATGCTCAACACGATTCCTCTGGAGATCACATTTGTCGATGAGGACAATATCAACCGCTTTTTTCAATGAAGCCAGTAAAGGATTTCAAGCGTCCGGGCATGGCGATCGACCGCGAGGTATTTTCCTGCCATCCCCGAAAGTGGAGCAGCAGGTGCGGCACATTATCGGGGAATTCCGGAAAGGAACGCTCGACAAAGTGCCGATCTGGATGGAGAAAAACGGAAAAACCATGCTGGTTACCTATATGGCGGTACGGGATGCCACAGGCACATATCTCGGGACCATGGAGCTGGTGCAGGATATGGGCTTTGCAAAAGAGCATTTCCTTTCCGACGTAAAAGCAAAAGAAGCAGCGCTGCGCGCAGGTATGGAAGATTAACTTATTTTTGTTTTTCCATATGATTTAATTCCGGAATCACGGTAGCAAGCATCGTGAGAAAGCACAGGCTTCCACCGATCACATTTGAGACCGGTTCCGCCATAAACACACCTCTTGTTCCCATGCCAAGTGCATATGGGAGCAGGTAGGTCAGCGGCACAACAATAAATACTTTACGAAGCAGGGAGAAAAAAATCGCCTGCTTCTTTTTATTTAATGATTTAAACGTGGTCTGTCCGATGTATTGCAGATCCATGAAAATAAATGCGGCGAAATAAAGTTTTAAGGCAGGGACAGCGTCTTTGATCAGCTCGCTGTCGGAACTGAAAATCCCGATAAGGAAATGCGGTGCAACGATAATGACCGACCACATGGCGGCGGTATACACAAAGATCATAACCGCCATTGTACCAATTGCCTGTTTTACACGCTTCGGGCGGCGTGCCCCGTCATTGCAGCTTAAAATCGGGGAACTTCCCTCATTCATGGCATAAATTGGTGTCTCGACAAGCTGCCGGACGCTGGAGATGATTGTCATCACGGAGATATAGATATCGCCTCCGGTCACGGAGAGTACGTTGTTGCAGCAGATGCTGACTAAACTGTTGGTAAGCTGCATGATAAATCCTGCGGTTCCGAGGCTTACGATGTTTTTGGCGGTTTCCATGCACTGGGAGAGTTCGTTTCTGGTCAGAAGCCTTACGTTAAGTTCTGAGCGTTTTTTCAGAAAATAGAGGACAAATGCCGCGGAGAGTGTCTGGGAAATCACCGTTGCAATGGCTGCACCCTGGATTCCAAGCGAAAAGACGAAGATGAAAACCGGATCGAGAATACAGTTTGCCACCGCGCCGATGGCAACGGATGTCATGCCGGTCATGGCATATCCCTGCGCGTTGATAAACGAATTCATACCGGTGGAGATCATGGACGGCAGTGTGCCGACCAGATAGATCATCAGGTACGGGTATGCATAAACCAGAGCAGACTCGGAAGCGCCGAACAGACGCAGGATCGGGCGCGCAAACAAAAATCCAATGACCATTAAAACAATTGCGCCGCCGCAGACCATCGTATAGGAGGTATTCATAATTTCGGAAGCTTTCCGGGAATTATTTTCCCCCCGCCGGATGGAAAAAAGCGGAGCACCGCCGCTGCCGAACAGGTTGCTGAAAGCCGTGATGATCACAATAATCGGAAAACATAAGCCGACCGCGCCGAGAGCGGTTGTGCCGATATGCGGGATTCTTGCTATATAAATGCGGTCTATGATGTTGTAAAGCAGGCTTAAAAGCTGCGCCACCAGCATGGGAATCGCTGCGTTTAAGATGTTACTTGGGATGGACCCGTGTTCAAAATCAATTCTTTTCACAATCATTTCATTTCTTTCTTTTTCATTTTGACTTTCTGTTGACATTTAGTATACCATAGATTAACATATATGAAAAATATTACTTTTATGAATTAACTAAACAAAAAATGTATGGAGAGAAGCTATGGATGTAAAACAACTGGAATACTTTCGGGCAATCGTGGATGCCGGTACGATCAGCGGTGCGGCGCGTGTTCTTCACATGACACAGCCACCGCTGAGTTATCAGGTAAAGATGCTCGAAGAAGAACTTCAGGTGCAGCTTTTTTTGCGCGGCACCAAAAAGATTACATTAACGGAAGCAGGAAAAACACTGTATGACAGGGCGGGCAGTCTTCTTACCATGGCGGATATTACCAAGCGGGAAGTCATAAAGGCAAGCCAGGCGGCAACAATCCACATCGGATTTACGCCGTCCACGGTTTCTATGATGTCCGATTACCTGATCCGTTTTTCCACGTCGCATCCGGATATTCGCTTTGATATCCACGAGGGATCGACATTTACGCTGCGGGAGCAGTTGGAAAACGGCGTGGTCGATATCACGACACTCCGGACACCGATTGTGCTCAAAGGATGTGAGAGCAGGACTTTGATGCAGGAAAAACTTCTTGCAATGGCGGCTGCAGGGAACCCAGTTTTAGAAAAAAACAAAGATGGGATCACGCTCGAGGAACTGTCAGAGCAGAAACTGATCCTGTCCCACCGCTACCGCAGTTATCTGTTGTCCGCGTTCGAAAAAAAGGGGCTTTTGTGTGACATTTATTGTGAGTGTGAAGACGCCAGAACGGCGATGACTTTGGCGGAAAAAGGGCTTGGAATCGCCATTCTTCCGGCTTCTATGCACAAGTTGTCGGATCAGATGCAGTCCTGTGATATTCTGCATGCGGATCTTGCAACGGAGGTTCTTCTTGCATGGCGCAAAGGACGCATGCCGGAGGAAGTGAAAGCGTTTCTTGAAATGTGGAGATAGAAGTATCGTGCAATTCTCCCGGAATTTATCCGGTATGCCATGGAATAATATAAAACTCCGGGCGCAAATGTATATGTGCCCGGAGTTTTTAAATTGTAAATTTAAATTTATCGCCGATACATAACTGCTTACATCTTTGAACAAGTGAGCAATCAGTATTATAGATTGTACTCTCGATTCGAAGAAGTGGATAACCTTTTGAAATCCCCAAAATTTTTGCTTCCTGTGCGGAGGCAAACACAATATCTAAAGTTTTGTCGGAATGATCAAAAATAATATTGTGGTTTTGCAGCACATCATAAAGGGAAGTGTCATTTAAATTTTCTCCAAATAAAAAAGAAAAGGATTCAGGAAACCGGTTGATTTCTAACAATACCGGTTTTTCATCGGCATAACGAATACGTTCCAATACGAGAATCTTTTTATCGGGTGTAATATGCATGAGTTCCATGTCTTTTTCGGTAGGATCTTCTATTGCAATTTTAATGGTTTTCGCACCTGGAACTGCTCCCATTGTACGGCACATTTCAGAAAATCCGGTAACACCTTTTGAGATATTTCGCTGGATTCTTTTTTCGGCAACAAAAGTTCCTTTTCCGGATTTGCGGTCCAGATATCCTAATTCTGATAAACCTGCAAGAGCTTTTCGGACAGTGACCCGGCTGACATTGTAGGTTGTACTTAACTCATTTTCTGTTGGAAGACGGCTGCCTGCTTTACGTTTTCCGGTGTCAATCTCTTCTTTTAACTGATCCTCAAGTTGTTTGTATAGTGGTTTGGCAATTGTATTGTTTAATTCCATGAAAAACCTCGTAATGTGTTTTGATTTGTATTATACAATATATTATAATACAAAGTTTCAGAATTGTATATATTTATTTTAAAAGCTGTTTTATATTGACAAATGTATTATATTGTATTATATTTTGGATAGAAACAAACGAGACAAATAAAAAAAAGGAGAAATGAATATGAGTTATACAAGCAAAGACATTAAAAACATTGTAGCAGAGATTTTGGAGAACAAAAAAGACAAAGGAGGTGTTAAGAGCCTGTATTTTGTTGGTTGTGGAGGGTCTCTTGGAGCTTTGTATCCTGCAAAAACATTTATGGAGAAAGAGTGTTCAAATATTAAATCCGCGCTGATCAACAGCAACGAATTTGTTCACAGTACACCAAAAGATTTTGGAGAGAATTCGATCATCTGTCTGTCCTGCCATAAGGGAAATACACCGGAAACGATTGCAGCAGCAAAGCTTGGTAAGGAAAAAAGGAGCAGCAGTAATTATTCTTACATGGCTGGAAGAATCTGAAATTGTGGAGTTTGGTGACTATATTATCCAGTATTCATTTGATGCAAGTCCGGATCATCTCAAAGGTGATATTGATTATGCTGGAGAAAAAACAATGTGTGCGCTGCTCGTAGCAGTGGAAACACTTCAACAGACCGCAGGATATGAAAATTATGATAAATTCTACGAAGGACTTGGTATGATTACCGGAATTATCCGGAATGCAAGAAAACATGTACAGGCAAGAGCTGAACAGTTTGCTGAAACATACAAGGACGATACCGTTATTTATACGATGGGAAGCGGAGCCGGCTATGGGGCTGCATATATGGAAAGTATTTGCATTTTCATGGAAATGCAGTGGCTTGATTCCAGCAGTATTCATACAGGAGAATATTTCCATAACCGTTTGAAATCACAGATGCAAACCGTCCGTTTATGATTCAGATATCAGAAGGATCTACCCGTGAACTGGATGAAAGGGCTTTAAAATTCCTTCATACATATGCAAAGAGGATTGAAGTTCTGGACGCAAAAGAACTTGGATTATCTACAATTGATGCTTCTGTTGTGGATTACTTTAACCATTCACTGTTTAATAATGTATATCCTATTTATAACCATGAACTGGCTGAAAAGAAAGAACATCCGCTTTCAACACGTAGATATATGTGGAAAGTAGAGTATTAATTCAGAACATATTTAATTCGGGCAAAAGAATTTATAAGCAGACAAAGACATTGTATCCTATGTTTTTTTGTCTGCTTATTGTATTATAGATACAAAATAATACAGATACGATACTGAAATAGCCTGAGAACAAAAATATGCACAAAAATTGGAACTAAAATATAGGATAATTGACGAAAAACACACAAGTTCTTGACAAAGGTATGATACAAATATAATATTAAAGCAGATACAAAACAATACAAATAAGAGCGATGTACGAGAATTGTATTAAAGTTTGTATTGTACGGATATGCGCACATCCAAAATGTAACTGAAAAAGATATATATATAAGAGAGGGAGGACATGAATATGTTCTGGGTAGAATTAATACTTGTACTTGCCATTATATTTTTGGGGGTACGTAAGGGTGGTACATTTTTAGCAATGGCTGGTGGTGTTGGAATGTTAATTATGACATTTTTCTTTCATGTTACACCGGCAGATCCGCCAGTTACCGTTATTTTAATTATGATTGCGGTAATTGTAGCAGCTGCAACAATGCAGGCATGTGGGGGATTGGATTTCCTGGTTCGCATAGCAGAAAAGATTCTTCGCAGGAATCCTAGGATGATTACGGTACTTGCACCGGTTGTAGCATATATTTTTACATTTATGTGTGGTACAGGTCACATTATTTACAGTTTGCTTCCGGTAATTAATGAAATTTCTATTGAGACAGGAGTTCGACCGGAACGCCCGATTTCAGCATCCATTATAGCTTCCCAGCAGGCAATCACGGCATGTCCGATTTCAGCAGCAACGGTAGGTATTCTGGCTTTTATGGCTGAAGCAACGAACTATAAAACGGTTAATATTTTTACACTGCTTGTAGTCTGTATCCCGGCAACACTGATTGGTAGAGTCGCATGTGCTCTTGCTGTAATGAAGAAAGGAAAAGAACTGGCAGAGGATCCGGAATTTCAGGCTCGTGTAGCATCCGGACAGGTTCAGACTCTTGTGAAAAATGAGAATGCTGCAGAAGTTAAAACAACAAAAGAGGCAAAAATCTCTGTTGCAGTATTTTTGGTTGCCATGGTAGGTATTGTATTGCTTGGCGCAGTGAGTGCATTAGTTCCAACACTTTCAGATGGAAGCAAATTACCGCTTACCACAGTAATTGAGATTTTTATGCTGGTTGCAGCAGCCGTAACGGTATTAATTACAAAACTTGACAGCAATAAGGTACTGGATCAGCCAGTATTTAAAACAGGAATGTTTGCTGTTGTTCTGGCATTTGGTCTTTGCTGGCTGGTGAATACATTTATTGCAGATCAGTCATCGTTTATTACAGATAATATGTCAGTTCTCACGAATGAACATCCATGGATTTATATCATAGCAGTGTTTATTGTTGGGGCAATAACAACAAGTCAGTCATCCTCTACAATGATTATGGTTCCAATTGGTATTGCATTAGGGCTTCCGGCAAATATTATTGTTGCTGGCTGGATTGCATGTTCATCAAATTATTTTATTCCTGCTTCCGGTCAGTGCGTTGCAGCAATTGCGTTTGATACCGCGGGAACAACAAAAATTGGAAAATATGTGTTAAATCACAGCTATATGCTTCCTGGCCTTGTATGTACTGTAGTTTCAGTAGTGTCAGCAATTTTGATAGGAGCAGTAGTATTTTAAAACATAAGGAGAAAATCTATGAAAGAACCAAAAATTATAGCGATTGGAGATAATGTATGTGATAAATATTTATCTCGTGGGAAAATGTATCCGGGAGGACAATGTGTCAATACATGTGTATATGCAAAATGGAATGGTGTCAATTCGGCATATCTTGGAAAATACGGTAATGATGAAGTAGCTGAATGTGTGCAGGAGACATTAAAAAAATTAGAGATTGATGATACGCATTGCCGGCATTTTCAGGGAGAAAACGGCTTCGCTTTGGTAACACTGAAAGAAACAGACCGTGTTTTTCTTGGCTCAAATAAAGGTGGAATTGCAAAAGATCATGCATTTGATTTCAACGAAGAAGATATGGATTATATTCAGCAATATGATTTGATTTACACAAATCTTAACAGCTATATTGAACAGGATCTTTCAAAATTGTATCAGACAAAGGTTCCGATTGCCTATGATTTTTCAATGCGCTGGACAGATGAGTATTTGAGGGATGTATGTCCGTATGTAACTGTTGCAATTATGTCATGTGCACATTTGTCAGAAGATGAACGGGGAGAGAAATGAAAAAGGCACAGAAATATGGTGTTTCTGTTGTTCTTGGAACTGTCGGAGAAGAAGGCTCTTATGTATTATATAAAGATAAATTTTTATATACAAAAGCAGTATTGGCAGAGGATGTTATAGATACTATGGGAGCGGGAGATTCTTATTTTGCGGCATTCCTAAGTGATATGTTAAAAAATTCCCCACAACATAAGATTTTAGATGGTTCAGATGAACAGATGTATGTAAAAATTCAAAATGCAATGAAAAAGGCATCGGAGTTTGCCGCAAAGATGTGCGCAAAAGAAGGTGCATTTGGATATGGAGTACCAATTACAGGAAGAACAGAAATTTAGGGAGGTATAAGTATGAAACCAGATATGTATGAAAATAACGAAGAGGGAATTTTATGTGTCTATAAAAATCCAAAGTGGCTTGTATGTATTAAAAACTGGAAACCGGACAATGATATTAATGGGATTAAACACTTGGAGATCCATCATTCGACCGATGAGCAGTTTATTCTTGTACATGGTAAAGCGATTCTGATTACCGCAGAAAAAAAGGAAAATGGTTTTTCTATTGATCTGACATTGATGGAGCAGGGAAAAGTATATAATGTTCCGGCAGAATGCTGGTTTTATTCAATCACCCAGAAAGATACAAAAATAGTATATGTACAAGATTCCAATTGCTCTATGGAAAACAGTGATTTTTGTGATCTTTCGGAAGAAGAAATAGCATGGATTCAGGAAAAAGCATCACGGCTGCTGGCATAACTAAAGGATAGATTTATATGAAGAAACAATATATTCTTTTTGATTTTGATGGTGTTATTGTAAACACGGAACCTCAAAATGCACATTATCTGCAGGAAACTCTCAAATCGTTTGGTGTATATATGGATCACGAAGAGTTAAAAGGATTTATTGGAGTTAACAGCCGTGAAAAAATATTGCATTATTTGAGCCGGTCGAAAGAAAATGTTTCATGGGAAATGTACCAGAAAAGAAGAAAAGAGATGGGAAATACCTATGAAAATGATGCCATCTGTCCCATGCCGGGATTACAGGAATTATTTCAATGGATGAAGGGACGGAATCTGAAAGCCGGATTGGTAACATCAACGAGCGCGAAATATATTATTACGGCTTTAAACCGGATCAAAATGACAGATTATTTTTCAGTTATTGTATGTGGGGATATGTGCGAAAAAAGAAAGCCCTATCCGGATGGGTACTTAAAGGCGATACAGTTATTGCAGGCTGAAAAAGATGAGGTTGTTGCAATTGAGGATTCCTCAACCGGTATTCATGCGGCAATACAGGCAGGAATTGATGTGATTGGTTATACTGGCTCAGGAATAAAACAGGATACTGGAGAGGCGACTGCTGTTTTTTCTTCATTTCAGGACATTCAGCATTTTTTGGAAACAGCAATTTTATAAGTGTAACAGCATACGTTATATAGCAGGCGGCAGATGATTTCTGCCGCCTGTTAAGTTTATCAATATTTGTAGTTATAGCTCCTCTATGCAAAAAGTCTGCCAGAAGAACAAAATAGGACATATAAAGAAAAAAGGGCAAAAATATCCCTTTGTGTAAGACAAATGGGATATATGGATGAAAAGGTGCCTGAAATGTCCTGCTGTGATATCTGTATGGGACATATAGACAAAAAGATAATAAAAAAGTCCTTCTGTAAAAGTCTAACGGGACATATGGACGAGAAGATGCTACAAATGTCCTGTTATGACATTTGTATGGGACATAATAAGAACTTTTTTTCGCATATGTCCCAGCTGACAGGAAAAGCAGGACATAATATACAAATTTTTCTCCATATGTCCCGGTTTTTCATAGAATGCATATTCATAAAATATGAAAAGTATTATGGACAGAAAACATCAATGAACAGTAAGTATTTGTAAAATTATGAATAGAATATCATAAAGGAAAGCAGGACAACTGCTTTACATTATTCAGACCGTGTGATATACTATATAAAATTCAACAACTGTCACGGATATCTGATGACAGGCGTTTGTCAGGAGTTTTGTATACAGAGAATACAGACTGCGCGTTGGCGGGATATTGCCGATGCGCAGTCTTTTTAGTGATGCAGTTGAGGAGAGAAACAGGTATATGGGGATAGCTCGAGGAAAAAAAGAAGAAAACATTAAAGGCAAAAAATGCTTGGCATATTGACGATGTGTGCGATGACAAGCCTTCTGGCTGCGGGAATTGTATCCTATATGGCACTGAGAATGATACAGAATGACAGTATAGAGAATAACATGAAAATGTATCTGGATCAGATTACGAAGAATACGGATGAAGCCTATTATGATATGCTCAGTATTGTGAACTATATGGGACCGGGCGGTCTGATCGGAAACGTAACGGACAGTTATCTTGATGCTGTGGATAATTTTGACAGGTTTGTTGAACAGAGATCCCTTAGACAAGAACTTTCGGGACTCGGATATGTCAACACAAAACTGGTAGGCGTTACCTATTATGACAAGGAAGAGAAAAAGGAACTTATCAGCGGTATGAATGTCAGAACACTGGACGGAAGACAGAACGCACTGCCTAAGGTTGTGAAGTGTGCGGGAAATGTTATGCAGGCAGCCCATGCGTCTTTCTTGGGAGCACTGAGAAAACAGTTTTTTCCGTCATGAGGGAAGTAGTTTTTGGCAATGGGAAAAGACTGGAAATCTACACAGAAATAGAGGCTGATATGAAGACCCCGGAAGAAATAAATAAGGAAGGATATCCCTACACTTATATTCAGATGGATGAGAGAGGGGTTGCACAATACAGCGTAAATCCTGTCATTATGCACGGACAGAAACTGTTTTCTGCATCACTCTCAAAGGGGGAGTATGAAGTCCAGACGAGAGAGGGCTATAAGATCATGGCATACCGGAGTCAGATGGGATACATTAATGCAGTGGCACTGCCGGACAATATATATCAGAAGAAGATTAACCAGTGGAGAATGATGATGACACTCATCATAGTTGTAACGTTTCTGCTCTTTTCCATGTCTGTCCTCTATCTTTATCGTATGATCTGCCGACCGCTGAGTCAATTCCGCAGACAGATGGTGCAGATTGGGGATGGCACTCTTCAGGCAGTACATGAAGAGTCGGACATTGCAGAGTTTGACAGCCTGATGAGGGAAGTAGAACAGAGGAAGAGACAGATTGAGAATCTTATCAGCAATATGGTAGAAAAGGAAAAAAGCATACAGAAGATGGAGTTTGAGAAACTTCTCTATCAAATTAATCCTCATTTCCTTCTCAATACACTGAATTCGATTCAGTGGATGGCACAAATGAGTCACCAAAGAGAGATCAGTGAGTTTGTACAGAGACTAAAGAAGCTTCTTTCCTATAATCTGGGCAAAGAAGGCCGCCAGACAACGTTGCGGATGGAGTTGGAGATTGTAAAGGAATATATTGCACTTCAGCAGATGCGGTATGATTTTATTATTGAGATGAATATAGAAGATGGCAGTTATCTTGACCAGCCAACGGTCCGTATGCTTTTTCAGCCACTTGTGGAGAACGCGATCCGCTATGGTCTTGGGGATGATGAGAAGATCAGCATCCAGGTGTTTGAAGATGTGGCAAGGCATCTTGCTGTTGTAACTATCTCTGACAGCGGAAAGGGACTGAATCAGGAGGAGATAGATGAGATCAACCAGCCGTTTGATTATGACTGGGGATACTGGAAGAATGAGAACAGAGGTATCGGACTGCGCTACGTCAAGGCTATGCTGGAATCATTTTATGATGGACAGACGAGTTTGTTTGTAAACAGCAAAAAAGGGTTCGGAACCAGAATTACGATCCTTCTTCCTGTCCGGAAACCGGAAGAAAAAAAAGAGAAAGACAAAGAGGTTACATTGGAAGAAAATAAGGTGGGACAGACAGATGAAAGTATTGATTGTAGATGACGACAAACTTGCCAGAAAAGGTCTGGTCGCTATTATGGACTGGGAAAAGTATGGATTCGAGGTAGTGGGAGATGTACAGAATGGGAGAAAAGCCCTTGAATTTCTCCGAAATCATCCGGTGGATATTGTATTTACCGATATAGATATGCCGGAAATTGATGGATTGGAACTTATGCAGATGTGCGGAGAGGAATTTCCGGAAATTAAATTTGTAATTCTTTCTGTATATGAGAATTTCAGTTATGCACAGACGGCAATCCGTATGGGTGCGTTAGACTATATCTCAAAGATCAGTTTTTCCCCGGAAGAGTGTGGAACGATACTGGAACGGGTCAGTGAAAAGTACATGCAGACATGCAGAGATGGACATGCAGAAGAGGAAAATCAGGAAAAAGTTGAAGAACTGAACAGAAGATGGATGCACACCAGATGGATTTTCAGTGAGAAAGAATTTGAAGATCTCTGTCAGAAAACAAAAGAAATCAGTCTGCGGAGTGCGGAGAGGATTTTTGTTAAGAGTTTTCATAATATTCAGCTCCTGTCAGATGAAGAAGTGGAATTTCCATCGCTGGATACGGTTGAAGAGATGCTGGACTGGGTGCACCGCTGGAGGGAACATATTTATGAAGAGAGTCTTAGCTCATCACAGAAAAATGATATCAGTGCTTTTGCAGCGGTTATCAAGTATGTGGATGGACATATCGGGGAGGATCTTCGCTCTGAAGACGTGGCAGAACGGATAGGGATGAGCAGGAGTTATTTTAGTACAAGGTTTAAGGAGATGACGGGGGAAACATTTCACCAATATGTGATACAAAGGAAAATGAAGACTGCGGCGGAATGGATAGAGGAGGGAAAGAAGAGCATTACAAGGATTGCCGTAGAACTTGGATATGATAATTTTCATTATTTTGCAAAAGTATTTGCACGGGAGCATGGGTGTACGCCTTCGGAATACAGAAAAAGAGAGTAAAAATGTCTGATTTTCATCGGACATTTTTTTTGTGATAAAAAAATATTTGGTAAGATTAGAAACAATATCATCTAGCAGGATATGGGGGAAGAAGATAAAATAATTAAAAAAAGGAAGGGAGGTATCATGGTGTATATTAAACAAAAAGGAAGGGAGGTCCTGGAATGTATATCAAACGATTTGTGAAGCATTATTATATTATGCTGATTCCGGCACTTTTATGGCTGTTTTTCTTTAGCATTGTTCCGATGTTCGGTATTGTCATGGCATTTCAAGATTATAATCCAGCCAGGGTATTTTGCATTCTAAGTTTGTCGGGCTTGAAAATTTTAAGTACATGTTTCAAATGAACGATGTCAAACAGGTACTGTGTAATACCGTTGTAATCGCGGTAGGAAAGATTATTGGGAATATTATTTTCCCATTGATTTTTGCACTTCTGCTTAATGAATTCTGTATTAAGCGGCTCAAGCGTCCAATCCAGACAATTGTTTACCTACCGTATTTTCTGTCCTGGGTTATTCTGGCAAAGATCGTTTTAAATATCTTTGGATATACTGGTCAATTAATCAGCTGATGGAGGCATTTGGTAGAAATCCGATCAATTTTTTCGGGGAGCCATCATTGTTCCAGCCTCTGGTGATCGGCACAGATATCTGGAAAGGATTTGGGTACAATACGGTAGTTTATCTGGCAGCAATACTTGGGGTAGACCAGAGCCTTTATGAAGCAGCAGCGGCAGACGGAGCAGGAAGATTCAAACGTATCTGGCACATAACGCTCCCGGGAATAAGGACAACGGTAGCCCTTCTGGCAATTCTGTCACTTGGAAATGTGCTCAATGCAGGTTTTGATCAGATCTACAATTTGTATAATCCGCTTGTTTATTCCACTGGTGATATCATAGACACATGGGTATACCGTGCAGGACTTGAGAACCTGCAGTACTCGCTGGCTACAGCAGTTGGACTGTTTAAATCGGTGATCAGCGTTATCTTAATTGTTATAGGATATAAGCTGGCAGATAAGTTTACCGGTTACAAACTATTCTAAGGAGGTGCAGTAAATGATAGAAAATAAAAGTATAGGATCAAAAGTATTCGACGTAGTAAATGTTGTGATCCTTATTTTGATCACACTGGTCTGCATCCTGCCGGTATGGTATGTCCTTTGCGTTTCCTTAAGTAGCAGGGAGGCTGTCAGTGCAGGGAAAGTTGCTCTCTGGCCGGTGGGATTTAATCTCCTGTCATATAAGAAGATCTTGGGAGAGGGAAATTTCTTTACTTCTTTTCTTGTGTCTATTAAACGAGTTGTGTTAGGTACAGGGGCCAGCATGGTGTGTATACTTTTGGCAGCATATCCGTTGTCAAGAACAAAAAAACAGTTTCCGAAGAGGGGCATCTTCATGTGGATCTTTGTATTCTGCATGCTTTTCAATGGAGGTACTGTTCCGTGGTACATCACAATGAAGAATTACGGTCTCATGGACAGCATATGGGGACTTGTCTTCGGTATGGGGCTTCAGGTTTTCAACGTCATTCTGGCAGTAAACTTTTTCAAGAATCTGCCAGTTGAACTGGAAGAGGCATGCTTTATAGACGGTGGTGGACCATGGAGGAATCTGATCTCAATTTACATTCCTTTGGCAAAACCGATGGTGGCAACGATCTCGCTTTTTACGATTGTTCAGTACTGGAACGAGTTCTTTCAGGGAATGGTTCTAAGTACAAAACAAAGCAGCTATCCGCTTCAGACATACATACAGCAGATGGTAGTAACATTGGATTATTCCAGTATGAATGTTGAACAGATCGCACAGGCAATGAAACTAAATAACCAGTCGCTGGACGCAGCGAAGATATTTATCGCCATGATCCCGGTGCTGATCATATACCCGTTTTTGCAGAAATATTTTGTATCTGGGATCACGTTGGGATCGGTAAAAGGATAGTATCCGGTCAGAAAGAGTCTGGCGAAAATAGAGAATAGTAAAAACGAAAAGGAGAAAATGGATTATGAAACTAAAAAGAATAATTGCTATAGCGTGTACGGCAGCTATGACGGTATCCTTGATTTCAGGCTGTGGTGGTGCATCAGACAAAGGGCAGAAAAAGAAGCGGTCAAGGAAGCAGAAGGAACAGCGAAAGAAGATCTGCCTCTGGCAAAATACCCGGAGACGGTTACGGTACATCTGGGCGGAAAAATGAATCCGAATGCAAAGATTCCGAAAGGAATGTCATTTGAAGACAACTCCTATACAAGGCTTCTGAAAGAGAACCTGAACATCCAGGTAGTATATGACTGGACTGCATCTACATCAGACTATGATGAAAAAATGAGTCTCTGTATCGGAAGTAATACCATTCCGGAAATCATGAATGTAAATGCAACCCAGTACAGGGCTCTGTTGAAATACGATATGATACAGCCACTGGATAAGTATTTTGATGATTATGCTTCAGATGCACTGAAAAGTTATGTGAAATCCGGCGGTGAAGAACTGCAGAAATGTATCACCAATGAAGATGGAGAACTGATGGCGATTCCTGCCCCGAACCTGACAGCAGGCGGTGTAAACGAAATGTGGATTCGTCAGGACTGGCTGGATGCTCTTGGGCTGGATGTACCACGCACATGGGATGAACTGGCAGAAGTGGCTAAAGCATTTGTGACAAGGGATCCAGATGGAAATGGAGAGAATGACACTATCGGTATTCTTGGACCAGGAAATTCGGACCACATGAATGCAGTAGGCGGCAACCAGTTTGGACTTGACCCATTGTTCAGCTGTTTTCAGTCATATCCGCAGTACTGGCTGAAGAGTGAGGACGGATCGGTAGAGTATGGTTCGATTCAGCCGGAGACGAAGACTGCACTGGAAAATATCTCCAAACTTTATGCGGATGGTGTTATTGATCCGGAGACACTTGTCAGAAGTGATAGCAAGGAGCCACTTCTTGCTGGAAAAGTAGGAATCTTTTTCGGACCGTGGTGGTGTGCATATACATTTGCGGATACAACTCTGTCAGGTTCAGCAGACTGGCGGGCATATTTCACACCTCTTTCTGAGGATGGAAAATATTATACGCATATGGCTGAGCCAACGACACAGTATGTTGTAGCAAGCAAGGAATGCAAAAATCCGGAAGCTGCCTTTAAGATCATTAACTACATAGTTGCAAATGAGCAGAAATGGGTAGAAGAGGGCGTAACATCTACGGAGATGGGAACCGGAGATTTCTATCCTTTGTATAATACGTATGACAATGCTGATGAGATAGAGAAATCTTATGAAGCGCTGACGAAATATCTTGCAGGAGATATCAGTATGGATGATGTAGATTTTTCGACACATAAACTGCTGAAGAACGATATGGAAGCAGTTACGAAACTTAAGAAAAAGCCTTACGATGATTTCAGTCTTAAATATTGGAATCTGGATAGTGATCTGGCAAAAACAAATCTGCCTCGTCTGGTTGCAATCATGGTAGGTGACGCGCCACTTGTAAATGAGGAATATGTTCCGGTTTACAACGCTTACAACGGACAGACGGAAACAATGGAAGCGAAATGGGCAAATCTGAAGAAGATGGAGGAAGAGACTTTCGCAAAGATCATTATGGGAAAAGCAGATATCAGCGAATTCGATACTTTCGTTGAAAACTGGAAGAATCAGGGCGGTGACCAGATTCTCAAAGAAATCAACGATGAATTAAGTAAGTAAAAGAGACGGCGGCTGATGGTGTTCATTAGCCGCTGTTCCTTAATTGGAGGTATAAAATGCGGGAAAACAAAGTAATCTACGGACTGATAGGATATGGTGGAATGGGCAGATGGCATACAGAAATCCTGTCAAATGTACCGGAAATTGAAATTGGTGGTATCTATGATATCAAGGAAGAAAAGAGAATAGAAGCAAAAGAAAAAGGTTTTTCTGTGTATGGTTCGGAAGAGGAAATGTTATCAGACCCGGATATTGATGTCGTGCTGATTGCCACTCCAAATGACTGCCATAAGCCGATTGCAATCCGTGCTATGCATGCGGGGAAAAACGTGATATCAGAGAAACCGGTGACTCTGTCATCTTCTGATCTTCAGGAGATGGAAAATGTTGCCAAAGAAACCGGAAAGTTCCTGACAGTACACCAGAACAGGCGCTGGGATGATGATTTCCTGATCATACGAAAGCTTGTAGAGGAGCAGAAGCTGGGGCATGTCTTCCGGATAGAAAGCCGTGTGCATGGTTCAAGGGGTATTCCGGGTGACTGGAGAAAAAGAAAAAATACATGGTGGCGGAATGGTTCTTGACTGGGGTGTACATTTGCTGGATCAGATTCTGTATCTTTACGGAGATAGAAAAATTGAAACTGTATATGCATCACTTACCCATATTACCAATCAGGAAGTGGATGATGGGTTCACCACAATCCTGACATTTGAAGGCGGAACGGAAGTCTTAGTTGAAGTAGGTACCAATAATTATATTTCCCTGCCAAGATGGTATGTACTGGGTGAAGATGGTACTGCGGTAATCAGGGACTGGCAGTTAAATGGTGAGATCATACGGAAAACAGGCATAACCGAAGAGAAAGTAGTGCCGGTAAAGACAGCAGCAGGTTTGACCAAAACCATGGCTCCGAGACGGGAAGATACAATCGTGAAAGAAGAGCTGCCACATGTGTCCGGAGATATTGCGGATTTCCATAGGAATGTAGCAGCAGTTATAAGAGATGGGGCAGAGCCGGAGATTAAGCTCTTCCAGGTGATGCGCGTAATGAAACTAATGGAAGCTATTTTCCAATCAGCAGAAACAAACCAGGTGATTGATTATAGACAGTATGAATCATAAGTATTTATGAAGGAACAGGAGAAAATAAGTATGAAACAGATAAAAATAGGAACATGCGTTCCTGGAACTAAGGCAGAAGAATGGTTAAAGGGATTTATTGGAAAAGGATTTGAGACATTTTCTCTTAATTTCCATATGTCACTGGAAGGGACTGACCTTGATAAGCTGGCATTGAGCACGGAAAAACTGTTGGCAGGTACGGATTCCGAAATCACGACAGTTGGATACTATTGCAATCCTATCCAGTATGCAGAGCATAGGAAAACACTGGAAAATGTAATCTGCACTGCCGGAAAATTCGGAGCTACACATGTGAGTACTTTTGCAGGAGCGTGGGAAGAAAAGCCGGTAGAATCCGCATATGAAGAGTTTGGCAAGGTATTCCGGGAACTGGCTGATCTTGCAGAAGAAAAGGGAGTGAAGCTGGGAATTGAGAATTGCCTTATGGATGGAACATGGGAACATGCGACATGTAATATCGGTTTTAACCCTAAAGCGTGGGAAGTGATGTTTGAGGAAGTAAAGAATGATAACTTCGGACTGGAATGGGAGCCGACACATCAGATGGTACAGCTTATCGATCCGGTAACAGAGCTGAGAAAATGGTGCAAAAAAATAGTACATATACATGGAAAAGATGCAACAATAGACTGGGATGCTGTAAGACATAGTGGCATATCAGGCGCAGTCCCATTTGTATGGCATCGTATGCCGGGCTTTGGTGACACGAACTGGAGAGATATCATTTCTATTTTAAGAAGTAACGGATATGAGGACGATATCTGCATTGAGGGATACCATGATCCTGTATATTCCGGAGAACTGGAGATGACCGGACAGCTTCATGCACTGAATTATCTGAAATGGTGCAGGGGTGGAGATTTTACACCAACTCCATGGGAAAAATAGGGAAAACAGATACAGGAGGATTTTCTATGAAACTTGGGTTTATTACATCAATCCTTGACGGATGGACTTATGAACAAATGATGGATTTTGCTTCAGAGCAGGGATTTGAATGTGTGGAAGTGGCATGCTGGCCAGAAGAAAAAGCAGAAAGAAGATATGCGGGTGTAAGCCATATAGATGCAGAACGGGTAAACCAGGATGATGAATATGCAGCCCATATTATGGCATATGCAGAAAAAGCGGGAGTAGAAATCTCTGCACTGGCATATTATCCTAACGTAATGACGGCAGATAAAGAGAAAAGAAATGCTGCTATTGAACATCTGAAGAATGTCATACGTGCAAGTAAAAAGTTAGGTGTTGGCATGGTCACAACATTTATCGGAAGGGATCAGACCAAAAATGTACGGGAAAATCTTGAACTTGTAAAAGAAATATGGCCACCAATCATAAAACTGGCAGAGATATGTGACGTAAAAATAGCAATTGAAAACTGCCCGATGCTTTTTGGTGAGGAACAGTGGCCCGGAGGACAGAATCTGATGACAACTCCGCCAATCTGGAGAGAGGTCTTCAAGATCCTGGACAGTGATAATCTTGGCATTAATTACGATCCATCCCACTTTATCTGGCAGATGATCGACTATATCCGCCCGCTTTATGAATTTAAGGATAAAATATTCCATGTTCATTACAAGGATATCAAGATATACAGGGATAAATTAGAGTCCTGTGGCATCATGGCTTATCCGCTGGAATATATGTCACCTAAGATCCCGGGACTTGGCGATGTGGACTGGGGAAAATACGTGTCAGCACTTACTGATATAGGATATGATGGCTGTACATGTATCGAAATAGAAGATAAAGCATTTGAGGATTCCAAGGAAAAGGTGGAGAAGTCTTTAATTCTCAGTAAAAGATATCTGGAGAAATATGTTATATAACACAGAAAAGTGCAAATAAGGAGGAAATACCATGAGAAAATTAAGAGCAGGAATCGTAGGCTGTGGAGGGATTGCTAACGGAAAACATCTCCCGGCTATGCAGAAAAGTGGTCTCTATGAGGTGGTGGCTTTTTGTGACATCATCATAGAGCGTGCGCAGGAGACAAAAGAAAAATTTGGCACAGAAGATGCAAAAGTATTTGAAGATTACCGTGAACTTCTAAAAGAAGATCTGGATGTTGTATATGTAACTACCCCAAACCGTTCCCATGCAGAGATCTCTATCGCAGCAATGGAAGCAGGAAAAGATGTTATGTGTGAGAAACCGATGGCAAAGAATTATGCAGAAGCACAGAAGATGGTCGAAACTGCTGAAAGAACACACAGAGTTCTCAACATAGCATATCAGAACCGTTATCGTACAGATTCATTGTATCTGAAGGAAATGTGCAAGGCTGACGAACTGGGAGAGATCTACTTTGCAAAAGCCCATGCACTCAGAAGAAGAGCAGTTCCTACCTGGGGTGTATTCTTAAATGAAGAAGAACAGGGCGGCGGTCCGCTGATCGATATCGGAACCCATGCACTGGACCTGACCTTATGGATGATGGACAACTATGAAGTGCAGTCTGTTACGGGAGCTTCCTTCCACAAGCTGTCTGATCAGACAGACCAGGGAAATGCATTTGGTAACTGGGATCCGGATAAGTTCTGTGTAGAAGATTCTGCTTTTGGATTTATCCGTATGAAAAACGGGGCAGTGATCGAGCTGGAAGCAGCCTGGGCACTGAACACACTGGAAGTTGATGAGGCCAAGACAAGTCTGTGCGGAACAAAAGCCGGAGCAGATATGAAAGACGGCCTTAGGATCAATTACATCCACCATAATGCACAGGTAGTAGAGAAACCGGAATTATCAAACGGTGGAGTAGCATTTTTCTCAGGAAAAGAAAAGTCAGCAGCAGACTATGAACAGGAATTGTTTTACCACATCGTTGTTGATGGGGCAGAACAGGTTGTGAAGCCTGCACAGGCTGCAGTTGTCACACGTATTCTGGAAGCGGTGTACCGTTCAGCAGAGAGTGGAGAAACCATTTATTTTGATTGAGGGAAAAGAAGATTATGGAACAAAGAAAATTAAAAAAGTTGTTGTCTGAGATGTCATTGCGTGAAAAGATTGGGCAGATGATACAGCTGACTGGAATTTACTTTGATGATGATGCGGTACTTACCGGGGAGGTGGGGAAGACCAGCCACCTCAGTGGGTGACTCAGTATGCTGGTTCTGTACTAGGTGTGATCGGGGCAGAAAAGCTCAGGGGAATTCAGAAAAAATATGTGGAAGCGCATCCGCATCATATTCCATTGCTGTTTATGGCAGATGTCATACATGGGTGCATGGACCATAGCTCCGATTCCTTTGGGACAGGCTTGTTCGTTTCATCCGGAACTGGTTAGAAAGATGGCGGGACATGCCGCAGCAGAGTCTGCTTCTGAGGGGATCAGGGCTACGTTTTCTCCAATGATTGATGTATCCAGAGACCCGAGGTGGGGGCGGATAATGGAGTCTTTCGGAGAGGATCCTTTTCTGAACGGAGTTATGGGAACCGCAATGCTTAGAGGATATCAGGGCGAAAAAGGAAAAGGCCCGGCAGGGAACAAAAAATACCGGAGTCCGGTATCGCAGGCTGTTTAAAGCATTTTGCAGGTTATGGTGCAGTGAATGCGGGAAGAGAATACAATGATGTGGAAATATCACAGAGAACCTTCCGGGAACAGTATCTCAAACCATTCCGTATGGCAATGCATGCAGATCCGGCAATGGTGATGACAGCGTTTAATGCAGTTGACCGCAGACCGGTCAGTGGAAACAAGGAACTGCTTGAAGGCACTCTCAGGGAAGAAATGGGTTTCAGTGGCACTGTGATTTCAGATTGGGGATCCATAGGGCAGTTGGAGGAACAGAATGTAGTGTCAAGCCAGAAAGAGGCCGCAGAGGCCGCAGTCCGTGCGGGAGTTGACATTGACATGATGAGTCCGGCATATATGTTCCATCTGGAAGAACTGGTTAAAGAAGGGAGTATTCCAACTTCGTTGATAGACAAAAGTGCATGGAATGTGCTGGTGATGAAGAATCGGCTTGGCTTGTTTGAAAATCCATTTGCAGGAATGCAGGGAGAAGAACCGTTGTCTGCTGAGGCAAAGAAAACCGCGCTTGCGCTGGCATGTGAGAGTTCGGTTCTTCTGAAAAATGATGATATGCTTCCTCTGAAACCGGAGAGGAAGGTATTTTGGGGCGGACCTTATGTGGAGTCAAGGGAATTGCTGAGCAGATGGGCAATTTTCGGCCGTTATGATGATGTGGAAACGATCAGAGAAGTCCTGAAAGCCCGGAAGATGCCGGTTCGTTTTTTGCCAGAATGTGAGATTCTGACAGAAGAGGAAAGGAGGCTGTGGCAGGCTGAAAACTGTAGAATTCAGGATAGCGGAGAACAGGATAAAGAGATACCTGAAATATGCGTGAATAGTGGAAAACAATATGCCACACTGGATGAAATTGAACCGGAGGATACCGTGGTACTTGTACTTGGAGAACATGAGGCACAGTCAGGTGAAGCCGCGAGCAGGGCATTTCTTGATCTGCCGGAAGGGCAGCAGAAGTTTTTTGATGCAGTAGCTGGCCGTACCTCCCATATTGTGACGGTCATTCTATCGGGCAGGCCGTTGGATATACGGAAAATAGCGGAGAAATCCCAGGCTGTCCTTTTTGTCTGGAGACCGGGAACAATGGGAGCTGAGGCTGTTGTTCGCTTGGTGTATGGAGAAGAGACCCCATCAGGAAAACTGTCTGTGAGCATACCATGGTGTGTGGGACAGGTGCCTGTCAGTTACTGGGATGTAAAGACCGGACACCGGATGGTAGAAACGAATCCGGAGAATCGCTTTACGAGCCGGTATATGGATATTCCGAATGAACCGCTTTATCCATTTGGATTCGGTCTCTCTTACACAGAGTTCACCATTACGCCTCCCATATTTGAGAAACAGGAAAGAGAGGATAAGATTGACATATCCTGTAAGGTGAAGAATGTGGGAGAAGTGCCTGGGGCAGAAGTCGTGCAGTGTTATGTGGAGACACTTTGTGCTCCTGTTGTGCGACCGGATAGAGAACTTATCCGGTTTCGGAAAATTTTTCTGTTGCCGGGTGAAGAGCAGGAAGTAAAATTTACGGTTAATCGGAAGGAACTAGCTTTTTATGGAGAGAATATGGAACTCATAGATGGAGATGTCCAGTTTCGTTTTATTGTTGGAAACAGTAGTAGGTCAGAAGCGGGGAGTATCCTTTATGCCTTTTGAGTTGACATTTGATGAATGATTCTCCGGGCATTTTGAGAATCTCAAATGTCAGGAAGAACATAATTTAAAGCAGGGGACATTGTGATGGAAAGAATCACAATGTCCCCTAAAATTTTTTCGGGATATACAAATCCCTACCCCAAAAATATGAAGAAAGTATTATGGACAGAAAACATCAATGGACAGGAATCATTTGTAAAATCATGGATAGAATATCGGAAGAAATATAAGTGCAAAGACAGAATGTTTGTGGTATGCTAAAGACAGGAATCTGGTCGTAACGGTTTGTTGGTAAAATGGTGGATGGTTACGAATGACATTACGGAGGTGTCAGGCATGGGAAGTTATCTGAATCCGGGCTGCAAAGGCTTTGAGGAGAGCTTAAATTCCGCAATTTATGTAGATAAAACTGGGTTAATCGAAAAAGTTAATGCGGTTGTTGACACACGGCAGAAATATATTTGTGTCAGCCGTCCGCGGCGATTTGGAAAATCTATGGCGACGGATATGCTGGCAGCATATTACGATCAGAGCGTCGATACGGCGCGGTTGTTTGATACTCTGCAGATTGCAAAGGCAGAGACTTATCAGAAATACCGGAATCAATATGATGTGCTGAAAGTGAATATGCAGGAATTTTTAAGCATGACGCACAGTATGGATGAAATGCTTGCGGTTTTTCAAAAACGCATGATTGCAGATCTGAAAAGAGGATATCCTGATTATGTCATGGATGGAGAAGACAGTCTGGTGTTTGCGATGAAAGACGTATATGCACATACGAAGTGCCCGTTTATCATACTGATCGACGAATGGGACTGTCTGTTCCGCGAGTACAAGCAGGATAAAGAGGCGCAAAAAAAATATCTGGATTTCCTGCGGGTATGGATGAAAGATCAGGAATATGTGGCACTTGCCTACATGACCGGAATTTTACCGATAAAAAAATACGGTTCGCATTCGGCACTCAACATGTTTACGGAATATTCCATGACCAATCCACGCGAGATGGCGGAGTTTTTCGGTTTTACCGAAGAGGAAGTGCACGCATTGTGCGCAACATACAAGCGCAATTTTGAAGAAGCGCAGGCGTGGTATGATGGCTATGAACTTGTCGCAATGGACGGAGAAAACCCCAAAATCTATTCTATGTACAGCCCGAAATCAGTGGTCGATGCAATGTTAAGCGGTCTGTATGATAATTACTGGAATCAGACCGAAACATATGAGGCATTAAAAATTTATATCCAGATGAATTTTGACGGGTTAAAAGATGCCATTGTGCGGATGCTTGCCGGGGATCGTGTGGAAATCAATACAGGGACATTTTCCAATGATATGACAACATTCCAGAACCGGGATGATGTTCTGACACTCCTGGTTCATCTGGGTTATCTGAGTTATCACTGGATGGACAAAACGGTGTCGATTCCAAACAAAGAAGTGTCACAGGAATATGTAAATGCAATCAGTACCATGGACTGGCATGAGGTGATTGATTCTGTCGAAGCGTCGAAAAAGCTGCTGGAATCAACTACAACAGAGAGAAAAAAACACATACGTGTGTGATTGAGCAATTAACAAAAGAAGACTGACAGGAGGAAACCAAAATGAGCAACGTATTAGAAGAAATGAAAACCAGAAGAAGCATCCGAAAATTCAAACCAGATGCCATCCCACAGGAAATTTTAGACCAGATCATTGAAGCGGGAACCTATGCGGCAAACGGCAGAGGTGCACAGAATGTCATCATCATTCAGGTGACAAACAAAGAGAAGCGCGATGAAATCGCAAAGAAAAATGCAGAAATCATGGGAAGTGAGGGTGATCCGTTTTACGGCGCACCGGCAATGCTCATCGTTTTAGGCAAAAAGACTGGCCGACACATGTCTATGACGGCAGTCTTGTGATGGGAAACCTGATGCTTGCAGCCCATGATCTGGGAATCGGCAGCTGCTGGATTCACCGCGCGAAAGAGGAATTTGAAAGCAGCTGGGGCAGGGAACTGCTTGCATCCCTTGGGATTGAGGATGAATATGAGGGAATCGGACACTGTGCGCTCGGCTATGTGGACGGGGATTATCCGGATGTTATTCCTAGAAAAGAAAACCGCGTCTTCTATTTGAAATAAAGATAAAAATTTGGGAAATAGGTGTTGTAACTGCACCTGTTTTCCAGCCACTTCCGAAAGTGGAAAATTTACAATTGTAAATATGAGTTGACGAGAACAGATAGATACGTTATTCTATATTTACAAAACTCACACCAATCAAATTCAGTCAAAAACAGGCTGGACAAATCGTTTAAAGCACAAGAAGTTCAGGTGCTTACAATACCACGAGTTTTAACAATTAAATATGGGATGGCATTTGGGAAAATGGCTTGTTTCTGCGGATGAATGATTGCTTAATTAATAGTGTATGTTATACTATAAAAAAGACTTTCATAACAATATCGATGCTCCCAGTGTCTTCTCTATTCACAAAAGGAAGAAGGAGAAGAATGATATGGCAAATGCAAAAAAGTATGATGACTTAACGTTTACAGATGATTTTATGTTCTGTAAAGTAATGACAACGAACCCGGAACTCTGTCACGAGTTGTTAGAACTTATTCTTGGAAAGAAAGTAGGTGCTTTCACCCGACTTGATCAACAGAAACCAATAGAAATGACGGCTGATGGAAAGGGCATACGATTTGATGTGTACAGCGAGGATGATTCCGGGATTGTGTATGATTGTGAAATGCAGACGAGCAAAAAAGATAATCTTCCGAAGCGTACGAGATATTATCAGGGAATGATAGATTTAAATTTACTTGAAAGGGGTGCGGATTATAAAGAACTGAAAAAGAGCTATGTGATCTTTATTTGTCCATTTGATCAATTTCAGGAGGGGTTACACAAGTACACATTTGAAAATCAATGTAAAGAGATACCAGAACTTGTATTGGGAGATGAGTCAACGAAAATATTCTTGTGTGCCGGTGGGCATGCAGATGATGTATCGGATGAAATGAAGGACTTTTTAAACTGGCTTACGACAGGACAGACAGGCAATAGCCAATTCGTGAATAAGCTTGAAAATGCTGTTCTGAAGGCAAAAAAACATGAGGAATGGAAGGTGGAATACATGACGTTACTTATGAGAGACAATGAAATGATGGAAAAGGCCGTAATGATATGCTTTTTTCATTGGTGCAGGACGGAACACTGTCTCTTGAGATTGCAGCAACAAAGGCAGAGATGCCGGTGGAGAAGTTCGCAAAAAAGCCATGAAAGAAGCAGGATATTTTATAAGGGAGCTTCCATGAGAGAAGATTATCATATTTATTATGAAAATGAAGAAGAACTGTCCGTCTGGCAACCGGAAATAAAAATGTAATGGCAAATAGAAAGAAAAGGAGATAAAAATATGCCTTGTACAACGATATTAGCAGGAAAAAATGCAACCTATGATGGTTCAACCATGATTGCGAGAAATGATGATGCGGGTGGAAATGATCACTTTACGCCAAAGAAAATGATTGTGGTGCAGTCAAAGGAGCAGCCACGTGTATACAAAGCGGTACTTTCTTCTGTAGAAATTCCGCTTCCAGAAAATCCGCTTCGCTATACGGCTATGCCAAATGCAGTGGAAGGGAAAGGAATCTGGGGTGCATGCGGAGTCAATGAAGCACGGACTGGAATGACGGCAACCGAAACGATCACATCCAATCCACGTGTGCTTGGGGCAGATCCGCTGGTGGAAAACGGCATTGGAGAGGAAGATATTGTATCGTTAGTACTTCCTTATATCCACAATGCAAGAGAGGGTGTTCAGCGATTGGGAGAACTTCTGGAAACCTATGGCACTTATGAAATGAATGGAATTGCCTTTTCCGATCAGAATGAAATCTGGTGGATGGAGACCATTGGCGGACATCACTGGATTGCACGCCGTGTGCCGGATGATGCGTATGTGGTTATGCCAAATCAGCTTGGAATTGATGCATTTGATCTGGATGATGCATTTACCATGCAGGAAAATCATATGTGTTCTGCAGATATGCGGGAGTTTATTGCGAACCATCACCTGAATCTATCCATGGATGGCACTCTGAATCCGCGCGAAGCTTTTGGCAGCCATGACGATGCAGATCATGTATACAACACACCGCGTGCGTGGTATATGCTGCGCTGCCTGAATCCACACACATACAACTGGGATGGACCGGATGCGGATTTTACACCGGAGTCCGATGATCTGCCATGGACACTAGTACCGGAGCGCAAGATTACGGTGGAAGATGTGAAATATGTGCTTTCCTCGCATTATCAGGGGACGCCATACGATCCATATGGAGCGTATGGAGATCCGGGGCAGCGTGGCATGTATCGTTCCATCGGTATCAACCGCAATGATTTTGTTGGTCTTGTGCATATCCGCCCGGAGCATGGAGAGGATGCCAATGTACTGGAGTGGGTTGCATATGGCTCCAATGCTTTTAATGCCATGGTGCCGTTTTATGCGCAGGTGGAGGAAACTCCGGAATATGTGGCCAATACGACAGCAGAAGTTTCTACAGATAATTTTTACTGGGTAAGCCGGATGATTGGTGCGATGGCAGATGCCTCTTATAAGAAATCGGTGTTCCATGTCGAGCGGTATCAGGAGAAAGTGCTGTCTAAAGGACATGAGATTATCAATCATTATGATAAGCTGCTGGAAAAAGAAACCGACGCAGGAAAGCGCATGGCACTTAAGACAGAAGCAAACAATGCGGTGGCAGATATGGTAAAAAAAGAAGCCGCCGATACACTCGATAAAGTTCTGTTTGAACTGTGTGGACAGATGAAGAATGCATTTGCCCGTTCCGATGCTTAACGCATCAGTTTCCGCCGCAGAAGCAGATACGCCGTGATCATAACCGTACCGGTCAGTACCCAGGAGATCGGATAGATAATCATAACAACCCAGAATTCATGTACGGCACGGCAGACGGTGTTGATCCAGATAAGGCGCAGCACACAGGAGCCGACCACGGTGATCAGAGCCGGTGTCAGGGAATGGCCAAAGCCACGCATGGCACCGCCGCTGATCTCGTAAGTGGAGGTCAGAAGTTCCAGTGTGGTGACGATCAGAAGGCGCTGTACGGCAAAAGTCAGGACATTCGGATCGGTCGTGTACAGGCGAAGGAAAAAGTCCCGGCCAAGTACAAAAATACCGGATAACAGACCACAGAATATCACGGAAAAAATCATGCAGAGACGGTATACTTTTTTGCACCGCTGAAAATCTCCGGCACCGTAATTCTGGCTCGTAAAAGTAACGGTAGTCTGGGCAAATGCGTTTACCATAAAATACGCAAAAAATTCAAAGTTCAGTGCAGCTGCAGATCCTGCGATAGCGTTTGAACCAAAACTGTTAATCATGCTCTGGATGCAGACGTTGGCAAGGGAAAAGACCATGCCCTGCAGACCGGCAGGAACGCCAATGATCAGGATTTTTTTCAGTTCGCCCCAGTCAATGGACAAGCCAGAGAGGCTGACACGGATTGGTTCCTGTTCATGCAGTAAAATATAAAACAGAATACCGGAACTTACAATATTAGAAACAACGGTGGCAATTGCGACACCGGATACTCCCAGATGAAATACAATGACAAGAATCAGGTTCAGTCCGGTATTAATGATTCCGGCGGCAATCAGGGCATACAGCGGGCGGCGGCTGTCACCGATGCTGCGCAGGATTGAGGAACTGAAATCATAAAGCATGATAAATGGCATGCCGAGAAAATAGATCCGCAGATATAAAACTGCCAGATCGAGAACATCTTTTGGCGTTCCCATCAGTGTCAGTACCGGTCTGGCAATGAACTGCCCCAGTACAAGCACGAAAATGCCACTGCATAAAGCGACAACGATGGCGGTGTGAATTGCCCCTTTTACATGTTCTTCGGCTTTCTGTCCGATGTAGCGGGAAATAATTACGTTGGAACCGAGCGAAATTCCGATGAACAGATTAATCATCAGTGCGATGAGCGAACTGTTGCTTCCCACGGCCGCCAATGCACGGCTGCTTGCAAAACGGCCGACCACTGCGGTATCCACAGAATTAAATAATTGCTGTAAGATGCTACTGGCAGCCAGAGGCAGAGCAAAAATCAGTAATTTATTCCACAGTGTTCCGTGGGTCATATCAATTGTATTTTTCTGCTTTATTTTCATAGTTATAAAACCTTCTTTTTATCCTGTTTACTGGCAAACACGATTATAATCGGGCAAAAACAAAAGTCAATAGCCAGGCAGACGGGTTTTGACCTTTTGCATAATTGGGTATATAATCAACAAGGAGACAGGGAGAGGTATATCAAAATAAAGGTAGGGTATGAAAAAGAAAAGAAGAACGAAGAAGGTAGCGTTTTCCATTCGGAGCAAGCTGCTGTTATTGCTGTCTGCATCAATGCTGCCATTTCTGCTGATTGCAGTATATCTGTTAATTTCCATAGCTAATTACAACCAGACATATCATGAGATTGTGGATCATCTTACCATTGCAAACACCTACAATATTCAATTCAAAGAACAGATGGATGAAAGTCTTTACAAAGTCGTTGTGGGATATGTTTCGATGGACAATATTGCAAATGATGAGACGCTTAAAGACCCGTATGTGCTTATCCGGAACCTGAAGAAGAGCTGTACCGGTTTGCGGGATGTGACGAGTGATTATGAAAGCCGTATGTGGCTGGATAGTCTGCTGCGCAATGTAGATACACTCAAAAACCGTGTGGATGATATTGCAGAAAATGTCAAAAAGGGTGATCGCTACGATGAGAACATCCGGCAGCTGGATGACAATATCTATATCCTGACAGAACTGATCCAGGAGGACATTCAGTACTATATTTATTATCAGACAAATTACATGGAGGCTGTGACAAACACCTTAAACCAGCAGATCCACACATTTGTTATTGTGTTTGCTGTAGTTCTTGCGGCACTGGGGATTGTTGTCGGAGGCGCAGGTTTTTTTGTTACGTCCGGAATATTACGCCCGCTGAGACAGCTTTACAATGCGACCGGAGAGATTTCGGAGGGAAATTTTGCTGTGCGGACACACGTAAAATCGCACGATGAAGTGGCGGTGCTTGCACACGGATTTAACGATATGGCGGAAAATATACAGATTCTGGTGAATAAGGTGCGTGAGGATGAACAGAAAATGCGGAAGGCAGATTTACGTCTGCTGCAGGAGCAGATTAATCCCCATTTTCTATACAACACACTGGATACGATTGTGTGGCTGATTGAGTGTAACGAGACAGAACAGGCAACGGAAATGGTTGTTACCCTGTCTGATTTTTTCAGACTTGTACTCAGTCATGGTCAGGAATTTATCAGTATCCGCATGGAGGAACAGCATGTCAGGAGTTATTTGCAGATTCAGGAGACCCGTTATCATGATATTATGGAATATCATATTTTAATAGATCCGGAACTCTATGGCTATCAGATTCCTAAAATGACATTGCAGCCAATCGTAGAAAATGCACTGTATCATGGGATCAAATGCAAGCGCTCCAAAGGACAGATCTGTATCCGTGGAGAAAAGAAACAGGATCTGCTGATACTGACGGTGACAGATGACGGCGTGGGGATGGAGGAAGCCGATCTGCAGGATTTGCAAAAAGAGATTGAAAAGCCATGCAAACAGACGGATCGTGGCTTTGGACTCGCAAACGTCAATGAACGCCTGCACATGTATTTTGGCGCGGAATATGGGGTAAAGATTGCATCCAGACCGGGGGAAGGGACGCAGGTGACGATCGTGATTCCGGCGGTGCACAACGTAACAGGGGAGGCGATAACATGAAAAAGAAAGGCAGATGGATACCGGTCATCGGGTGTTTGATGCTGGTGCTTTTTCTGGCAGGTTGTGGAAAAACGATAGATATTCAAAGTACGGCAGAGCAGGAGATTCCCAGTCAGAATCAAATTGTGGTAGGGGTGTCACAGCTTGGCAGCGAGTCTATGTGGCGTACCGCAAATTCGGCATCCATCCAACAGGCACTGTGCAAAGAAAACGGTTATTTTTTACTGTTTAACAATGCCAGGCAAAAACAGGAAAACCAGATTAAAGCAATTCGCAGTTATATTTCGCAGCGTGTGGATTATATTGTCTTTTCACCCATTGTGGAGGATGGCTGGGAAACCGTGCTGCAGGAAGCAAAAGAGGCTGATATTCCGGTGATTGTCATGGATCGGAATGTCAGCTGTGATCCATCGCTGTATACGGCGTGGGTCGGTTCCGATTTTACGGAAGAAGGAAGAAATGCCGCGCGCTGGCTGGAGGAAGACCTGAAGGGGAAGAAATTTGATCAAAAGGAAACGGTACATATCGTGGTACTGCGAGGGACTTCCAATGCATCTGCAACGTTAGGGCGCACAAAAGGGTTTGCAGAGATTGCAAAGACGCATCCGAACTGGGAAATTCTGGATTCCGATGATGCTGATTTTACCACGGCAAAAGGCAGAGAAGTGATGGAAAAATATCTGCAGAAATATAAAGATATTGATGTGGTTGTATCGCAGAATGATGATATGACGTTTGGTGCAATCGAGGCAATTCGTGCGGCCGGAAAGACGACCGGGACGGGAGGCGATATTACGCTGATTTCTTTTGACGGAACGAGGAGTGCACTTGAAAAAGTAAAGTCCGGCGTGATCAATGTGGATATTGAATGTAATCCGTTGCAGGGAACATACATACAGGAAATTATCAACCGGCTGGAAGACGGTGAGTCGGTAGACAAAATTAATTATGTAGAAGAAAAAGTGTATACACAAAAAAATGTGCTTTCTGTTTTGGGAGACAGAGTGTATTAAAGGGGATAAAACAAATGTTAAAAGTATTTTTGGTGGAAGATGAGACCGTTATCCGTGAGGGGCTGCGGGACCGGATTCCCTGGGAACAGTATGGGTATCGGTTTGTCGGGGAGGCAGCAGACGGTGAAGTTGCACTGCCGCTGATTCGAAAGACACGTCCGGATGTACTGATTACCGATATTAAGATGCCGTTTATGGACGGGCTGTCACTCAGCCGGATTGTGCGGGAGGAATTCCCGAAGACAAAGATACTCATTATCAGCGGTTATGATGATTTTGAATATGCGAGAGAAGCAATTTCCATTGGCGTGGATCAGTATATCCTGAAACCGGTTACGAGAATGAGTCTGCGCAAGGTGCTGCAGGAATTAAAAGAAAAAATCGAGGCAGAGCAGGAGCAGGAAGATTTTCAGAGCAAACTGGCAAACGAAATGCACGAATATGAGCAGTTTTCCATAAGGCATTTCTTTGAGCAGGTGTTAGAAGGCGAGCTTTGTGTAACAGAAATTTATGATGAAGCTGCCAAATGGTCGCTGGATCTGTCAGCATCGTGTTACAATCTGCTGTTTTTGTACGTGCAGCAGGAAAAAGAGAATGGTTCCGAGCGGGAGATGAATACTTTTGTGCACCTGCAGGAAGAAATTCTGCAGTATTTTCTGCGTTTTCCGCAATATATCCTGTTTCGCTGGAACGTCAACTGTTATGGGGTTTTAGTCAAATGCGATGCGGAGGAAATGGAAGATTATACACAGCGGGCGATTGCACAGATCCAGATGAACTGCGAGTCACAAAACGCCAATGCAGACTGGTATGTTGTTGTGGGAACGCCTGTGGAACGGCTGTCGATGCTGAAAGAGTGTTATGATCGTGTAAATCATTATGGTGCATATCGTTTTTGTATCCGCAAATGCATGTACTTTCGGAAGAGACATTAAAAAGTTATCTGCCGGCGCAGGATGACACGCGGATTGCGGAAGTAGATGCGACAAAAATGTCACCGGAAATTATCTCGGAATTTCTGGCAAAAGGAAGCAGCAAAGAAGTATACAACTTTGTAGAGTCTTATCTGCAGAGCATATCCGAGGTAATACATTCCGTGATATTCCGTGACTATGTTGTGCTTAATATCCGGTTTACGGCGATTGCGTTTATGGAGCGAAACGGTGTGACAAAAGAAGAATTTCTGGCGCATATCGGCAAATACGGAACCAATGTGCATGTGCAGCAGGACGAGGTATTTGAATATTTCCTGAGTATTTTACAGACGGCAATCGATCTGCGTGATGAACAGAACACCAATCTGAGCAGTAAAACGTTAAAAAAAGCACTTGCTTATATTGATGAGCATTACACGAGTGAGAATTTATCGCTGGGTACCGTTGCGTGCGAGGTACAGGTGGGTGCTAATTATTTAAGTTCTGTCTTCAGTCAGAATATGCAGAAGACATTTACCGAATATATTTCGGAAAAACGTATGGAAAAGGCAAAAAAGCTACTGAAAAGTACGGAACTTCCGACATCGGAAATTGCCGCACAGGTGGGGTACAAAGATCCTCATTATTTCAGTTTTGTATTTAAAAAGACGCAGGGGTGCAGTCCGCGTGAATACCGCAGCAGTATTTAAAGCTTCCAGGGAATTTCTGTGGAAGAGACTAAAATCCCCTGCAGCTGGTGGAGGAGAACCCCGGCGGCGCGGCTGCCAGGCGCTTCGGCCGGGGTCAGGGAGAGAAACTCTGTGTGTCCAAAGTGGCACAGGTAGCTGTGGTCAAAGGAGGCAACCGTAATCTCCGGTGCTGTGGCAGGTCTGAGACAGCACGGCAAAGTGCATAGGCAATGGTATCATTATAACAGACAATAGCGGTGCAGGAAGAAATGAGTTTCTGCATCGCTTTTTGTATGCCATAGTCCGGATCATTGGAAAAATACCAGCATATCAGGGAATCTTCCGGAAGTGCACCTGTGTCCCGCAGGGCATGCAGCATCCCCTGGCAGCGCAAAAGTCCGGAACGCATATCCGCAGGAAAGATCGCACCGATGCGGGTATGGCCGGTGGCGAGCAGATGCCGGGTGAGCAAAATGCCACCGCCAAAGTCATCCATGGTGACGCATGGGCAATTGGTCAGTTCCGGATAGGATTCCTGTAAAAAGAGAACAGGGCATTTCTTTTTCTGCAGTTTACGGTACAGATCCAGATTCGGGTTCGTGCGCGCAGTTTTTACACCTTCCACAAGCAGGGCGCGCGGCGGCTGGTGGAGAATCTTCTGTAAAAGAGTATGTTCTGTGGAAAAGGTGTTTTCCGTGATGTGTACAGTCGTGGAAAAGCCCTGTGCCGCAAGTGTTTTTTTGATGTCATGCAAAAGCATCGGATACAAATAAGCAGAGTCACTGGAGAGCAGAAGGTCGATCCGGTCTTCTCCGCGGCTGCGTCCCGTGATATAGGGACCCGCTTCCCTGCCTTTTTTCGATTAATCCCTCCTGTTCCAGAACGGACAGTGCCTGCCGCACGGTCTGGCGGCTCACTTTATAGCGCTGGCTGATGGCAGCTTCGGTTGGAAGCCGGTGAATTCCATTGGCTGTATAATCCGGTAATTGTTCGCGCAGGTGTCCTGCCAGCCATTTATATTTGATTGCCATAAAATTTTTCCTTTCTTTGGTGGAAACAGGCGTGTAATTATTTTTTTTATCAAAGAAGATTCTACCTTTTTCAAAAACAATCCACTTTTCCAGAGAAATTTATCGTTTTCACCAATAAGATTTCAGACAGAATCTCATCAGAAATTACAGAAAATACCATAAAATCAAAAGATTTTCCACCTCAAATCAAAGATCTTTCCACATAAAAATAAATTTGTATTTTTTTTAGATGATATCATACAAAATATGTATTGTAAACATATTACAAACCGTTTAAAACAGGCATAAATCGGATTGAAACAGAAAAATACGGATGGTATAGTAAATGCACAAGCAAACAAAAGATTTCATATTGGGAGGTAAAAGGGTATGAAAAAAAGAATCTTAGCAATGTTGACAGCAACAATGATGGTACTTGGACTGGCAGCCTGCGGGGCTACCGATACAAAGGACGGAGCCGGAGATACATCAGCAGCCGGCAGTAGTTCGAGCGGAGATCTGATTAAGGTCGGAATCATTAACAATGATCCAAACGAGTCCGGTTACCGTACCGCAAACGATAAGGATATGAAGAACATGTTTACAAAAGAAAACGGCTACGAAGCATCCTTCGCATACAGCTTAAAGAACGACGAGCAGATCACCGCAGCACAGAAGTTCATCCAGGATGGCGTTGACTACCTGCTTCTGTCCGCAGCAGATACTGCCGGCTGGGATTCCGTATTGAAGGACGCACAGGATGCAGGAACACAGGTAATTCTTTTTGACCGTGTTATCGATGCAGATGAAAGCCTGTATGCAGCATCAATCGTATCTGATATGGATAAAGAAGGACAGACTGCATGTGACTGGTTAAAGGCACAGAATCTTGATGAGTATAACATCATTCACATTCAGGGTGTTATGGGATCTGCAGCACAGAAAGGAAGATCCGGAGCATTAACAGATACAGCAGCAGCTGAAGGATGGAACATTGTAAATGAGCAGACTGCAGAGTGGAATGCAGAAAAAGCACAGCAGATCGTACAGTCCGTTATCGACAGTGGAGAGAAATTCAACGTTATCTATGCAGAGAACGATGATATGGCAAAGGGTGCTGTTGCCGCTCTTGACAAAGCAAATATTTCCCACGGTGTTGGCAAAGACGTTGTCGTTATGGGATTTGACTGCAACAAGTGGGCATTACAGGAACTGTTACATCAGAACTGGAACTATGATGGACAGTGTAATCCATTCCAGGCTTCTTACATTGCCGATGTTATCCAGAAATTACAGAACAACGAGGAAATCACAGAGAAGACCATCATCATGGATGAGAAAGGTTTTGATGCAACAACCATCACAGAGGATGATGTAAATAAATACGGTATCTAAACAAAACAGGAAACATTTGGCGCGGCGCCGCGTATGAGGAAAACGCAGCGCCGCGTTTTCTAACCAAAAAGCAAGGGGTGAATAAGCTGGTGAAAGAAAATGTTGTATTACAAATGAAAAATATCCACAAAAACTTTACAGGGGTAAAGGCATTGCAGGCGGTTGATTTCTCCCTGCGTGAAGGAGAAATTCACGCGCTGATGGGTGAAAACGGCGCGGGAAAATCTACATTGATTAAGGTGCTGACCGGCGTATATGAAAAAGATGAGGGAGAAATTTTCCTCAAAGGAAACGACAAAGCAGTGGCAATTCATTCGCCGCAGGATGCACAGAATCTTGGAATCAGTACCGTGTATCAGGAAATTACGCTTTGCCCGAATCTGTCGGTAGCAGAAAACATGTTTATCGGACGAACAAAAGGAAGAATGCAGAACTGGAAAAAAATGAACGCCGATGCAGACAGAATTCTGCAATCACTCGATATTCCGGCAAAAGCAACACAGCAGCTGGCAAACTGTTCTATTGCAATCCAGCAGATGGTAGCCATTGCCAGGGCTGTAGACATGGATTGTAAGGTGCTTATCCTTGACGAGCCGACGTCTTCTCTTGACGATAAAGAAGTGCAGAAGTTGTTTGGGTTAATGAAAGACTTAAGAGCCAGAGGTGTAGGAATTATCTTTGTTACACACTTTCTGGATCAGGTATATGAGGTATGTGACCGTATCACCGTGCTGCGGGACGGCAAACTGGTGGGAGAATACGAGATTGAAAAACTTCCACGTGTGCCTTGTTGCAAAGATGCTGGGCAAAGAGCTGGACGATGAGGCGCAGATCAAAGATGAGACGCAGGTATATCATGCGGATGAAAATGTTCCACCGGTATTTGAAGTGGAACAGTTACAGAGTAACGCAGGCATCAAACCATTTGATTTCTATATAAGAAAAGGAGAAGTCAATGGATTTACCGGTCTGCTGGGATCTGGACGAAGTGAGTGTGTGCGTGCAATTTTTGGTGCGGACCGTATCATTGGTGGAAAGATCAAAAAGAACGGAAAAGAAATCAAAATTACAAAACCTATAGATGCTATGAAAAACGGAATTGCTTATCTGCCGGAAGACCGAAAGGTGGATGGTATCGTTGGAGACCTCTCCGTCCGCGATAATATCATTCTTGCAGCACAGGTGCTGCGCGGTTTCTTCCGTCCGTTCAGCAAAGCGCAGGCAAACAAATTTGCGGACGAATATATCAAGCTGCTGGAAATCAAGACGGCATCGGCGGATACACCGATTAAATCTCTCTCCGGTGGAAATCAGCAGAAAGTAATTCTTGCCCGCTGGCTTCTGACACATCCGGAATATCTGATCCTGGATGAGCCAACGCGAGGCATTGATATCGGAACAAAAATTGAAATTCAAAAGCTGGTGTTAAAGCTTGCATCCGAGGGTATGAGTGTGACCTTTATTTCTTCGGAAACAGATGAAATGCTGCGTACCTGCTCCCGTCTGATCGTTATGCGCGATCGCAGGAAAGTAGGCGAAATCTCAGGTGAAGACTTAACGCAGAGCAAGATTATGGATACCATTGCCGGAGGTGAAAAAAAAAAGAATGGCTAAAACAAGAACATTACAAAAAAGAACTTTATGGATATGTTCAGCGGAAAGCAGATTCTGATTCCGATCGTGGCCCTGGTGCTGCTGGCGGTTTTTAATCTGATCGCCGATCCATCGTTCTATAAAATAACACTGGACGTAAACAGCGCCGGAAATCATGTATTATCCGGTTATCTGATCACAATTTTGGACTACGGCTCAGAACTTGCCATTCTGGCAATCGGTATGACGTTAGTTACAGCAGCTTCCGGAGGACAGGATATTTCTGTTGGTGCAGGTATCGCGATTGCCGGTTCGGTTATCCTTCGTGTACTTTGCGGCACAAATTCCCGTCCGGATCATCTGCAGGCTCCAATCATTGTAGCCTTTCTCGTAAGCTGCGTGGTAGCTATGCTCTTTGGTGCATTTAATGGTATCCTCGTTGCCGGATTTAAGATTCAGCCGATGGTAGCAACCCTGATTCTTTATACTGCAGGGCGTTCCATTGCAGCATGGATCAACAATAACGAACTTCCGGTAATCAGTGATCCGTCGTTTGGATACTTTGGTGGTTTTATTCCGGGAATTCCAATTCCGACTCCGTTTTTTATTGCGGTAGCATGTATGATCGTTATGGGACTGGTTATGAAATTTACAAGCCTTGGTTTGTATACGCAGGCAGTCGGTATTAATGAGAGTTCTTCACGATTAAACGGATTAAATCCGGCATTTATCAAGTTTTTGAGCTTTGTTATTTTAGGACTTTGTGTGGCAGTGGCAGCACTGATCAAAGTAAGTCGTATTTCCACAATTAACTATTCTGTTATTGCAAAAGATATTGAGATGGATGCGATCCTTGCAGTAGCACTTGGAGGAAATTCATTAAGCGGTGGCAAATTTAATCTGCCGGCATCTATTCTGGGTGCATATGTCATTCAGTTTTTAACCACAACACTGTATAAGTTCAACGTAAAATCCGAAGCAATCTCTGCTTATAAGGCAATTGTTGTTATTATCCTAGTTGTCATCAGTGCTCCGGTGGTACGGGAAAAATTTGCATCTTTTTCACAGAAGATGAAAGTAAGAAATGCAAAGGAGGTAGGCTAATATGAAATCAAAATCCTTAAAAAAAGGTATCACTTTCCGATGCCAACCTGCTTTTGACAATCACCATCGTTGTATTTTTCCTGATGTATATCGGCGCGATGATTTTTGAGGGCGGCGGATTTTTAAAACCACAGACATTTTTTAATATTTTAAACGCCAATGGCGCATTGATCATTACAGCATGCGGACTTAGTCTGGTTATGATTACCGGAAGCATTGATATTTCAGTCGGCGGTGTCGTTGCACTTGTAAGTATGTGCTGCGCGGTATATCTGGATTTCAAGGGCGGAAATGTGTTTGTATCTCTCCTGATTGCACTTGCCATTGGTCTTGGATTTGGGCTGGTACAGGGATTTTTGGTAGCGTATCTGGATATTCAGCCATTTATCGTAACACTTGCAGGTATGTTCTTTGCAAGAGGTATGACTTCTATCGTACATACAGATCCGTTCAATGTACAAAATGAGGCATTTGTGAAATTGAAAGATACCCGTGTAATTGTTCCGGGAATGGGATCTGTCAACCGTATTGGCAAATATGTGAATGCATATGTGGAAATCGGTGTGATTGTGGCAATCCTGATCGTTGTGATTATGTTTGTCATGCTTCGCTGGACGAAGCTTGGCCGTTCGTTTTATGCGGTTGGAGGTAACCGCCAGAGTGCTCTTATGCTTGGAATTAACGTTAAAAAGACACGTTTTCTTGCGCATCTGCTGAGTGGGCTGCTCGCCGGTATTGCAGGCTATGTATATTTCCTGCATGTCGGTTCCGGTGCGGCAACACATGCAAGCGGAATGGAAATGAACGCGATTGCATCATCCATTATTGGTGGAACACTCCTGACCGGCGGTGTCGGAAACATCATTGGAACATTCTTCGGTGTACTCTCCCTCAGTACGATTCAGAATATTGTTTCCTCCGCCGGACTGGATCAGGCATGGTGGACAGGCATCACAATTGCAGCAATGCTTTGTCTGTTCCTGGTGATCCAAAGTGTCGTTCTTGCAAGAAAAAAGAGAAAATAGTTGAAAGGTGTATTGACAATTGTCGAATCAAGTGCTATGTTTTTTGTTAACGAAGAGTCATAGAGCAAATGCATAGAACAGAATACGATCACAATATACTTTTTTCCAGAGAGTTGTCGGGCGGTGCGAGACAACAGACAGATATGGTGACCATCCTCTGTGAGCTGTGGGCTGAATTCCGTCAGGACAGTAAGCTTCACCGGTATTCTACCGTTATCAGGAACCTTATTTCTGCAGAGGGGAGTCTGTTGAGATGAGAGTGAGTGGTCGTTTCATACGGCAAATAAAGTGGTAACGCGGAAGCATAAAATAAGCCTTCGTCTTTATATACTGATAAGAGGTATATAGAGACGGAGGTTTTTTATTGTATGTCTGAACTCTTTGTGAATCTTTAAGAAGGGAGTCGCCAAATGGCGAAAAAACAATGAATGGTTTAGTTATCGTATTAATTGCAATTGTGGTACTTGGTGCCGGCTATCTGTTATACGGACGCTGGCTTGCCAGCAAATGGGGGCTGGATCCGAAAGCAAAAACTCCGGCTTATACGCATGAAGATGGACAGGATTATGTTCCTTCCTCCAAACTGACAGTGTTTGCCCATCAGTTTTCTTCCATCGCAGGCGCCGGCCCTGTCACCGGTCCGATCTTAGCCTCCGTATTCGGCTGGGTGCCGGTACTCTTGTGGCTGATCATCGGCGGTCTGTTTTTCGGTGCGGTACAGGATTTCGGTGCGCTGTATGCCTCGGTGAAGAATGAAGGAAAATCGATGGGAATGATCATTGAAAAATACATCGGAAGAACCGGACGGAAATTATTTATGCTGTTCTGCTGGCTGTTTACCCTTCTTGTTATGGCAGCTTTTACCGATATGGTTGCCGGAACGTTCGTCGGAAAAGGTGTGGAAGGGATGACAAAGGCAACAGGCTATGCGAATTCCGCAGCAGCATCCATTTCCATGTTGTTCATCGTTGTAGCAGTGATCTTCGGTCTGATCCAGAAAAAGGTCGGCAAGATGAACGAGTGGGTTCGCGCAGTGGTTGCCATTGCCCTGTTGGTTGTCATGTTTATCATTGGTATGAAACTTCCAATGTATGCGACAAAGAGTACCTGGATCTATATTGTTATGGCATACCTGTTCCTTGCATCTGTCATGCCGATGTGGCTGCTCATGCAGCCGCGTGATTATATGACAACGTTCATGCTGCTCGGCATGATCATTGGTGCGGTTGTCGGTGTCATTGCCGAGCATCCGACTATGAAGCTGAATGCATTTAGCGGATTTAATGTAGATGGCAGTTATCTGTTCCCTACCTTATTTGTAACGATTGCCTGTGGTGCGGTATCCGGATTCCACAGTCTGGTTTCTTCCGGAACATCATCAAAGACCATCAGTAATGAGAAAGATATGCCGATGGTCGGTTATGGTGCCATGGTGGTAGAGTCACTGCTCGGAGTCATTGCACTGGTTGTTGTTGGTGCGGTTGCCGTAAACGGAACAAAGCCGGAGGGCACTCCGTTTTCTATTTTCTCTGCTGGTGTTGCAGGATTTTTCGAAAAATTCGGTATTCCGGTACAGGTTGCTACCGTATTCATGACCATGTGTGTATCCGCACTGGCACTGACTTCCCTGGATTCGGTCGCAAGAATCGGACGGATGTCCTTCCAGGAGCTGTTTTACGGGGATACTACTGACACTTCCAAGATGCCGGGCTGGCAGAGAGTTCTGACCAATAAATATTTTGCAACCGTGATCACCTTTTTCTTCGGTTATCTGCTGACTCTGGGCGGATACAACAATGTATGGCCGCTGTTTGGTTCTGCGAACCAGCTGCTTGCAGCACTTGTACTGATTGCACTTGCGGTATTCTTAAAGACAACCGGAAGAACCGGCTGGACACTTTACATACCGATGTTTGTTATGTTGGCAGTTACGTTTACCGCACTGATCCAGAAGACCATTGCACTGGTTTCCAATATTGCCGGTGGTCAGGCAACTTTTCTGGTAGACGGTCTGCAGTTTATCGTGGCTATTCTTCTGATGGTTCTCGGTGTGCTGGTTGCATTCAGCTGTCTGAAGAAACTGTTTACTGCAAAGAAGCAGGAAGCATAAGCTATTTGTTCTGTTTTCTCCATTCCCGCGGAGAAACACCATAAATATTTTTAAATGCACGGGAAAAATGAAGCTGATTTTCGTATCCGACAGCGGAGCCGACATCTGCAATAGATAAGGATGTCAGCTTTAACAATTCGGTAGCCTTTACCATGCGGTAGTTCATAAGAAATTCCTGCGGAGAGCGGCCAATAGAGTTGCGGAAGATTTTTCCGAAATAACTCCGGTTGATGCCGCATACTGCAGCGATATCTTCGATCGAAATATTATTCTGAAAATTCTGTTCCATATAATTGATCGCTTCTTTTATATAATAATCACTCATGCGCCCGCTGGAGACCAGCTTTGTCGATTTTGCCGACTGTAGCAGATAATCCAAAAACAGATACAGATGCCCGATCAGATGGAAGGAGGATTCCTGCGGATGATTGACGATATAAAGCATTTCATCGGCAAGTTTTTCACGCAATTCTTTGGAGTGGGAATGATAAACAGGTGCATCTTTACACAAATCTGTGACACCTAAAGCCTCTTTTACACGTAAGCCATCAAATTCAATCCACATATATTCCCATGGAAGCTGTTCATCGGCAATGTAAGTATTGATCTGCCCCGGGAAAATCATAAATCCCTGTCCGCTTTTTACGGAATAGGTTTGTGTTTCCCCCTTTGCATCGTCTGCCATAAGTGTTCCGGTTCCGGAAAGAACGTAGTGGAACAGGTAGTGATTGCGTGTTGCAGGACCAAAAGAATGGCCAGGGTCACATTGTTCATATCCAAATTGATACATACACAAATCGATAAAGTTCTCATTTGGAAAAATATTAAAAAATGTATTACTCATAAAACACTCCGTATATACCAAAATGCGATATTAGTATCTATTATAGCACAAAATATTGCATTTGGGTATAAAATTAAAAAAATGCGGATATTTAAGGACGCATAAAGGTATGTTATAATCAGATTATCAAAAAGACAAGCGGATATATTTAAGAAAAGGAGAGAGGAATATGGCAAAAAGGAATATTTTCCGTGGTCTTGCGGCTGTACTTGCACTTGGTATGTGTATGACAGGACTTGCTGGATGCGGAAGCGAAAAAAGGGCGGATGGAAAAACGGAGATCGAAGTGGTTTCCTACAAACCAGAAGCAGTTAAGGCATTTGAAAAAATTGAAAAGCGGTTCAATGAAACGCATGATGACATTCATCTGACGATTTCATCTCCAAATGAAGCAATGACCATTTTAAAGACACGTTTTATCCGGGAGGATTATCCGGATATCATCGCAATCGGAGGTGATATCAACTATTCCAACTTTTTAGATGCAGACCTGTTTGAAGATATTTCTGATCTGGATGAGGTCCAGACGGTAAAGCAGGCATATCTGGATATGGACAAGGAACTGGAATTTATTCCAAAGGATGGCACGTATGCACTTCCATATGCGGCAAATGCGGCAGGAATTTTATATAACAAAGATCTGTTTGAGGAAAATGGCTGGAAGGTGCCGGACACCTGGCAGGAATTTACCACACTGTGTGATGAAATAAAACAGAGCGGAACACTTCCGCTGTATCTGGGATTTAAAGATACCTGGACCTGTCTGGCTCCGTGGAATGCACTGGCGGTCGGACTTACTGATTCGGATACTTGCAACCAGGTAAATATGGGAAATACCACATTTGCTGATACGTATGGACCAGTAGCAGAAAAGATGCGGGCACTTTTGGATTATGCAGAAAAAAATCCGTATGCATACGGTTATAACGATGCATGTACAGCATTTGCCCGCGGGGAAGCTGTCATGTTTCCCATTGGAAGTTATGCAATCCCACAGATCAAATCAGTCAATCCGGATATGAATATCGGCTCTTTTACATTTCCGGCAAATGATGTGGAATCAGACAATGTTTTAAATTCAGGAATTGATCTGCAGTTCTCTGTGATGAAAGCATGTAAAAATAAAGAAGCAGCATATGAAGTTTTAAAATATCTGTATGAAGATGAGACTATTCAGGTTTATCTGGATGATCAGGGCGGAATCGCCTGCAAAGAAGGGGATTTTGCAATTCCGGAAACACTTGAGGATATGCGTCCTTACATTGAAAATAACCGCATGGCAGATTATCAGGATCATCATTATCCAAGTGAAATGAGCGTGGATGCCATGATACAGACATTCTTACTGGATGAAAGCGATAATGCACAGGAAAAGTTCCTGAAAAAATTTGATTCCGACTGGAAGCGCTACAACCGGGATTTGATTCGGAAAGTACAGGATTATCAGAAAGAACAGGAGGATGCACAATGAAAAAGAAAATGTCAAACAGGGATAAAACATTTTGGGCAGTTATTATACCAGTTCTGATCTTGTTTTTTACATTCAATACATTTCCAATGATCAAAGGCGTGATCTACAGTTTTACCAATTATAAAGGATACGGAACTTACGATTATGTCGGGTTCCGGAACTATGCAGATCTGTTTACGGATTCCCGCGTGGGAAAAAGCTATTTGTTTACGTTTAAATATGCACTGGCAGGAACGATATTGGTAAATGTGCTGAGTCTGATCATGGCAGTTGGCTTAAACAGTAAGATCCGTTGCAAAAGTGCACTGCGCGGTATTTATTTCGTGCCGAATATTTTAGGAGGACTTGTCATCGGTTATATTTTTAGTTTTATTTTTACTTACATTCTTCCAACTGTGGGAAAGGTGTTCCATATTGGATTTTTACAGAATAGTATTCTTGCAAGTGAAAAATATGCGTGGATCGGAGTGCTGATCGTCGGCGTATGGCAGGCAGTTGCCATGAATACCATCATCTATATTTCCGGTCTGCAGACTGTACCGGAGGAAGTCTACGAGGCGAGCATGCTTGACGGAGCCAGTAAATGGAAGCAGTTCTGGAAAGTAACCTTTCCGCTGGTGATGCCTTTTGTGACGATTAATCTGGTACTGAGCACAAAGAATTTTCTCATGGTATTCGATCAGATCATGTCATTGACTAAGGGAGGTCCGGCACAAAGCACCGAATCCATCTCTTACCTGATTTATAAAAATGGTATGGATGGCGGACAGTTTGGATTCCAGAGTGCAAATGCAGTCATTTTCTTTATTGTGATCGTGGCGATTTCAATTTTCCAGATGACGATCATGAATAAGAAGGAGGAGCAGTTATGATAAAAGAAAAAAAGAAAACAAACTGGGTACTTACGATTGTTCTGATTTTGGGGACTGTTACCGTATTTTTTCCACTGTATATGGCAGCGATCATTGCGTTTAAGAAACCAAGTGAGATGACAAACGATGTGGCGGGTGCACTTTCTTTCCCGAAACAATGGAGTTTTGAAAACTTCCGTCAGGCAATGGAAGTGACCGATTTCTGGCGTTCTCTTGGAAACAGTTTACTGATTACACTGGTAACGATTGTGCTGGCTATATTGATCCATTCAATTGCAGGCTTTGTGATTGGGCGCGGCATGGCAAGAAGAAAAAGCTTTCGTTTTATCTATTTGTATATTGTCAGTGGTATGTTTGTTCCATTTTCCATCTTAATGATGCCTCTGGTAAAACAGACGGCACACATGGGACTTGGAAACCGTGCCGGTGTTATCCTGTTGTATCTGGTGTTTTACATGCCAATGAATGTCCTGCTTTACAGTGGATACTTAAAAAATATTCCGGAAGCACTCGAAGAAGCAGCAGATATTGATGGGGCAAGTACCTGGACGACTTACTGGAGAGTGGTATTCCCGATGATGAAACCGATGCATGCGACGGTTGCGATTCTGACAGCCCTTGGAACCTGGAATGATGTTATGACACCGCTTGTGATCATGTCCGGAACCGGACAGAATACACTGCCGCTTGCACAGCTTAATTTCCAGACACAGTTTGGAACTAATTACAATCTGGCATTTGCCTCCTATATTCTGGCATTGATTCCAATTCTGATTTTTTATGTGATCTGTCAGAAACAGATTTTAAATGGCGTGGCAAATGGTGCAGTCAAAGGATAAAGAATAAAATGAGGTGATTTCTATGGCAATTATATACGATCCAAATAAAAAGATATTTACCCTGCATACGGCTCATACAACTTATCAGATGCAGGTTGATCCACTGGGATATCTGCTGCATCTGTACTATGGGGAAAAAACAAACAGTTCCATGGACTATGTCCTAACCTATGCAGACCGCGGATTTTCCGGAAATCCTTATGCAGCGGGCATGGACCGAACCGCACCTATTCGCTGGATGCGCTGCCACAGGAGTATCCGTCCCTTGGCACCGGAGATTACCGCAATATCGCGCTGAATATCAAAAATGAAAAAGGGGTGGAAAGTGCGGATCTGCTTTTTAAGAGCTATGAGATCCGAAGCGGCAAGTATCAGTTACAGGGACTTCCGGCTGTCTGGGCAGATGAAAACGAAGCACAGACACTGGAAATAGTCCTTGCAGATGAAAACGCACAGGTTGAAGTGCATCTGCTGTATGGTGTTCTGGAAGAAAATGATGTTATTACCAGAAGTGTCCAGATTAAAAATATAGGAACTGAGCAGATTACCATTGAGAAGGCAGCGGCAGCCTGCCTGGATTTTGTACAGGGAGATTTTGACGTCCTGCGGTTTTATGGAAAGCATGCCATGGAGCGCAATCTGGAGCGCACCCCGCTGGGACATGGAACGATTGCGTTTGGCAGCCGCAGGGGAACATCCAGCCATCAGTATAATCCGGCAGTGATTCTGGCTGAAAAAGGGACAACGGAGGTGGCAGGCAGCTGCTATGGAATGTTGTTTGTATACAGTGGAAATTTCTTATGTGAAGCAGAAAAAGACCAGTTTAACCAGACACGCCTGCTTCTTGGATTAAATGATGAACTGTTTTCATATCCGCTTGCAGGTGGAGAAGCCTTTACGGTGCCGGAAGTCATTTTGTCCTATTCAGCAAATGGACTGTCTGCATTGTCACAGCAATATCATAACTGCATCCGCAATCATGTATGCCGCAGCAAATATGTCCATGTGTCGCGGCCGGTTCTGATCAATAGCTGGGAGGCAGCATATTTCGATTTTACGGGAGATACGATTGTGGATCTGGCAAAAGAAGCCGCTTCCCTTGGAATTGATATGGTAGTAATGGATGACGGCTGGTTCGGGAAAAGAAATGATGACAATTCTTCCCTTGGGGACTGGCAGGTCAACGAAAAGAAACTGGGGGGCAGTCTGGCAGATCTTATTACCCGTGTGCATGAGCAGGGCGTGAAATTTGGCATCTGGATTGAGCCGGAGATGGTTAATGAAGACAGTGACCTTTACCGGACACATCCGGACTGGGCAATTCAGATTCCGGGGAAAAAGCCGGTGCGCTCGAGAAACCAGTTACTGCTTGATTTTTCCAGAAAAGAAGTGAGAGACTGTATATTTGACCAGATCTGCGACGTGCTGGATCAGGGAAAAATTGATTATGTCAAGTGGGATATGAACCGCAGCATGGCAGATGTTTATGCCGGAAATCTTTCCTATGATTATGTGCTTGGTGTTTATGACTTTATGGATCGTCTGTGCAGCCGGTATCCGGATCTTCTGCTGGAGGGTTGCAGTGGCGGCGGTGGAAGATTTGACGCAGGCATGCTGTATTATTCCCCACAGATCTGGTGCAGCGACAATACCGATGCGATCAACCGCACAAGAATCCAGTACGGAACTTCGTTTTTCTATCCGGTTTCCGCGATGGGGGCGCATGTTTCGGCGGTGCCAAATCACCAGACCGGACGGGTGACAAGTTTCCATACCCGTGGGGTGACGGCGATGGCGGGAACTTTCGGTTACGAATTAAACCCGGCACTTTTATCCGAAGAGGAAAAACAGCAGATCCGGGAGCAGATCAAAACGTACAAGAAGTATGAAACGCTCATTAACGAGGGAACGTACTGGCGGCTGTCGGATCCGTTTACGGATGAAATTGCGGCATGGATGTCCGTCTCAGAGCAACAGGATCATGCACTGGTAAGCGTAGTGCGTCTTATGGCAGAGGCAAATCAGGCAGCTGTTTATGTCCGCTTGCATGGATTAAAGCCGGATGCTGTTTATCTGGAAGAACAGAGCGGCAGGCAGTATTCCGGTGCAGCACTGATGCATGCGGGAATTCCGCTTCCGCCGTTTACCAGAGAATATGAGGCATATCAGTTTGCTTTTACAGAACTGAAAGAGGCTGGAACATTATATGAAAAAGTGCAGAAATGGCGTGACGGGAATGTCAAAAATCGAGTGGTCATCAGCCTTTACGGTGGCTCCGGTTCCGGAAAAACAACACTTGCAACGGCATTGCAGCAGTACTTTTTAAATGACGGAACGGGTTGTTATCTGCTCTCGGGCGATGATTATCCACACCGGATTCCAAAACGCAATGATGAAGAACGGATGCGTGTGTATAAAGAAACCGGGGAAGACGGACTGCGTGGATATCTCGGAACAAAGAAAGAGATTGACTTCGACCGGATCAATGAAGTGCTTGCGGCATTTCATGAGGGAAAAGATACGATCACATTGCGGCATATGGGACGGGAAGATGGCGAGATCTCATCGGAAGAAACCGATTTTTCCGGAATATCCGTATTACTTCTGGAGTGGACACACGGAGGCAGTGATGATTTACATGGTGTGGATCTGCCCGTCTTCCTGGAAAGTTCCCCGGAGGAGACAAAGGAGCGGCGTATCCGCAGAAACCGCGATGAGAATGCCGCAAGCCCGTTTATCTGCCGCGTGGTAGAACTGGAACAGGAAAAACTTGAAGTGCAGCGCAAAAATGCAGGATTAATCGTGGGAAAGGACGGAAGAGTTTATGAACCATAAACCGATGCTCAATGCATATCCCGACAGCCTTGGAGGAAATCTGGGAGATATTGTAACATTGCTAAAAACTGAGGCAATGCAGGATGTATTTTCTTCCTTTTACATTCTGCCGAGTCTGTATCATTCCGATCTCGACCGGGGATTTTCCGTGATCGACTATGACCTGAATGAGCAGCTTGCCAACAGGGAGGATCTTGACCGGTTAAAGAATATGGGAATTGACCTGAAACTCGATTTTATTTTAAACCATGCTTCCGCACAGTCCCCACAGTTTCAGGATCTTGTGGAAAAAGGGGAGGCTTCTGCGTACCGCGATTTTTTCATCGACTGGAACCGCTTCTGGGAAGGGCATGGAACCATGACGGAGGAAGGCTATATCCAGCCGGAGGAAAGCTGCCTGAAGCAGATGTTTTTCCGCAAACCCGGGCTGCCGATCCTGATGGTGGAATTTCCGGATGGGAAAAAGGTGCCGTACTGGAATACCTTTTATCAGGAAGTGCATGGCAGACACTATCTTGGACAGATGGATGTAAACATCCAGTCGCCAAAGGTGTGGGAGTTTTATCGTGAAACACTGGAGAAAATAGCTTCTTACGGAGCGGCGATCGTGCGGCTGGATGCCTTTGCCTATGCGCCGAAGACACCGGGAAAGAAAAACTTCCTCAATGATCCGGAGACATGGGAACTTTTACAGAAGATTCATGCGCTGGCAGAACCTTTGGGACTTACGCTTTTGCCGGAGATCCACGCAGCGTATGACGAAAAAATATACCAGACGCTTGCAGAAAAAGGCTATGCAACCTATGACTTTTTCCTGCCGGGACTGGTCATTGATGCGATCGAGAACCGGCGGGGAACGTACCTTGCGGCATGGGCGAAGGAGATTGTGGAAAAGAAGATCTCCACGGTCAACATGCTTGGCTGTCACGACGGCATCCCGCTTCTGGATTTAAAGGGACTGCTTCCAAAAGAGGAGATCCAGTCGTTAATTGACCGGATTGTATCCCGTGGGGGCATGGTCAAAAATTTACATGGACAAAAGAATCTGTATTATCAGGTAAATGCCACGTACTACAGTGCATTGGGAGAGTCGGATGAAAAAATGCTTCTGGCGCGGGCCATCCAGATGTTTATGCCGGGCAAACCGCAGATCTGGTATCTGGATCTGTTTGCCGGAAAAAATGACCATGAAGCGGTGCAGCGTGCGGGGGAATCCGGACATAAGGAAATCAACCGGACAAATCTTTCCGTTGATCAGATCGCGGAAGGACTGAAAAAGATGTGGTTCAAAAACAGCTTGCGCTAATCCGTATGAGAAATACCCATAAGGCATTTTCGGAAGGTGCAGAGGTGACAATCTCCGGAGAGGAGAGTTCTCTGGAAATCCGCTGGGAATATGACGGGGCATATGCCGAATTGTATGTAAATTTTGAAGAGGGGACTTATACAATAGAAAGTAATTGAGAACAGAACAATATTACATGTAAAAAATAACATGAAAGCAAGAAGGAGATGCAGGAATACCGGTATCTCCTTCTTATGGGTTTAAATCCATAAGCTCATTGCCATGTTCCCGTAACCATTTGCGGGAAACCTTATAGTCTGGAAGCACACGCTCCACCTGTGCCCAGAAGCGTGGTGAATGGTTCATCTCCAGCCGGTGGCACAGCTCATGGACAACCACGTAATCCAGCACTTCCGGCGGTGCTTTCATCAGCAGGCAGTTAAAGTTAAGATTGCCCTTTGCACTGCAGCTTCCCCAGCGTGTACGCTGGTTTCGTATGGTGATCCTGCCATAGGTCACGCCGACAACCGGGGCATAAAACCGTACCCGTTCCGGAATTACGCGCAGTGCTTCATCTGCAAGCATCTGCAATTCCCCAGGATTTAAAGGTGCGGCTTTCGGGCGTGCAGCTTCCAATTTTTGTTTTTGTTCCATTTCCCGGAGATGGGCATACAGCCAGTCTGATTTTTCATCGACAAATTTACGGATTTGCCAGTCTGCCATCCAGTAAGGTGCCCTTACCAGAACCGATAAATCCGGACGGATTTCCAGTGCAACGGTTTTTCTTTTGCTTCGGATTATTCGAATCTGTGCTTTTTCCATTTCATTTCCATTTCCAACAATATATGTAAAACAGATGTTTTGTGCTATGTCATCATTGTACCATCATTTTATTGGAATGCAAAGGGGACAAACCAGGGGGAGTTCTGAGTGTGGAAAAAGATAAAATTCGCATATTTTCGACAGAAACATTGCAGTGGGAGGAAAAAAGGCGTATGATAAAAATAGTATTTTAAAGCGGAATAAAGAAAGGAACAGAGAAAATGGAAGGACGAAAAAAAATGGAAGAGTTTTACCGAAAACTGAAGGTAGGAATGAAGTTGAAGTATGCATTTACTACAGTCATTGTAACGTTTGCTGTTGCTATGGTTGTTTCGCTTGTTTCCATTGTAATGATGAATGTGGATACTTATAAGTTTTACAGGGAAGCATATGCAAACAGCACATTGCAGATGGAAATCCGTAAAGATATACAGCTTGTGGGAAAATATATTTTGTGGTCGATGACAACCGATGATACAGGTTCCACACAGAGTTATCTTAATTCGGCACAGAAGTATGCAGATCAGGTTGGAAAAAATGTTACCACACTGAAGAAGTCTTTTCATGATAAAAAGAAAGTTGCGGAATTAAAAGATGCGATAGAAGAACTGAAAAAACAGCGGGTAGCGCTCATGGAACTGGCGCAGCAGAATAAAAATGACGAAGCTCTGGCACTGTTTAATTCCGATTATAATGATGCAACAGAGAAACTTCAGGATATATTGGTTGATATCGGAAAAGTGGCAACCGCAGAGGCAAAGAGTCAGTATACATCTGCCAGGGTAACGGGAATTGTGAGCATTATTCTGATGATTCTCATAGGAACAGGAGCAGTGGCTTTCTCCACTGTCATCCGGACCACCATTACCGGAATTATGCTAAAGCCAATTCAGGAACTGGAAGGTGCAGCTGAGAAACTGAAAGCAGGACAGCTTGATGTGGAAATAAATTATGAATCTCCAGACGAACTCGGAAAACTTGCTGGTAATTTCCGGCAGGCATGCAAAACTCTGGAGGTGATTGTGCAGGATACCAGTTATCTTCTGGGAGAAATGGCAGAAGGAAATTTCAATGTATCCAGTAATAATGCACAGATTTATATTGGAAATTTCAGACAGCAGTATGAGTCCATAAGCAAATTAAAACATGAACTGAGTGATACCCTGACACAGATTAATGAAGCATCTGAGCAGGTTGCATCCGGTTCCGGGCAGCTGGCAGGCGGGGCACAGGCTTTGGCAGAAGGTGCCACCGATCAGGCAGGTGCAGTAGAAGAACTGACAGCAACGGTAGAGAGTGTCAGCGGAATTGCAGAATCCAGCGCAGAGAGCGCTTCCGGGGCTTACCAGATGGTACGCACTGCCGTAGAACAGGCAGATCAAAGCAGAGAAGAATTACAGGCATTGACCAATGCCATGGAGCGGATCAGCAGTACCTCACAGGAAATCCAAAACATCATCGGTTCCATCGAGGAGATTGCAAGTCAGACCAACCTGTTGTCCCTGAATGCTTCCATTGAGGCAGCACGTGCCGGGGAAGCCGGAAAAGGTTTTGCGGTTGTGGCAGATCAGATCGGAAAACTGGCGGGTGACAGTGCACAGGCGGCAGTCAATACTCGCGATCTGATTGAAAAATCTCTGCAGGAAATTGAAAACGGAAACCAGATTACAGAAAAGACGGTTGCTGCATTAAATAAGATTCTTGAATCCATGAATGATTTTGCGAATGCGGTAAAGGGCGCCAGCGAGAGTTCTACCGAGCAGGCAAATATGTTAAAGCAGATCGAGCAGGGAATCGAGCAGATTTCCAGTGTCGTACAGAGCAACTCCGCAGCTGCAGAAGAAACTTCTGCGACAAGCCAGGAGCTTTCCGCACAGTCGGAAGGACTGAAGAATCTGGTTGGCAGGTTTAAGCTGGCAGAGTAGGAGAACATAATAAAAAGGAATCCTGTCCGGAAAGATATCCGGACAGGGTTCTTTTTTGTAACCTTTCCGATTTTTCGTTTGTATTATTAGTGAAAGGCCTTTGGAAATGAAACATAAAGGAGCGGCTCATGAGACAATCCGTATAGGGTAAACGCATTTTTCCGGGTGGTCAGAATTCCTTCGTCCCGCATTTTGCCAAGCTCTTTGGAAAGCGCACTGCGGTCGACATTCAGATAGTCCGCCAGCCCCTGCCGGTCAAACGGAATCTTAAAATAATTGCTGCCGGCTTTTGCCGCCTGGTTTGACAGATAGACAAGCAGCCGCCCGCGGATCGTTTTCGGGGTTGTACAGAAAATCCGCTGGGAGAGCGCGAGATTTTTGCGCAGGGAGATCTGTAGCAGATTCCGGATAAATTTTGGCTGCCAGGTGCTTGCGGGATGCGGCGTGTGGACAAGAATATCCAGATTCCAGAATAGAATATCGGTCTGCTGGGCAGCAACCGCATCGACCATCAGTGTTTCGCGGGAAAATGCATAAGTTTCCCCGAAAACCTGTCCGGCACCGATGTTGCTCAAAATGCTTTTGCTGCCCCACAGGTCGAGATTTTCAATATTAACGCTTCCGGACAGCACCAGCCCGATCTCGTGCGTGGTGCATCCGGCAGACAAAATCACTTCATTTTTTCAAAATGTTTCTGGCGCATACCGCCCAGAGCGAGCATTTCTTTATATTCTGATTCTTCCATGCCAAGGCACAGGGATTTTTTAAATAGATCATGGGTTTCTCCTGATGTTATTTGATAAAATAAGTATATGCAAATTTGTGTCACAGGGCAAGAAAAAGTGAACCGCCCAATGGAGATTCTACTGTGAAAAATGAGGATTGAACGTATACATATACATATACCGTGTATTGTCCTGTGAACATGAAATAAGAACAATAAATAATAATGAAAATTATAAAGAAAATAATACAATTTTTATATTGATTCTTGGCTTGTTCCTGCATATAATATAAGTGAAATTAAACAATGGAGGTGTCTGTTATGGCAATTGCATCTGATTTTTTACAGAGTCTTGTTCCAATTTCACAATTTAACAAAGGGCAGGCTGCAAAGATATTTGATAGACTTCGTTCCGAAAAAGAACTGATTGTTTTAAAAAATAACCAGCCTTCTGCAATTATTCTGTCACCCGAAGAGTATACAAGATTAACGGAGATCGAGGAAGATTATTTTCTTTTGTTGGAAGCAAATAAACGTTTGGATGATAACGGGAATAAAGAGACCGTTTCATATGATTCAGTGATGAAACATTTGGGCATCAGTGAAGCAGAACTTTTGGAAGCGGAGGATGCAGATATCGAATGATATGGAGTATTGAGTTTTTAGAGGAAGCGGAAAAGGATATGAAAAAATTTGACCATTCAGCTCAGATACAGGTGTTAAAAGGAATTAAAAAAGTCAGCCAGAATCCGTTGTCATTGAGGGAAGGTGGATATGGGAAACCATTCCGGGCAGACATTTCATGTCCGGTGCAGAAAATACGGCAGTTCTCGCTTTATGTCGTGGTTTTTGCCGGAAAAAACAGGTATTGTAATCTGCGAAAGGAGGAGCAGATTTACATGGATGGAAAGCAAGAGGAGATTTCATTATGGATCAGAAAAAGACAGGTTATTTTTTAAAACAACTGCGCAATGAAAAGAAGCTGACGCAGGAGCAGCTTGCGGAAAAATTTCAGATCACAAGCCGCACGGTGTCACGCTGGGAGACGGGAAGCAATATGCCCGATATCAGCATGCTGTTGGAACTTGCAGATTTTTATGAAGTTGATATCCGGGAAATCATTGATGGAGAAAGGAAAAGCGAGCAGATGAATGAGGAATTAAAGGAAACCGTAATCAAAGTAACGGATTATACAGAGACAAACAACGCAAGGCTCTTAAAACGGGTACGGATCATAGGAATTACCGGTGTGATCACAATACTGATTGCAATGGTCATGGACGCAGGTGGACTGGCAGTGTCTCCGTTTTGGAGAAGTGTGAAGCGGGATCTGTATGCGTGGACGCTTGGCACGCTTATTGCAAACATACTGTATACAACGGGATGGCTCAAACGGATAAGTGAGAAAAAAGATGTCAGCAGAACGATGCGGATAAGCGGTGTGGTATGTGCGGTGATTGTGATTATGTCACTGATTTTGCAGGCTGTTTTATAGAAAAACACATGACGGGAGGCAAAAGCCTCCCGTTTTTTTATATCACACGCCCATTTTCTTCTGAAACAGGAAATGGTCGGACATCAGAAGATAATGAAGTGATTCTTTCATAAAATAAAAAGTTTCCTTTGTTAGTATTCTAATTATTAGAAGCCTAATAAATAATATTACATAAAGTGAGAAATGTCAAATACAGGTTTTTCCACAAAAACAAATGCACAATATTGTTCAACATAACTAACATTGTTTAAAGAAATCTAAAATAGTTGCATTTTATGTTCATCCTCTATATAATTTTAAATATAAATAAAATAATTTATAAAATTATAAAATATAGTGGAGAAAACATATGGATAAGAGACTGAAATTTAATGAACCCTGGATTCTGCAGAGAGCAGATCCGTATGTGTATGAAAAGGATGGCTGGTATTATTTTACGGCATCGGTTCCGGCATATGACAGCATTGTACTGCGCCGGGCAAAAAAACTGGCAGATCTTCCACAGGCAGAGGAAGTGATCATTTGGAAAAAGCATGAGAGTGTCCGATGAGCAAGCATATCTGGGCACCGGAGCTTCATTATCTGGACGGAAAATGGTACATCTATTTTGCCGGTGGTGAAGAAGAGGATATCTGGAAAATCCGTCCATATGTGCTGGAATGTCAGGGGCAGGACCCATTGGCAGATGCATGGGTGGAAAAAGGCAAAATGCAGCGTGCAGATGGGGATGAATTCTCGTTTGAAGCATTCTCTCTGGACGCAACCGTATTTGAGGATGCCGGAGATTATTACTACGTGTGGGCAGAAAAGGTTGGAGTAGGCAAGCAGATTTCCAATCTTTATATTGCAAAAATGGAGTCTCCGTGCAAGCTGGCAACGGTGCAGGTGCTTCTTACAACACCGGATTATGATTGGGAACGTGTGGGATTCTGGGTAAATGAGGGACCGGCAGTGATTCATCACGGGGATAAACTGTACCTGACATATTCGGCGAGTGACACAGGAGTTGCCTATTGTGTCGGTATGCTTACTGCAACCAGCGGAACGGATCTGCTGGATCCGTTAAATTGGAGAAAGGAGCGTCATCCGGTATTACAAAGCAGTTATGAAAAAGGAATTTACGGGTAGCCGGGACATAATTGTTTTACCAAAGATGAAGATGGAAATGATATCATGGTATACCATGCACGCACAGAAACAGAGATAGGGAAATCCTCTCTATAATCCAAACCGTCATGCACATCTGATGCAGGTTCAATGGGATGAAAACGGAAAGCCGGTGTTTGCGTATGATTAAGAAAAAATGGTTCGTGTGTTGACCGTTGCAGGGCTTCTGGCATGCCTTGCATCCGGTTGCGCCTCCGGCGGTTCTTCCGTTGGGAAGGAGGCCGCAGCAGATGAGATAAAAAAAGGCGGATTTACGGTTGCAGCATCCTGTCACGATCCGCAGATCCTCAGAGAAGGCGATACATATTATATGTTCGGCAGTCATATGGTAGGGGCAAAGTGTCAGGACCTGCGTAAATGGAATTATTTTGCAAATGGTGTTGATGCAGCAAATACACTGTTTGACAATTTGCTGACAGAGCCGTATGCTGCCTTTGATTTTGTCGGAAAGAACACAGATAATGGGTATTCTGTCTGGGCGTCAAATGTAATTTACAATGAGACAATGAAGAAATATGTCATGTATTTCTGTACGACATCTTCTTATGTGAAATCGACTCTCTGTTTTGCAACTGCAGACAATATAGAGGGACCGTATACTTATGTGGATACGATTTTATATTCCGGATATGGAAAAAGCAATATCAGCGAAACGAATTTGTACGATGTACTCGGAAAAAATGCAGATATTTCCAGATATCTGGAATATGGTGGATACAACAATAAGGAGTGGCCAAACTGTATTGATCCGGCGATTTTTACCGATGCAGACGGGCGGATGTGGATGAATTATGGCTCATGGTCAGGTGGTATCTTTCTGCTGGAGATTGATCCCACCACTGGATACCCGATTTATCCGGTGGATGACAAGGATGCCGATCCGTATTATGGATATCGGCTGATTGGTGGTGGACATCACTCTGCTGAGGTCCATATATCCAGTATGACGCAGAAAACGGCTATTATTATCTGTTTGTTTCTTATGGAGATCTGCAGAGTGATGGTGGGTATCAGATTCGGCAGTTTCGCAGTGAAAAGCCAACGGGACCATATGTGGATGTGGCAGGAAATACACTGGAAGATCAGGACGATCATTTCAATTATGGTTTAAAAATGATGGGGAATTATACATTCCCGAGTTTAAATTATACCTATATGGCACCGGGCGGTCAGTCCACATTTCAGGATGATGACGGGAAATATTACATTACATATCATCAGCGGTTTGACGATGGCACAGAGTATCATGAACCGCGTGTACATCAGATGTACACAAATGAGGATGGGTGGTTTGTTGCAGCACCATTTGCCACAATGGGAGAAACTCTCTCGGAAAAGGGTACAAAAAATCGGATGTATCCGGTACATTTTATGTAGTAAACCATGGAACAGATATCAGCAGTAAGATTCGCGAAGCGGAGGCATATACGTTTGCGGATGGAAAAGTAACCGGTGGAGAAAAAAGCGGTACATATGAGGTAAAGGAAGGCACAGATTACATTACCATTACACTGGACGGTGTCGTTTATAAAGGGGTATTAATGGAAATGACCGATGAAGCGGAAAATCCGGTGTTTTGTTTTTCGGCTGCAGGAGACAACGAGGAAACTCTCTGGGGCGTACAATATATCAAAAAGGAGTAAAGAGATATGGCAAAGTTAATGATCAACAAAAATAAAAAAGAAGGTACCATTGCACCGGAGATCTATGGGCATTTCTCGGAACATCTGGGCAGATGCATCTATGAAGGACTCTATGTGGGTGAAAACTCTGAAATCCCGAATGTTAATGGGATGCGTACAGATGTGGTGGAAGCACTCAAAGAGATTAAGATTCCGGTATTGCGCTGGCCGGGGGGATGTTTTGCGGACGAGTATCACTGGAAAGACGGAATCGGACCGAAAGAGAACCGGAAGAAAATGATTAATACCCATTGGGGTGGTGTGGTAGAGGACAACAGTTTCGGAACGCATGAGTTCTTTGAACTTTGCCGTCAGCTTGGATGTAAAACCTACATTAACGGAAATCTTGGAAGCGGAACCGTGCAGGAGATGTCTGAATGGGTTGAATATATGACATTTAACGGGGTGTCCCCGATGGCAGATCTGCGCAAAAAAAATGGACATGAGGAGCCGTGGACCATTGATTATTTTGGTGTTGGAAATGAAAACTGGGGATGTGGGCGGAAATATGAGACCGCAGTATTATGCAGATGAGTACCGCAGATATCAGACCTATGTGCGCAATTATGATCCGCAGAAACCGATCCAAAAGATCTGTGGCGGAGCAAATGTGGATGATTATGACTGGACAAGGAAGGTATTAGAGACAACCCATGATCACACCGTTCCTGAATTTCATGGATTTATGGATGGGCTTTCCCTGCATTATTATGTGCATCCGGAAGGCTGGGAAATCAAGGGAAGTGCAACGGATTTTGATGAAGAAGTGTGGTATAAGACATTAAAAAAGCACTTTATATGGAAACTCTTGTGGAACGCCACGGAAAGATTATGGATCAGTACGATCCGGATAAAAAAATCGGAATGATCGTGGATGAGTGGGGCTGTTGGTTTACAGTTGAACCGGGAACCAATCCGGGCTTTTTATATCAGCAGAACACGGTAAGGGATGCGCTGGTTGCAGGGATCACCCTGAATATCTTTAATAAGGACTGTGATCGCGTGAAGATGGCAAATCTTGCACAGATGGTAAATGTATTGCAGTCTGTCATTCTCACAGAAGGACCAAAGATGATTAAGACACCGACGTATCATGTATTCCATATGTACCGGCATCATCAGGGTGCAACGCTTTTGAACAGTACACTGACAGGAGTGGGCGAAACCGGTATAGGAGAATGGAAAGTTCCGGAGGTGACGGAATCCGTATCTGAGGATGCGGAGCATATCATTACGGTTACATTAAACAATCTTTCTGCGGATGAGGAAAAAGAAATAGAGATTGTGATCGCCGGAGATGAACACGTATATTCTGTGAAGGAAGCAAAGGTTGTCTCGGCAGAGATGCACGCACATAATACGTTTGATGCGCCGGAACTTGTAAAAGAAGAAGTGTTTACCGCATATAAAAAGTGTGCAGATGGGATAAAAATCATGCTTCCTCCATGCAGTGTGGTGGAACTGCGCCTGCAATAATGCAAAATGGACAGGATCATATGGAAGAATCAGAACGGTATTGCAGAAAATGCGAACTGGCAAAACAATACGGGGGCGGTCTGGAGGAATATCTTTTGCGGTACCTTGCACAGCTTACGCCGGAAGAACAGGCAGAAGATGTGACGTATGCAAGGCGTCTGGCATGTTGTGGGAAATGCACATGGTATGGGGAGCATATGTGCCGTGCCTGCGGATGCTATGTGCAGCTTCGTGCTGCGGTAAAAGGACAGAACTGTCCCTATGAAAAATGGGAACAAGAAGGAGAGACGCATGATACACGATCCGGCAATATTTTATGATGAGGTTAGTGGAAATTATTATACATACAGTACAGGTGCCATATGCCAGAAATCAAAAGATCTGGTGCACTGGCAGGAAATCGGAAAAGTTGTGGAACGTCCGCCGCAGGAGTCGGTGGAATGGACCGGCAGTGAAGATATCTGGGCACCGGATATCGTAAAGGTGGGAAAAGAATATCGTCTGTACTGCTCCAATTCCAGCTGGGGTGTGCGCCAGTCCTGTATCTTTCTGGCAGTGGCAGACTGCCCGGAAGGTCCGTTCGAACCCAAAGGGTGTGTGCTTAAAACAACAGAAAAATTTCCGCAGAGTGTTACCAATGCAATTGATGCAAATATTATCGAGGATGCAAAAACAGGGGAGCAGTATATGCTTTATGGCTCTTTCTGGGGTGGCTGCCATGTATTAAAACTGAACAAGACTACAGGTTTTGCCGAAGAAGAAGGAATCGGGGTATGCATTGCACGACGCCCGAAGTGGCAGAGCGGCAGTATGGAAGGCCCGTATATGGTATACAATGCGCAGAATAATTATTATTATCTGTTTGTTTCCTACGGATCTTTAAAATCCGATTACAATATCCGGGTGGGAAGAAGCCGGAGTATCTGTGGACCATTTATTGATTTCCACGGAAAGGATCTGATTGCAGATGAGGATGAGGATAACAGCACAGGATTACTCGCCATGTGTGGATATCAATGGAATGAAGGGCAGGCATATATGGTCCCGGACATAATTCAGTATTACATGATGTAAACGGACGGTGGTATCTTGTATGTCATATCCGCAGGAAAAACTTTACACAACAGGAAGAACCGTCTGAGATGCAGATACGTGAAATTTTCTGGAGCGAGGATGGGTGGCCGTTTGTGGCAGCACAGCCCCTTGCGAAGACAGATACAGGAGACGGATAAAGCCGGTAACGAAAGAACAGATATGCGGTTTTTATGAGCGGATCACGCTTGCTCCGGCACTGCCGCAGGGAATTACCTGTTCTGTGCCAATGAAACTTGCACCGGATGGATATTATGAGAACTGTTCTGTTCAGGGAAAATGGGAGTATACTGCAGATCACAGGGGCATGATTACATATGACCTTATACGGAGGAGGTGCGGGTTTATTGTGGCTGGGATGCACAGCGGAAGTGTGAAACAATTCTGTTGTGCGGACTGCGCAGTGATGGTGTTGCATTCTGGGCGAAAAGAATCGGAAATCTGGTATAATGGATGCTGGTTAAAAGGCTTTTGCATGGAGAAATAACATGCAAAGGCCTTTTTTAATAAAATTATTCTTCAATTGGTGCGTAATTAATGCTGACTTTAATATCCTGTCCATAATTACCGAAAGATTTACCGAAAATCGTGAGTCCTCCAACGTGTTCTGCATTGTCATTGACTGCCATGCGCAGCTTCATGCTGCTGCGATAGTCCAGATTAAAGTCCCGGATGGTGACATCTGAAATCTGCAATCCGTCAATGAAAGTTCCCTTTTTATTGATCACAAGCATTTTTAACAATCCATACTGGTTCCAGTTCGGAAACCACCAGTCCGGAGTGAAAATACCGCGGACATCTCCGAAATCTCCCGGGGATGTCCAGGTGCCGATGCAGACATCATTTAAATAAAAACTGATATCGGATGGCCAGACGTTATTGATTCCCGGGGCTTCGGAACTGAGCTCGGCAGAGATTAAAATCTGCGTGATTTTCTGGGAACCTGGAATAAAGTTTGGAATTTCATATTCCACAAATCCTTTGGAAAACCAGAGAATATCTGCATTGTAGCGATCAGGATGTGCAAAGTAGCGCGTATCATCCACTTCACCGATCAGATGGGAAGCGGTAGCCAGCCCGCAGGTCGGATAGACTTCATAATTGCAGTAATGTCCGACCTGAAGTTCTGCATTGTAAACATTCTGCGCTTCTTCCGGTGCGTCCAGATCAATGAGAATTTTATCCAGATGCAGAGTACAGATTTTCTGGTTTCCGTGCCCGCTGGAATCATTGGAGGTATTGACAATTCCGCATGCCTCCAGCTTTTTTATATGTCCCGTCAGAGCACCGTTCGTAATGTTCAGTTTTGCTGCCAGTTCGTTCATGTTCATTTCTTTGTTTTCAATCAACAGTTTTATAATTTCAATCCGAACATCGGAGCCAAGTGCTTTAAAAATGTCCAGTCCATCATCCAGTGAAGTGATGTGAAGCATAAATTACCCCCTTTTTATTTGTTGTTTCATTTCTGTTTTATAAATTATAGTATCATTTCCGGAATGCGTCAACGCATGAGTGAAAGAAAAAGAATAAAAACGAAAATAATTTATAAAACACTAAATAACAACAATAAAATAAAATATTTTAGGAAAATCTAAAAACATGTTGACATACTTATTGGGCAATTATATAATGTAACCAATAAGACCTGACAAATTTTAAAATATTAGTTAATCTGCCGAATGATTTTTAAAGGCGCGTCGGAATCAGATGGTCAGAATAACGAACAGGGAGCTTATATTTTATTTCATTATGATCAAGGTGGTTAAAAAGGAGAGGAAACTATGAAGAAAAAAATCATATCAACATTGCTTTGTACAGCAATGCTCGCAACAATGGTAGCAGGATGCGGAGTTGAAAAGAGTGATGGGGGATCAGACACAGAAGGCTCTGCAAGCTCCGTTGCAGAGATGAAAGGAACCGGTGATAATGAGATCAATATTCTTATTTATGCACAGGATCACGAAAAAGCCGTTTATCAGGAACTAATTGATAAATTTACAAAAGAGCATGCAGATGAGATTTCTACAGTAAACTTTGAGGTAACAACACAGGATGAATACGCAACGAAGATGACAGCTGCCATGACAGCGGGAGAACTTCCGGACATTTTCTATGTGGGACCGGAAGCAGTCAGAAGTTATGTAGATAACGGATATGTACAGCCGTTGGATGATCTCGTAGATGCTACTGCGGTTGACAATCTGTGGCCGGCGATCAAGAGCGCATATATGTATGATGGATCTAATATTGGTTCAGGATCGTTATACTGCCTGCCAAAAGATTTATCCTGCTTTGCATTTGCCTACAACAAAGATCTTTTTTGATGAAGCAGGACTGGAGTATCCGGATCCGGAAAATCCATACACATGGGAAGAATTTGCAGATGTGTGCCAGAAACTGACAAAGGATAAAGACGGTGATGGCGAAATTGATCAGTGGGGTGTTGCAAATGCAAATGCATTTGGTTTTACTCCTTATGTATACGGCAATGGCGGTCAGTTCTTAAATGATGATCAGACAAAGGTAGTCATTGATGAAAATCAGAATTTTAAGGATGCTTTCCAGTATTATACGGATCTGACATTAAAGTATAAAGTAACGCCAACGGTAGAACAGGATACTGCGCTTGGCGGATACCAGAGATGGCTGGACGGACAGGTTGCTTTTTATGCATGTGGTACATGGGATGTCGCAGCATTTATGGATGATGCAACATTCCCATACAACTGGGATTTATGTGGATGGCCGGTAGGACCAAACGGAGACGGAAAGTCCACAGCATGGCTCGGAACCGTTGGTTTCGCAGTTTCTTCACAGGCAAAGAACCCGGATTTATGTGCAGAGTTAATACAGTCCTTATCAACAGATCTGGACGGACAGAAAGAACTTTGCGGCGAGACATCCGGTAAGTCTTTACAGATTCCAAACATTATGGATTATGCACAGACAACATTTAAAGACAAAGTAAATGATGGAACAATTCCATATGCAAGCAATGTAGATGTTATTTTCGGATATATTGAGGGAAGTGACAAATATAAAGGAATCTTTACGGAAACAACCTACACTTACAACAGTGAATGGTGGGATACTTTCCTGGAAGGAATGCCGAATGTTCTGACCGGAGAAGTTTCCGTAGATGATTATTGTAAACAGGTAGCGCCAAAGATGCAGGAAGCACTGGACAACGCGATCGAATTACAGAATGCAGCAACTAATAATTAAGATTAAAACGGATTGCCCCTGTCATGGGGCAGTCCGTAGGAAAAGAGTGGGCATATGAGCGGAAAAACAAAACAACCGAAACATAAGATGTCGGCAATGGCGAAGAAAGAAGAAAGAACTGCGTGGCTGTTCATCGCCCTGCCTTTCCTTGGATTTTTACTTTTTATGGCTTATCCGATCTGCTTTGCGTGTTTGCAAGTATGAGCAAGTGGACGGGAATGAATTCTCTGGTGGATAATTTCTGTGGATTGCAGAATTACATCAATATTTTTCATGATGAAAAATTCTGGAAATCTCTGCTTACAACCATTATTTATTTGATCGGTATTCCAATCGGAATGATCCTTGGACTGCTTCTGGCAATGGGAATGAACCGTAAGATTCCGGGAATCCGGCTGCTTCGGACAATGTATTATGTACCAGTAGTATCTTCACTGGTTGCCGTGTCTATTTTGTGGGCATGGGTTTATAATTACGATTATGGATTATTTAATTCAATCATCAAACTTTTGACCGGACATCATGTCCAAACTGGCTGGGAGATGAGTTCTGGGTAAAAAGTAGCTTTAATCATCTTCATGGTATGGAAAGGATTGGGAACTTCTATTATTCTTTATCTTGCCGGATTGCAAAACATTCCGCGTAACTACTATGAAGCTGCTTCCATTGATGGAGCAAATGGATGGCAGAAATTTCGTCATATTACCGTTCCACTGGTCTCGCCGGTTACGTTCTATATTTTAATTACCAGCCTGATTGGCGGTTTCCAGGTGTTCGTGGAAGTACAGGTTATGACGAATAAAGGTGGAACAAACTATAGTGCAGCAACCGTTGTTTATTATTTGTATGATAAAGCATTTTCAAACGGACAGTTAGGCTACGGATGTGCACTGGCAGTTATTCTTGCAATCATCATCTTCATTATCACGGCTCTTAATTTCGCGGGTCAGGATAGATGGGTGAAGACCATGGACTAGGAGGGAGTCATATGAGTTCAAAAAAGATTTGGCAAGCTCCCGGCTTGTATCAAAAAAAGAGAAAATTTTTAACTGGATTATCTTTGTATTACTTCTTCTTGGTGCAGTTGTAATGGTTTTCCCGTTAATTTACATGATTGCGACATCATTCATGACAAAAAATCAGATTTTGTCCGGTACATTAACAATTCTTCCGGATCCGATTCTGATAGGAAAATATTCTGAAGTATTAAAAAGGGACAGTTCATAAACGGTATATTTAATTCTCTGAAGGTTGCAATTCCGGTATTGATTATTGGCGGATTTACCTCCTCCCTCGCCGCATTCGGATTTGCAAAAATGAGATTTCGTGGCAAAAATGCATTGTTTCTGGCATTGCTGGCAACCATTATGATTCCGTTTGCGGTTGTCATGATTCCACAGTATGTCATGTTTACCAAACTGGGCTGGACCAATACTCTGCTTCCACTTATTATTCCGGGATGCTTTGGAAATGTCAGTATTATCTTTTTCCTTCGACAGAACCTGATCGGAATTCCGGATGATCTGATGGAAGCAGCAAAATTGGATGGATGTGGATATTTCCGTACGTTTCTTCAGATTTTTATGCCATTGATGAAGGGGGCTCTGGCAACGCAGCTGATGTTGTGGTTTATGGGAATCTGGAATGATTATCTTGCACCTACTATTTTCTTGAGAAGTGAAAAGAACTGGACATTGCAGGTGGTTATCCGTTCCTTCAATTCCTATTATGCAATTCAGAGTGATTATGCTTTGATCATGGCAGCATCCGTAATTGCAATGATTCCGACAATGGCATTGTTCTTTATTTTCCAGAGAATGATCATTGAGTCCATTGCAATCAGCGGTATCAAATAAGTAACAAATTATAAAATTCATCTTTTTCAATCCTCAACAAAATATAAGAAAGCAGTTCGCATAAAAATCGCTTGCGCGATGCGGACTGCTTTTGTAGTATTATAACGAACAGACATTTATACATGGTAAAGGAGGCAGCGTATGCCAAAAAAGAAAATCCGGTGATTGCTTTTTTAAATAAGATGGCAGATTTGATTTTACTGAATCTGATTTTTCTGCTGTGCTGTATTCCGGTTGTGACGATCGGACCAGCAATTACAGCATTGTATGCAGTTTCATTGCGATCGGTACGCTATGGAGATGGGTATGTTATACAGACTTTTTTCCGATCGTTTAAGCAGAATTTTAAACAGTCTTTTGTGGCGGGAATGATAGGCTTACTTTTTGTGTGCCTGCTTTTTATTGATTTGTTTTTCTGGCGCAATGTGGGATCTGCTTTCATGTCCGTATTTATGACAGTGGTGAGTGTATGCGTAGGCTATTTGGTTTTTATTGTGTTCTTATGGCTGTTTCCGGTGATTGCAAAACTGGAAAATCCTTTGCGTGTGCAGATAAAAAATGCTGCCGCCATGGCGGTTGCCCATTTTTTCCCATATACGCTGTTTGTAAGTGTGATAGTACTGGCGGCAGGCTATATGGCATATACCAGTATCATTACGGATGTGCTGCTGCTTCTGATGGGATTTGCTTTACTTGCATATGTATGTTCATTCTTTTTTTATAAAGTGTTTGCAAAATATATAGACGAGGAACCGGTGGGAGAGGATGACCCATTATATGGAAGCAGAGAGTAAAAAATATGAATTGAAATTTCCTCCCTTTAATGGTAGAATAAATGCATAGTTACAGGCACACAACGGTCGATTTTTTGTGCAATATGTCTAGTGATAAAGGCAGAACAGTGGAAGACGGGCGTTGAAATTTTCATTGTGGAAAGCACCGGAAACAACCGTGAAAGCCGAAATGATTTACATAGTATATGGAGGTTTTTATATGGCAAGATTTACATTACCGAGAGATTTATACCATGGAAAGGGAGCACTCGAAGCCCTGAAAACATTCAAGGGAAAGAAAGCGATCATCTGCGTGGGCGGCGGCTCCATGAAGCGCTTTGGGTTCCTTCAGAAAGCAGAAGATTATTTAAAGGAAGCCGGTATGGAAGTAAAACTGTTTGAGGGCATTGAGCCAGACCCATCGGTGGAGACTGTTATGAAAGGTGCGGCTGTGATGCAGGAGTTTGAGCCGGACTGGATTGTAGCAATGGGCGGCGGTTCTCCGATTGATGCAGCAAAAGCAATGTGGATCAAGTATGAGTATCCGGATATCACCTTTGAGGATATGTGCAAGGTATTCGGCATCCCGGCACTGCGCAACAAAGCACATTTCTGTGCGATTTCTTCCACTTCGGGCACTGCAACAGAAGTAACGGCCTTTTCCATCATCACTGATTATGAAAAGGGAATCAAATATCCGATCGCTGATTTTGAGATCACACCAGATGTGGCAATCGTTGATCCGGATCTTGCAGAGACAATGCCACAGAAATTAGTTGCACATACTGGAATGGATGCTATGACACATGCGATCGAGGCATATGTTTCCACCGCAAACTGCGATTTTACCGATCCGCTTGCGCTACATGCGATTAAGATGATCCAGAGTGACCTGATCCCATCTTACAACGGAGATATGGAAAAGAGAGATTCCATGCACAATGCACAATGTCTGGCCGGCATGGCATTTTCCAATGCACTTTTAGGAATTGTACACTCCATGGCACATAAGACAGGCGCAGCGTTTGCAGATTATGGTGCACATATTATCCACGGAGCAGCAAATGCCATGTATCTGCCAAAAGTTATTGCATTTAATGCAAAGGATGAGACGGCAAAGAAACGTTACGGTGAGATTGCGGATTTCATGAAACTTGGCGGAAACACACTGGATGAAAAGGTGGAGCTTCTGATCGCACATCTGCGCAGGATGAACGATGATCTGAACATTCCGCACTGCATTAAAAACTATGGTGCAGACAGCTTCCCGACCGAGCAGGGATTTGTACCGGAGGAGGTATTCTTAGAGAGACTTCCGGAGATTGCGGCCAATGCAATTCTTGACGCATGCACAGGTTCCAATCCAAGACAGCCAAGTCAGGAGGAGATGGAGAAACTCTTAAAGTGCTGCTACTACGATACGGATGTCGATTTTTAAAAGAAACTAAGCAAGAAAAGCCCCGCGGTTTTTGTATACCGCAGGGCTTTTCTTTTTTGCAACAGGTGCTTCAATGAACAAATATGAGTGCTGACCGGGCTAAAGTACATTGAGTATATCAAAACAGAACAAATATGGTAGAATATACGATATGTAATCTGAAAACAGATAGATAAGAAGATGACAAAAAGGGTCTGGAAATGAAAAAGAAGAATCCGGAGTTATATCGCCGGTAGGGAGGAAAATATTATCATGAGTGGATATCTGATCAAAGACACGACAAAGGAAGAAAGGATTGCACTGATTCGTTCCTGGCAGGAGCCGGACGACTGCGTGGGAGGAAGCGGCATGGATCTGTTTGATATGTATGATGCCTATATCCGTGGGGAGAAAGAGATTGCAGAGATCAATGGGGAATTTCAGGCATCCTATGTAAAAGACACCGAAGACTTAGAACAGCCGGAAGAAGCAAAATCCACTTCCGGAGAACTGACGCAGCTGACAAAGCTTCATGCGGAAGGTGCACTTACGGATGAAGAGTTTGCGGCCGCAAAGAAAAAAGTGCTTGGACTGTAGCACACAATAATTTTATTATAAAAATGCAGGGCAGTATTTTTGTGCAATTCTTTTAGTGACATATGAAAAAACCTGTGTTACACTGACCGTACAAGTAAACATACATGGTACAACTTTAGTAGAGAAGCCCGGACAGGCTGTATCTGTTTTTTAAGAGGGGATATACATTATGGAGAGTATCACAGGAGGAAACACACCAAAATATCAGGAACTGACGGAACAGCTGCGTTTACAGATCGTCTCCGGGGAGATTGCACCGGGGCAGAAACTGCCATCGGAAAATACGCTTTCCGCACAGTATCAGGTTAGCCGTCAGACGGTGCGCAAGGCATTGGCGATTTTACAGAATGAAGGATATATTTACGCAGAGCACGGGCGCGGTACATTCTGTTCGGAAATGATGCGGCACGCACATCCGTCCAAGAATATTGCTGTCGTAACAACCTATCTGTCAGACTATATTTTTCCCCGTGTGATACAGGGAATTGATGATGTGCTGACCGGTGCAGGATATAGCATTGTCTTAAAAAATACAAAAAATTCACGGACCCGGGAAGCGGAATGCCTGCAGGAAATTTTAAGCAAGGATATTGACGGGGTTATCATTGAACCGAGTAAAAGCCAGATTTTCTGCCGGCATATGAATTTGTACGAACAACTGGAAAAATCGCATATTCCATACGTGTTTATCCAGGGATGTTTCCCTCAGATGAAAGACAAGCCGCATGTGCTGCTGGATGATTTTCAGGGGGGATATATGATCACAAAGTATCTGACGGATCACGGGCACAAAAATATCGTGGGAGTATTTAAGGCGGATGACATGCAGGGACAGAACCGCCATAAAGGGTATGTCCGTGCACTGCAGGAGGCGGGAATTTTGTATGATCCGGATAAAGTGGTGTGGTTTCATACGGAGGACCGTAAAATCCATCCCTATGAAGCAATCCGTGAAATGGCAGGAAAAACGCTTCGTGGGCGGATGGATGCGGTTGTTTGTTATAACGATCAGACGGCACAGCTTGTCATCCGTGCATTACAGGAGGAAGGACTGCGTATTCCGGAAGATGTTTCGGTGACCGGTTATGATAATTCTTCGCTGGCGAACCAGCAGGGGCTTCGGCTGACAACCATTGACCATCCGCAGGAAAAGCTTGGCGCCATGGCAGCAGAACTGCTCCTTTCCATGATTCAGAACGGAGAAAAAGAGGAAGGGGAGAGTGTTCTCATCCAGCCAATGCTTATTGAGGGAAATTCCTGCATGGAATACCGGTGACAGCTTGTGCAATCTGACCAAAACAATGCCGGATTAAAACGAAAAAAGACAACAATTTTGTTGATTTTTTGCATGAAAAACAACTTGTAAATACATGCATACAAGTTATAAACTTAGAGTATAAAAACGAACGATATAAAGCATTGATTCTAAGGAGGAACGAGTATGCTGTTAAATAAGGATTACAAATTCTGGTTTTGCACAGGATCACAGGATCTGTATGGAGAGGAATGTCTGGCAAAGGTAGCCCGGCATTCCAAACAGATTGTAGATGAGTTAAACAAGACAGGCGTTTTGCCATATGAAATCGTATGGAAACCGACACTCATTACCAATGAGCTGATCCGCAAGACATTCAACGAGGCTAACAACGATGAGACATGTGCCGGTGTAATCACCTGGATGCACACGTTCTCCCCGGCAAAGTCCTGGATTCTTGGACTGCAGGAGTATCGCAAACCTCTGATGCATTTCCATACCCAGTTCAATGAGGAGATTCCTTATGACACCATCGACATGGATTTCATGAATGAGAACCAGTCTGCCCACGGTGACAGAGAGTACGGTCATATCGTGACCCGCATGCGTATGGAGCGTAAGGTCGTTGTCGGATACTGGAGTGATCCGGTAGTCGTTGAAAAGATCGCATCCTGGATGCGTACTGCAGTCGGCGTGGTGGAGAGCAGCCATATCCGCGTGATGCGTGTGGCTGACAATATGCGCAATGTAGCTGTAACCGAGGGTGATAAGGTCGAAGCACAGCTGAAGTTTGGCTGGGAAGTAGATACCTACCCTGTCAACGAGATTGCGGAGGCAGTTGCAGCCGTATCCGAGTCGGATACAAACGCACTTGTAGATGAATACTACGACAAATATGAGATTTTACTCGAGGGTAGAGATCCGGAAGAGTTTAAAAAACATGTGGCTGTACAGGCACAGATCGAGATCGGTTTCGAACGTTTCCTGGACGAGAAGAATTATCAGGCAATCGTAACACACTTCGGTGATCTCGGTGCCTTAAAGCAGCTTCCGGGACTTGCAATCCAGCGACTGATGGAAAAAGGCTATGGCTTTGGCGCAGAGGGTGACTGGAAGGTGGCAGCGATGGTGCGCCTGATGAAGATTATGACAGCAGGCAAGAAGGAGGCAAAGGGTACTTCCATGCTGGAGGATTACACCTACAACTTCGTCAAGGGCAAAGAGGGAATCCTCGAGGCGCATATGCTTGAGATCTGCCCGTCCATCGCAGACGGCCCGATTTCCATCAAGTGCCAGCCGCTTTCCATGGGTGACAGAGAAGACCCGGCAAGACTGGTATTTACCTCCAAGGAGGGAAGCGGTATCGCAACATCCTTAATCGATCTCGGCAACCGTTTCCGTCTCATCATCAACGATGTGGACTGCAGGAAGACAGAAAAGCCAATGCCAAAACTTCCGACCGCAACCAACTTCTGGACTCCGGAACCGGATATCTACACTGGAGCGGAAGCATGGATCCTTGCAGGCGGCGCACACCACACCGCATTTACCTACGACCTCACCGCAGAGCAGATGGGCGACTGGGCGAATGCCATGGGCATTGAGGCAGTATACATTGACAAGGATACCAGAATCCGTGATTTCAAGAAGGATCTGATGCTTGGAGAGGTATTTTACAGATAAAAGATAGGTAACATCTGCTTTTGTAAAATGCAAAGGCAGGTGTTTATGACAGAAAGAGAGGTAGAAACAGTGGAAAGAAAAGACGAGATCGTGTCCGGGAAAACATTTCTCGGAATTGAATTTGGCTCTACACGTATCAAGGCGGTACTGACCGATGCAGACCATACACCGATCGCATCCGGCAGTCATGAATGGGAAAACCGCCTGGATCACGGAATCTGGACCTATACCATGGATGACATCTGGGGCGGTCTGCAGGATTGCTACCGGGATTTAAAAAGGACGTAAAAGAACAGTATGGTGTGACACTGACAAAGATCCGTGCGATTGGATTTTCCGCTATGATGCACGGATATCTTGCATTTGATAAGGCTGGGGAGCTTCTCGTGCCGTTCCGTACATGGCGTAATACAATCACAGAGGAAGCAGCAGCCGCACTGACCAAGGAATTTTCCTATAACATTCCGCAGCGTTGGAGCATTGCCCATCTGTATCAGGCAATGTTAAACAAAGAGGAGCATGTGAAAGATATCGCATTTTTCACCACGCTTGCAGGATTTATCCATTGGAAACTGACTGGGGAAAAGGTACTCGGCGTGGGGGATGCATCCGGAATGTTCCCAATCGACAGTAATACAAAAGATTATGATGCAGCAATGCTCGATAAGTTTGATGCGCTGGCAGAACCATACGGCTTTGACTGGTCACTCCGTGACATTCTGCCAAAAGTTCTTGTTGCCGGAGAAAATGCCGGAACACTGACCGCAGAGGGTGCAAAGCTTCTCGATACGGATGGCGAACTGGAAGCAGGAATTCCGGTATGTCCACCGGAGGGAGATGCGGGAACCGGTATGGCAGCGACCAACAGTGTGGCTGTCCGCACCGGAAACGTATCCGCAGGTACTTCCGTATTTGCAATGATCGTACTGGAAAAGGCATTGAAGAATGTGCACACCGAGATCGATCTGGTGACCACACCATCCGGAGAAGCAGTTGCCATGGCACACTGCAACAACTGCACATCCGACCTGAATGCATGGGTCAACCTGTTTGAAGAGTTTGCCAACAGTTTTGGCATGAAGATTGACAAGAATGAGCTGTTTTCCGTTTTATACAACAAAGCACTCGAAGGTGACGCAGATTGTGGCGGCCTTTTGGCATACAACTATTTTTCCGGAGAAGGAATTACCGCATTTGATGAGGGAAGACCTCTGTTTGCCCGTACACCGGATGCAAAATTCAATCTTGCAAATTTCATGCGCGTGCATTTGTTTACGGCACTGGGCGCATTGAAAGATGGTCTGGATATCCTGCTCAAAGAGGAAGGCGTACAGATCGACAAGATGTACGGCCATGGCGGTCTGTTTAAGACTCCGGTAGTCGGACAGCGCATCATGGCAGCAGCCATTGATACACCGGTTTCCGTTATGGAGACGGCAGGTGAGGGCGGCGCATGGGGTATCGCACTTCTTGCAGCTTACATGGCTCAGAAAGAAGAGGGCGAGAGCCTTGCCGATTATCTGAATGAGCGTGTATTTGGCGGACAGGAGGGTGTAACTGAAAACCCGGTTCCGGCAGATGTGGAAGGATTTGATCAGTTCCTGAAACGCTACAACGAAGGGCTTGCAATTGAGCGTGCAGCAGTCGAACATTTATAAAATAATAGTTACAGATAAGAAACAGGCAGAATCCGTCGTTTACAGCGGCGGATTTTGTGGATATAGAAAGGACAGAAAGCATGTTAGAAGAATTAAAAAACAGGTTTACGAAGCAAACATGGAATTGCCACGCAGAGGCTTGATCACTTATACATGGGGCAATGTCAGCGGCATTGACCGCGAAAGTGGCTATTTTGTCATCAAGCCAAGCGGTGTGGATTACGATAAACTGACACCAGACGATATGGTCGTTATGGATTTAGAGGGAAATAAAATCGAGGGTGATTTGAAGCCATCATCCGACACACCAACCCATCTCGAACTGTACAAAAAGTATCCGGATATCGGCGGTATCGTACATACCCATTCTCCGGAGGCTACTTCCTGGGCACAGGCAGGAAGGGATATTCCGCTTTACGGAACGACTCATGCGGATTATTTTTTGGACCGATCCCATGTGCACGCAGTCTCACACCGGAAGAGATTGACGAGGCATACGAGACCAACACCGGAAAAGTCATTATTGAGACCTTGGAGACAAGAGGGATCAACCCGGTTTACACACCTGGCGTGCTCTGCACGAACCATGGTCCATTTACGTGGGGTATGGATGCGGCAGAGGCAGTGCACAATGCCGTTGTCTTAGAGGAAGTTGCAAAGATGGCAACCCGTACCGAACTGATCAATCCGAAGGTGCAGCCGGCACCGGATTGTATCCGCGATAAGCATTTCTTCCGCAAGCATGGTGCGAATGCTTATTATGGACAGAATTAAACAATATTTTTATGGTAATATTCTCAAGAAAAGAGAGGGATACTTTTTTAGAAAAGCCCCCTCTTTTTTCTGTGTAAAATAGACGATTGCGAAAATGTATAGAGAAAATATAATGACATGTGTTGATGAAAAACGAATCTTTCAGTATACTATATTTAATTGGATGTATTGGGTAAATAAAAGCAGGAGAGAAAGCGTATGCCATTAGCAGAAAAATATTCACACACAACGGAAGAAATTTATGCATTGCCGGAAGGAAAACGTGCAGAACTGATCGATGGACAGATTTATGATATGGCACCACCGGGCAGAATTCATCAGGAACTGGTGCAGCAGTTGAGCCGTACGATCGGAAATTATATTGCGGATCATAAAGGAACCTGTAAAGTATATCCGGCACCGTTTGCGGTGTTTTTAAATCAGGATGATAAAACATATGTGGAACCGGATATTTCTGTGATCTGTGATAACGGAAAGCTGGATGACAGGGGCTGTAATGGGGCACCGGACTGGTTGATTGAGATTGTATCACAAAGCAGTCAGAGGATGGATTATCTGACCAAATTGTTCAAATACCGTACTGCAGGGGTGAGGGAATATTGGATCGTAAATCCTATGAAACGTACGGTACTGGTATATTTGTTTGGAGAAAATGAGGACAGCACGCAGTATTTATTTGAAGATGAAATTCCGGTGGGAATCTATCCGGATTTTACAATGAGAATTTCAGAATTTGTGTGAACAGTATCCGCAATAAGCATTTCTTCCGCAAGCACGGTGCGAATGCTTATTACGGACAGCAGTGAAAAAATTTATGATGGGGAATGCCTGATCCCGGTAATTGTGGGATTGGAAGGCTCTTGAAGTATGAAATGTAAATCAGGTAAAAACAGGAGAAAAAGAAATGCCTGTTTCTTTTTGGGGATTTTGTCGCTGATTACGGTAGTATTGTGTCTTTCGGCATCATGTAATGCCGATAGAAGGAAGGCACAAAAATACGAGTATGGAGTATTCTTAAATGCAGACCGTACAGCAGTTCCAAAATTAAAAAATTACGAAACTGTTGTGATTGATGCACAGTATTTTTCGAAGAAAGATATCAGAAAATTACATGCAGGCGGTACAAAAGTTTACAGCTATCTTAATATTGGCTCTGTCGAAAATTTCCGGCCATATTAAAACATACGAGCATCTGGCAATCGGGGATTATGAAAACTGGGAAGAGGAAAAATGGGTTAATGTTGCGGATAAAGACTGGCAGGAATTTATGGATACATTAGCCGGAAAATTAAAGAAAAAGGGAGTGGATGGCTTTTTTATTGATAACTGTGATGTATATGATTATGCCCATAAAAAGGATATTTTTGATGGGCTGACGGTGATTTTAAAGAAAATCCGGGCAATGGGGAAACCGGTAGTGGTCAATGGAGGAGATATCTATGTGACGGCATATCAGTCCCGTTATGGCTCTGCTGCGGATATTATGACGGGTGTAAACCAGGAGTCGGTGTGGAGCAGGATTGATTTTACAACCAAAACATTCCATACGCAGAAAAAAACGGAGCGGGAGTATTTCTGCCAGTATCTGCAGGCATGCAAAGCGGATGGAATGGATGTTTATCTGCTGGAATACACGACAGACCATAAACTGATCCGCAGGATTAAGAAGTATTGCAGGAAAAAGAAATATGATTACTATATTGCGGATTCGCTGGAGCTGGGTATTTAATACAATGTGTTTTTAAGTTTGACTTTAAAAAGTAGATATCATACAATTACATTGTTGAAAAAATGCTGCTGGTACAGCTGGAAGAACTTCATAAAGTTGTCACCGCTGTTCCAGTGAAATAACAGGAGGATTAGAACCATGGGAGTACATTCCATAGATGCAGAGGATGATCAGTTTGCGTATCGTTATGATACACAGTTACTGATCGACAGAAGAGACAGGGATCTTGACGAGGATGAGATCGCAGATTACATCACGGAAAATTTTGAGGGAAACAGCCTGATTGCGGCTGGAGATGAGGATCTGGTCAAGATTCATTTCCACACGAATGAGCCGTGGAAAATTCTGGAATACTGCAATACGGTCGGAGAAATTTATGACATCGTGGTCGAGGATATGATCCGGCAGGCAGCAGGGCAGCAGGGATAAAAGGCAGAGCGTCCGATACAGAATACTATAGTGTGACGCTGGAAATGAAAATAGGTGCTGTCGCATCAGTAAATGATTGATATTTACTGGGCGGCAACACCTGTTTTTCTTTTGATACCATGAAGTATAGAAGGCCTTCCTTAAATGAACTTTAAAAGTTTTAGACTATTTAGAAAAACTTTATTTGTCCCTGTGATACAGCTGCGTTACAATAAATATAACGAAGGGCGGATGGAGGAAATGATATGGCAAATACAACCAAGCTTGCACTTGAAGCATCCTTAAAAGAACTCCTGCGGACAAAACCGATTGACAGGATCACGATCAATGATCTGACGGAGGACTGTGGGATCAGCCGCATGGCGTTTTACTATCACTTCAAGGATATTTACGACCTGATTGAGTGGGCGTGCCTGGAGGACGGAAAGCGTGCGTTGCAGGGCAAAAAAGACATACGATACGTGGCTGGAGGGAATTGCGCAGATATTTGAGGCAGTATTGGAAAACAAGCCATTTATATGAATGTATACCATGCGGTTGCCCACGAAAAAGTGGAGCAGTATCTGTACAAGCTGACGTATGAACTGATCGTAAATGTCGTGGAAGAAAAATGCAAAGGCATTGCGATTGCAGACGGGGATAAACGCTTTATTGCAGATTTTTATAAATATGGATTTGTGGGAATTATGCTTGACTGGATCGACAAGGGCATGCAGGAGGATTACCATAAGATCGTTATGATGATGGGAACAGCACTTGATGGGAATATTGCGCGGTCGATTGAGAATTTTAAGCAGAAATAAGGGGAAGGCGGAATATGCATTCTGCAAAGGCTTTTCAGAACTTCTGGAGAGCTTTTTCATATTTTGACAAATTATAATAAAAAAGACACGAGCGCATTATCCTAAAATACTATAATAAAAAAGGCTTCTTCTGGCAGGAAACTGCAGGTCGTGTTTGGGGAATTTCTGATAGTAGAAAGAAAACCTGTTTTTAGAAATCAGGTAATGCCAGACGGTGGTGGTCTGTCGTGGGACATATGGAGAAAAAGTGATATATTAAGTCCCGGAGAGAGCCGGCTACAGGACATATGGAGAAAAAGTGATACATTGTGTCCCATCATAACGAAACCGTGGGACATATAGAAATTTTCTATAAAAATATGTCCTTTTGTATGTGAGAAAAGGGACATAAAGAGCTACTTTATTTACATATGTCCCATCTATCTAGGCGAGAGGGACATAAAGAGCTACTTTATTTACATATGTCCCATCCATCTGGGCGAGAGGGACATAAAGGATTACTTTTTGTGTATATGTCCCGTTCATAAACATATAAATCACGCAGATATATAAAATTGTAATTTCACTTTAAATCCACTATAACTATAGCCATAGTACAGCGGATTTTTATGGGGAGGCTTCTATGGCAAACAGTTTAAAATTACCGGTTGGAATTGAAAATTTTGAAGAAATCCGAAAGCTTGGGTTTTTATAAAGAAAATCAGGGAATGGTTCAGCGATGTGTCCAGGAATGACGGCAAAAAACTGGAAGCGTTCTGCAATGCATTTTTGGAAAAAGATCCGGAAAAAATCGGGCAGATCTTCGGGGATTATCTGTGGAACACGATCAGCATAAGGGACACGGCAGCTGCAAAAGAACTGGAGCAGATAGAGGAAAAAGACTATGTGGATAAGCTGAGACAGGATGGAATGAGAAATTTTATCCGGTATGGAATTGCGTGTTTCAAGAAGGATTGTAAGGTTGTGGTTGGAGAATAAGACAGGAAAATTAATCAAAATGCCTGAAATGATAAAAATTTTATCATTTCAGGCATTTTGTAAATGGTATCTTTTCACAGAGATGGTAAGATAACCATATCGTATTTGTTCCACAAATGATCTGTCGTGTTACAGGTTTTATGATTTTATGGGAATTGATTTTGAAATGAATCAGAAACCTGTAACGAAGAAACACTAAATGAGAAGTATCCCAGGAATCAGAAAGGAGTTTTTCTATGTCAAATAAAAATAAGAAATTAGGACTTGGAATCGCAGCAGTTGCAGCAGCCGGTGCAGGACTTGTATATGCTGCACAGAAAACCAGCCAGCAGAAAGTAAAGAAGATCGCAAAGGCAGCACCACCGGTTGATTACCGCAACACCGAGCGCGGAAAATATGAAAAGAACAGCAAAGGCATTTATTATACCAACGGTAACTATGAAGCATTTGCCCGCCCAAAGAAACCGGAAGGAGTCGATGACAAAAATGCATACATTGTCGGAAGCGGACTTGCAGCACTCGCAACGGCTTGTTTCCTTGTCAGAGACGGTCAGATGCCGGGTTCCCATATTCATATTTTAGAGGCAATGGATATTGCAGGCGGTGCCTGTGACGGTATTTTTGACCCGACCAGAGGTTATGTGATGCGTGGCGGACGTGAGATGGAAAATCATTTTGAATGTCTGTGGGATCTGTTCCGCAGCATTCCTTCTCTGGAAGTGGAGGGTGCATCCGTGCTGGATGAATATTACTGGCTGAACAAAGAAGATCCAAACTATTCGCTCTGCCGTGCAACCGAAAACCGCGGCGAGGACGCACATACGGATGGAAAGTTTAACTTAAGCCAGAAAGGCTGCATGGAAATCATGAAACTGTTCATGACAAAAGATGAGGATCTGTATGACAAGACCATTGAGGATGTGTTTGATGAAGAAGTCTTTGATTCGACCTTCTGGCTGTACTGGCGCACCATGTTTGCATTTGAAAACTGGCACAGTGCACTGGAAATGAAACTGTATTTCCAACGGTTTATCCACCATATTTCCGGTCTGCCGGATTTCTCTGCACTGAAATTTACACGCTACAATCAGTACGAATCCCTGATTCTTCCGATGCAGAAATATCTTGAGGATGCCGGCGTAGACTTCCAGTTCAATACGGAAGTAACGAACGTAATTTTTGACATCAAAGATGGAAAGAAAGTGGCAAAAGCCATTGACTGCAAAGTAAAAGGTGTAGAGACCGGAATCGTCCTGACAGAAAACGATCTGGTATTTGTCACAAACGGAAGCTGTACCGAGGGTACGATTTACGGTGATCAGAACCATGCGCCGAACGGAGATGCAGAAGTCCGGACGAGCGGCTGCTGGAGCCTCTGGAAAAACATCGCAAAACAGGATCCGTCATTCGGACATCCGGAAAAATTCTGTTCCGATATTACAAAGACCAATTGGGAGTCGGCAACCGTTACCACATTGGATGACAAGATTCTTCCATATATTGAGAAGATCTGTCAGCGTGATCCGCGCAGCGGAAAGACGGTTACCGGAGGTATCGTAAGCTGTAAGGATTCCAGCTGGCTGCTCAGCTGGACGATCAACCGCCAGGGACAGTTCAAGGATCAGGATAAGGATAAAGTATGCGTCTGGGTATACGGACTCTTTACGGATGTTCCGGGAGATTATATTAAGAAACCGATGAAAGACTGTACCGGTAAAGAGATTACACAGGAGTGGCTGTACCATCTGGGTGTGCCGGAAGACCAGATTGAGGATCTTGCAGAGCACAGTGCTGTCTGCGTACCGACCATGATGCCGTATATCACAGCATTTTTCATGCCAAGGACCAAGGGCGACCGCCCGGATGTCATCCCGGATGGATGTGTCAACTTCGCATTTTTAGGACAGTTTACCGAGACACCGAGAGATACGGTATTTACAACCGAGTATTCCGTGCGTACCGCAATGGAAGCGGTCTACGGACTGCTCGGTGTGGACCGCGGTGTGCCGGAAGTATGGGGAAGCGTCTACGATGTGCGTGAACTGTTAGACAGCAGCGTGAAGCTGATGGATGGTAAGTCCCCGCTGCAGATGAACCTCGGACCGCTCAATGTGATCAAGAAACCGCTTCTTGGTAAGATCAAGGGAACCGTGATCGAGAAGCTGCTGCGGGATCATGATGTGCTGCGGGATGGCATGATTTAAAAAGATTTTATAAAGGGAAAAACGTCTGAGAATTTTGCATAAAACAAATCCTCAGACGTTTTTGATTACTGATGATTTTGTTTTTTCGCATAGGTATAATCTCCGTTTCAATCTGGAGATATTTTCGTATGAAGTTGTGCCTATTTGATGAAAATTGCGGGGAGGACACAAAAAGTTCACGAATCGACAGAAAATCAGATGTTACATGGAAGCCTGAAACCGGAATTCCCCATGATCTGCAAAGAATCCATAGACACCATGGTATTTTTTCGACAACAGAGATCATGCTTTGTACGCCGATGCCGTGGTTGACGGAACGGGATATCGGAATATCATCTGCAAAAACGACAGGTTGTTCATAACTGTTTTTTATCTGGATACATAACTGTGTATTTTTCTCATATACCTTAAGTGAAATATAGCGTTGGGACTGCGGGTTCATCTGCTGGCAGGCATGAAGTGCGTTTTCAAGTGCATTGGCAAATAAACTGCACAGATCTGTAATCTGAAAGCGGGAAAATTCGGTCGCAGTAATGGAAATCTGCATTGGAATGTGGTTTACGGCAGCCTGATTGGCGTAGGAGGACACAATCAGATTGACCGATTCGTTGACACAGTAGCGAATGACAGAACTGTGTTCAAGATTGGTACAGATTTCGTGGATGTAGGAAGTCGCTTCTTTTGGGTTATTTTGATCCAGACAACTCTGGATGAAATTCATATGGTGTCGCAGGTCATGCCGGTAAATGGCTGCCTGCTGCTGGGAAGCGGAAAGCTGGGCAATTTCTTTCTGTGCCTGTGTGGCAGCCGTAGTAAGCAGAATATTTTCCCGTTCTGCTTTATTTTTTTCACTTGAAAATTTAAGCGAGAGAACAGACAGAATAAAAAAGGATACGACAAGAAAACTGTCCATAAAGTCAATAACGACTGCACCGCCCGTGTAGAGCAGATCCGTGTAGACAGTAAACGTGTATTCCAGGACATAGTATACCAGCGGAAGCAGGAAAAACAAAAGCAGTGTCGTGCGGCTTTCATATTTCAGCCGGATGATATACGGTGAGACAAACCGGATCACAAGAACAAGAAGCGGAATGGTAATAATGATGGAGGCAATGTTCGATACAACGGGATTTCTGTCAAAAAAAGAAAGCAACAAAGGTGCCAAACCATTTGCGTGGCGTGCACAGCAGATATGCAGACAAAACGGAGATGGCAGAGATTGACAGATTCCGGTGAAACCGCAGGAAAATTAAGGCAATCAAAGGGATATGGATCAGAAACGGATAGCATTTGTAAAGCACCGACTCCCCCATGATCAGATAAAAAAGAAGCTGGGCAATACCAAAGAAAAAAGCGTCAGGACATAGACACGCTTATGATCGCAAAAACCGATGTCGGCAAGATACAGTGCCGCCACGATGCCGAAAAATAATACAAAAGCATAATTAACTAAAGAAAAAACGGATGAAAGTTCAGGCATAATCATTCCTCCATCTGGAAAGCGAGATAATGTTTTTTGATATCGGCAACCCTGCGCTGTGCAAGCGGAATGTTTGTGCCGTTGTGAAGACACATATCCATTGTGCCGATCGAGCGGATATAGTTCATATTTACAAGGAACGAGCGGTGTACCTGAATAAATTCCCGGTGTTGCAGCAGGCTGTTGCATACGGACGAGAACAGTTCTGTGCAGACGATCTGTTCCCTTCCACTCGTGTAGTAGATAACTTTGCGGTTCTGGGCTTCTACATAGATCAGTTCGGACAGGGGAACTTTATGTACGCCAATCCGGCTTTTTAGTACAAGAAAATGCCCCTGTTCCTGTGTTTTTACCCGTAGGATGTCATCCATGGCAGCAAAGAAAGCGTTGGAGGATACCGGCTTCATCAGATAATTGGTGGCCTTTACCGTATAACTTTCCACCGCAAAATCCGATGAGGTTGTAAGAAAAATAATATCGGCAGCATGGTCGAAAGTACGGATTTCGCGTGCAAGCTGCATGCCGGTCATATGTGGCATGAGGATGTCTAGCAGATAAATGTCGAATCGTTCCTTTGATGCCCGCAGGGCAAGTTCACAGCTGCTGTGATATTCTTGATAGGTAAACGGAATATTGTGAGTTTTCTGATAACTGTCCAAAAGCGACCGTATGTTGGACAATTCCTTCTCATCGTCATCACATAAGGCAATTTTCATAGGGAATCTCCTTCGTTTTCAATATATTTATTATACCGTAGCATCGGACAAATTACTATAGAAATCTGCTGTCATTCACGTAGAGAGAAAAAAGGAGGTTACTGTTTACAGTAACCTCCTTTTTGTTATGCACCGATAAAATCATCCGTCAGTTTTCCGTGTTTTTCATAGTTGGTGACCCGTGCAATGTGATTATCCGCATCGACAAAAACAACTTTCGGGTGATGTTCTTTTGCTTCTTCCGGTGTCATCTGTGCATAGCACATGAGAATGACATGATCGCCCACAGCGACCTGACGGGCAGCGGCACCGTTTAAACAGATCATGCCGGAACCGGCTTCCCCTGCGATAGTATAAGTTTCAAAGCGGTTGCCGTTTTCCACATCCACGATCTGTACCAGTTCATATTCTAAAATACCGGCAGCTTCTAAGAGTTCGGTATCGACCGTGATACTGCCGACATAGTTGAGATCCGCCTGTTTTACCACAGCCCGGTGAATTTTTCCTTTTAACATATTGTACTGCATGAGTAATCTCCTATTTTTCCACGATAAAGTTATCGATCAGTCTGGTTTTGCCAATGTATACGGCAATGGCTACAAGAATGGAACCTTCGAGTTTTTCGACCGGAGTAATGGTGTCAAAGTCAACGACATCCACGTAATCAATCCTAGCAAGCGGCTCTTTTTCAATTTCGGCGGTGATTGCGGATTTAATGACCGAGGCACGGGTTTCTCCCGCATCCACAAGTGCTTTTCCGGCTTTTAAGCTGTGGTTTAATACAAGTGCAGCCTGACGTTCTTTCTCGCTTAAATAGGTATTTCTGGAGCTTTTGGCAAGACCGTCTGCTTCGCGGATGATCGGGCAGCCGATGATTGTAGTGTCCACGTTTAAATCTTTGACCATACGGCGGATGACGGCAAGCTGCTGGGCATCTTTCTGGCCAAAGTATGCGCGGTCCGGAGTTACAATGTGGAAGAGTTTCAATACAACGGTCTGCACGCCGCGGAAGTGAATCGGACGGCTTTTTCCACAGAGTTCGGTGGTAAGACCATTCATATCCACATAGGAACAGAAGCCGTCGGCATACATTTCCTCCGGTTCCGGATGAAAGATGATATCTACACCTGCAGCTTCGCACAATGCAGCATCTTTTTTGAGGTCGCGCGGATAACTCTCCAGATCTTCGGTTGGTCCGAACTGCATCGGGTTTACAAAAATACTGACAACGACACGGTCATTTTCTTTTCTGGCTGCGTCAATCAGACTTTTGTGTCCTTCATGCAGATAGCCCATGGTCGGTACGAATCCGACGGTTAATCCTTCTTTTTTCCATGCCTTTACGGCAGCCCTTACTTTACTGATTTCTCCATATATTTCCATTTTATGATCTCCTGATTTTCATTGTAATTTGGTTTTATTGTTATTTGACAAAAACATTGCGAATGATTCCGTAGGAATGTTTTAATATAATTTATCCAGAACGGTTTCATCCATTTTGAAGGTATGCTCAGCAGCAGGGAACGTTCCGGCAGCAACTTCTTCTTTATAAGTGCGGAATGCCTCGCGCATCTGTTCACCGACCTGTGCAAACTGCTTGACAAATTTCGGTTTCATGTTGGAATACATGGCAAGCATATCCTGATAGACAAGTACCTGTCCGTCGCATCCGGCACCGGCACCGATTCCGATGGTCGGGATATGAATACTCTCGGTAATCTTTTGGCAAGGCCTGCGGCACACATTCTAAGACAACGGCAAAAGCTCCGGCTTCCTCAACGGCACGCGCATCATCAAGCAGTTTCTGTGCGGCAGCTTCGCCTTTTCCCTGTACCTTAAATCCGCCAAAGGCATTGACAGACTGCGGGGTCAGACCGAGATGGGCACAAACAGGGATGGAAGCGTCTACGATGGCTTTGATCTGAGGGCAGACTTCTTTTCCGCCTTCCAGCTTAACTGCCTGTGCACGGCCTTCTTTCATCAGGCGTCCGGCATTGACAACAGCGTCATAGACGGAAGTCTGGTAAGACATAAAAGGCATGTCGGTGATGAGCAGTGTATCTTTGATGCCGCGGGCAACCGCTGCGCTGTGATGGATCATGTCCTCCATGGTGACGGAGAGCGTGTCTTCGTATCCTAAAACGACCATTCCGAGGGAATCACCGACGAGAATGGCATTGACGCCTGCCTCATCAATAAGTCTGGCAGTAGAATAATCGTAGGCGGTCAGCATGGAAAGCTTTTCACCCTTTTCTTTTGCTTCCTGAAAAGTTACAACCGTATTTTTCATTTATGAGATCCTCCATTTTCTTTTTCCTGTTTATCAGCAAGTAAAACATGTCTCATGTTTTCATAATTCTGTGCTGGATTTTTTCCTTCTGCGATTGCCAGAAGCCGTGTGCCGAGCATGCGGTACAAAGCGGCATCTTCTGTGTTTAAACAGTGTAAGTGCTTTTCCACGGTTGAGACATCCCCGCGCTCGATCGGACCGGTCAGTGCATGGACACAGCCCTGCGAGAGCACATTTTCGATGTTCTGACGGACCAGTGCAGCAGTTGCCGCAACGGCTTTTTCACGGGAAAATCCGCAGTCTTCGAGAAGCCGGTACCCCGTATCAAGTACCGCGATCACCTGATTGCTTAAGATGCTGGCAGCTGCATGATATTCTGGCTTGGCTGCGGCATCAATCCGGCAGACTTCATTTCCATAGGAAGTGAGTAAGTCGGTGATGACCTGTACGGCATGTGGGTGGCCTTCCACGGTAAAAAATGCATGTTCTAATTGCTGGTATGATGAAAATTTGTTACTGAACGGTAACATGGGATGAACCGAGCAGCAGGATACTCCTGCTTCTTTGGCTCCGGAAAATGAATCGGATGAAAGTGCGCCACTACAATGACATATAATCTGATTCCTGTGTGACATGCCTTTGATTTCTTCCCATACGGGTACAAGGAGCGAATCGGGTGTCGTGATGAAGAGGATGTCTGATTCACGCACCAGTTGCTGCACCTGATTGAAACCGGCAGTCTGTGTAAACGCGGCGGCTTCTTCTGCGGCCGCGGCATTGGTATCATAATATCCCACAAGGTCTGCGTTTTTACTCCGGAAATATTTTCCAAGGGAGCAGCCTACGCGCCCTGCGCCTATGATTCCTGTTTTCATGCTACCACCTTCCTTCTGGTAATTAAATGGATCGGATCCTGTGTAACAGGTGTCCGTCGAAATCCTGTGTAAAGGTGACTCACATATTCATTTGGGGCGATACATCATAAATATACCGCAGTCGATACAGTTTCTGTATGAATACCGTTCAGAACCCACTATAACATAATCTTGGGAAAAACTCAAATAAAGTTAAAGAAAAGGCTTGAAAATCCGCATAAAACATGGTATAGTATATCCTCGTGATAACTATTTTTTCCTTGTTCACAGGCTATGTTCTGTGAGCCAGAGACCAAAAGGAGGTAACATTTCGCATGAACAAGTATGAATTAGCACTCGTTGTCAGTGCAAAGATCGAAGATGATGCGAGAACAGCTACAGTAGAGAAGGCAAAAGAGTACATCACTCGTGCAGGCGGTACTGTAACAGAAGTAGAGGACTGGGGTAAGAAGAAGTTAGCTTACGAAGTTCAGAAGATGAGCGAAGCTTATTACTACTTCATTCAGTTCGACGCAGCATCGGATGCTCCAGCTAAACTTGAGCAGGATGTCCGTATCATGGACAACGTACTTCGTTTCTTATGCGTTAGAAAAGACGAGCAGTAGTATAAGAAAGTAGGAGATTGTATGAATAAAGTCATTCTTATGGGTAGATTAACCAGAGACGCAGAAGTTCGTTACTCTCAGGGGGAGAGTTCCAGTGCGATTGCAAGATTTACACTGGCAGTTGACCGTCGGTTCCGCCGGAACAATGAGGATCAGACAGCGGATTTCATTAGTTGTGTTGCATTTAGCAAGACAGCAGAGTTTTTGGAGAGATTTGGCCGCAAGGGAACCAAGTTCGTTCTCGAGGGTCATATCCAGACAGGCAGTTATACAAACAAGGATGGACAGCGCGTTTACACCACAGATGTTGTGGCAGAGAACGTAGAATTTGCGGAGAGCAAAAATGCAGCTGGTGGAAATGCTGATTTCGGCGGTGCACCTTCTGCTCCATCACCAAGCGGAGCTGCCGGAGATGGCTTCATGAATATTCCGGATGGAATTGATGAAGAGTTACCATTCAACTAAATGCTCCATAGAGCATAACATCATATAGGAGGTTAAAGAACATGGCTTTCAATAAAACAGCTGAAGGATCTTCCATGAAGAGAAGACCAATGCGTAGAAGAAAAAAAGTAGTTTGTGTATTCTGTGGTAAGGACAATGTGATCGATTACAAGGATACCAACAAGTTAAAGAGATACATCTCTGAGAGAGGAAAGATCCTTCCTCGCCGTATCACAGGCAACTGTGCAAAGCATCAGAGAGCGCTCACTGTAGCGATCAAGAGAGCACGTCATCTGGCTATGATGCCATACGTTTGCGAGTAGACCTAGTAATACCAAGGGTTTCAGCGTTTGGAGACGTAGAGTTGACACAAGTTTGACACAACATTTGACCAACGATTCAGAAGATGGATCGTTGGTCTTTTTTTATGTAATGGCATAGTGACAATATCTAATAATGTTAAGTTGGTTTATTATGGGAAAGAATAAAATTATGGCATATTATACTTGATTAAGAACTATAGCAATGATACAATAATGCAAAATGTTGACATCAAATACATTTTTACTTTCCAAAATGTTGATAATACGCACTGATAGAAAGAAATTTTGTTGATGGGGGTATTATGTTAAAAAGAAAAGCAATTGCTTCAATAAAAAACTGGGTTAACACAAAAAAATAAAAAATGCCTTGTTGTACAGGGAGCCAGGCAAACAGGAAAAACATATATTATTGAACGGTTTGCAGAAGACAATTATGAGGAACTGCTTGAAATCAACTTTAAGCAGATGGTTTCTGCCGTTGACATTTTTTCCGGTGATCTGACAGTAGACAATATGATTATGGCTATGCGGTTTCGTTTTCCGGAAAAGAAAATTATTCCCGGGAAAACTTTGATTTTCCTGGATGAAATCCAGGAATGTCAGGAAGCGATCACATCACTCAAGTTCTGGGCAACAGACAACAGATATGATGTTATTGTGTCGGGCTCGCTTCTGGGAATCGACTATAAACGAGCATCTTCCTATCCTGTAGGGTATGTTGATTATCTGAGAATGTACGGGATGGATTTCGAAGAATTTCTTTGGGGAATTGGGATTTCCGAAGAAATGATAGGGAATCTTTGCGGGTATCTGCATTCAAAGACAGTAATACCGGAGGCGATTCATTCACAGATGATGAATTACTACAGACAGTATGTTGCGACAGGCGGTATGCCGGAAGTAGTACAGAAGTATATAAATACGAAGGATTTCAGAGAAGTTGATAAGATACAGAGGAGTCTCTTATTGGGATATCAGTACGATATAGCACATTATGCAACCGCGGAAGAAAAGGTAAAAGCAGAGAAGTGCTATCTGTCACTTGCAAAGCAGCTGTTAGATAAGGAAAACCATAAATTTCAATATAAAGAGATTGAGCATGGAGGAAGAGCACAAAAGTATTTTTCAAGTGTGGAATGGCTGCTTCGGGCAGATATGGTGCAATTATGTAAACTGGTTACAGATGTCAGATTTGATCTGGATGATTATGCAAGAGACGACTTTTTCCGGGCGTATACAACAGATCTATCACTGCTGATGGCGATGAAGGACTTTTCTTTAAAGCAACATATTGTGGAAAATACATTAGCAGGAAATTCAAAAGGTGGTATCTATGAATGTGCAATAGCGGATGCTCTTTATAAGAAGGGATATCAGATCTATTTCTATAAAAATGAGACAACGAAAAGAGAAATCGATGTAGTGATCCAAAAAGATGGAATGGTAGTTCCGATTGAAGTAAAAGGCGGAAATACGAGGGCAAATTCCTTAAAGTCACTTATGAAGAATCATAAAGATATTTCTTATGGGTATAAATTTGCAGATGGAAATATCGGTGTGGGCGAAGATGGTATCATTACATTGCCGCTGTATATGATTGCATTTATTTAATTCATCCATCTTCCACGTTTGCCCCGCCTCAGATATGGGAAAGAGTTCTGCCAGCTTTAAGACCGGCTGCCTTTTGGGATAGCCGGTCTTTTGCATGTTTCTAAGATAAATTAATCAAAGATGATCAGAGCCATAAATACAACCGGCTCATTACCAATTGGTTTTAAGGCGTGTCCGCATCCGTCTGGTGTATAGGTTACATCTCCGGCTTTTACAGTGCGTGTGGTTCCGTTATCGTTATATTCTGCGGTACCGGAAAGAATGTAATACGTCTCGCTTTCATTTTTATGTTCGTGATAACCAAGAGAAGATCCCGGCTGAATGGTTACCTGTGCATACAGACCACATTTTCCGTTTAATTCTTTTTCTCCGAGGATGCGTTTGATGGTTACTTCGCCATCTCCGCCGGCCATGTTTTTAACTACTTCTGTTACTGTTTCCATTATGAGTACCTCCTTGTGTAGTGGTTTATGCCATTACTATAGCATAGTTTGCACAAAAGATAAATCTTATTATACGGCTTTTGCCTGTGTCTGTCTGGTTCTGGCTTCGGTCATTGCATAAGGATCGAGAATAGAATCCAGTTCGTTTTCTTTTAACAGACCGTATTTCAATACAAGAGTTTTAACTGGAATATCTGTTTTTAAGGATTCTTTTGCCAGACTTGCAGCTTTTTTGTAGCCGATGTACGGACACAGGGCGGTGGTGATACCGACGCTTGCATCGAGAAGTTCGCGGCAGCGTTTTTCATTTGCGGTGATGCCGAGGATGCAGTTGGCGGTCAGAGTATCCACTGCGTGTGTCAGTGTGGTAATGGAGTCAAAAAGATTGTAAAAAACAACCGGTTCAAAAGCGTTTAATTCCATCTGACCGGCTTCTGCCGCCATAGTGATGGTCGTGTCGTGACCGATAATATGAAACGCAACCTGTGAGACAACTTCCGGGATGACTGGATTGACTTTGCCGGGCATAATGGAAGAACCATTCTGCATAGCCGGAAGTGTAATCTCACCGAACCCGGCTTTTTGGTCCGCTTGCAAGGATACGCAGATCATTACACATTTTGGATAAGTTGACCGCACATGCTTTCAGGCAGGAGGAAACGCGTACAAATCCGTCCAGATTCTCGGTGGCATCAAACAGATCGTCGGCCTGGGTCAGCGGGTAGCCGGTGATCTTTCCAAGGGTTGGCACAATATTATCTAAATAAAACGGGGACGTATTGATTGCTGTGCCGATAGCGGTTGCACCCATGTTTACGGGATACATTTCCGTGCGGACTTTTGTAAGACGGTCACGGTCACGGGAAATCATGGTGGCATAAGAATGGAACGTCTGACCCAGACGCATTGGCACAGCGTCTTCGAGCTGTGTACGTCCGATTTTTACGATGTGATCAAACGCTGCAGCTTTGTCATATAATGCATCGGTTAAAAGGGAAAGGCTTTTGTCTAAAGGTTTGAGAAGATCGAGAACCGTTAATTTTCCGGCGGTTGGAATGACATCGTTTGTGGACTGTGCCATATTGACGTGGTCGTTTGGATGAACAATGGTGTAGTCTCCTTTTTTGCCACAGAGCATTTCGATGGCGCGGTTGGCAATGACTTCGTTCATGTTCATGTTGGCGCTGGTTCCGGCACCGCCCTGTATGCCGTCGACAATGAATTCTTTGTCAAACATGCCACAGACCACTTCGTTACATGCCGATTCGATGGCGTTGGCAATTTCCGGTTTCAACCTTCCGGCTTTCCGGTTGGTAATGGCGGCTGCACGTTTTATTTTTGCAAGGTTTTTAATGAAAACGGGGTGTAACCGGGTGCCGGTGATCGGGAAGTTTTCTTTTGCCCGTAAAGCCTGTACTCCGTAATAAGCATCTTCTGGTACTTTCATGGTTCCGATGGAATCTGATTCTAAACGCATGTATTCTTTCATAATTTGCTCTCCTTATATTCATCTGTTGTCAGTTGTCTGTTTTTGTTTCTTTTCTGCGCGCTTTTTTCAATGGGACGAGAATAGCACTCCTGACATCAAAGGTAAATACTTTAAGCGATATTTGGAAAAACAGCCAGAAATTAAGAGATATAGACAAATAAAATAAAGAAAAAATAGAGGAAACCTAATAAAATAAGGCAATTTTACAGGAGTGGGATATAAAAAATGAGCTGCTATTGGGGATTGCAAATGTAAATACCTGTGCTATAATGACCTCATAATTTAAAAATGATTGTGAAAAGAAGGACACAGGCGTCTAAGCAGGTGTCCTTCTTTGCGTATTTATGGAAAAATCGAGGTTTGTGTCATGAAAAAACTGGATAAAGTAGATAAAAAAATCATACAGATTCTGCAGAAAAATGCCCGCACACCGCTCAAGGAGATTGCCGCACAGGTATTTTTGTCATCACCATCGGTGTCTGCAAGAATTGAAAAACTTGAACATGAGGGTGTGATCATCGGCTACACGGCAAGAGTAAATCCGCAGTATCTTAATTACCATATTAAGGCTTTCATCAATCTGGAGGTGGAGCCGCTGCAGAAGCCGGTATTTTATCCGTTCATTGAAAAAATTCCAAATGTGGTGGAGTGCAATTGTGTGACAGGGGATTATTCGATGCTGATTGAGACGTTGTTTGAGACCACGGCACAGCTGGATCATTTTATCAATGAACTGCAGCAGTTTGGGCGCACAAAGACGCAGATTGTGTTTTCTACATCTGTGGAACAGCGGGAAGTGCCGGTTGTGATGGAGGAGAAGTAGAGGCCGGTTGCATTCCTTATAGAATCTGGCGTATAATAAGATCACTGAAATAACAGAAAACAGGGATAATGATTGTGATGAAAGAGAATCAGGACCGTAACATACAAAATGTATATCGGCAGATAGTGGAAATTTCAAAAAAATATCAGGTGAAAAAAGTAGTATTATTTGGATCACGTGCGCGTGGAACTAATATGCCAAAAAGCGATATCGATCTGGCGATTTATGGATGTGCAGATTTTGGAGGTTTGTCAGATAGTTTAAATGAAGATCTGTGGTCGCTTTTAAAGCTGGATATTATCAATATGGATAATAAATACGTGTCATCTGAATTGGTATCCGAGATAGAGAAAGATGGGGTTGTTTTATATGAAAAAGTTTGATCAGTATGTTAGACATTTGCAGGTGCTTTGTCGGGCAGAACAGGAAGATGTATGGCTGGAAATGTTGCGTGATCGAAATGATGCCACACATATTTATAATGAAGAAGCAGCACAGCAACTGGTTGAAAAAATTCTGCATCAGTATATTGAAGTGTTTGTCTCGTTGGAACAGCAGATCCGTGCCCGGTATGGAGATGAGGTGTTAGTACAGCTATGATAAAGTGGTATCGTGCGTGTGTGAACTACATTCATTCTGTGCCGGAATATAACTGTGCACCCGAACAGGAACGATTTACGGAAAAAGCCGCAATTGCAGCAATACATAAATTAAAACGCTATTATGATGAAAAGCATTTTGTAAAAGATCCGGATTATATGGTGCGGATGGATCGGCTGCTTTCGGTGATTAAGGATCATGAGACGGATGAAGAGATGGATCAGTGGAAGGTCTGGCTGAAATATTTTGTCACTATGGGTGGCGGTGAGTGGAATGAATTCTGGGGAGATGTGAAATAAGAAGAAAACAGCAGGGAATTTATGATGGATATCATAGATTTCCTGCTGTTTCTGCATAAAAGGATGTTGATACATCGTATGTTGAGGTTTATGGTTTTTGGAAATATTCTACAAATTAAATATTTCAAAGCGTTAAGATGTTACAGTTAAAAAGTCAATCATACAGAAAAATGATGATGAGAGATAATCTGCTTGCGAAATAAGAAAAAGGATGTTAACATAATAGCTATCGGAAAAGTTTGGAGAAAGAAAAATAAAAAGATCGGAGGTGAAAGAAGGATGACACAGGAAGATATTGTGATTTTATCACAGTTGTTAGATCAGAAATTTGAACCTGTATACACAAGGCTTGATTTACTGGAGAGTGATGTCAGGGAACTCAAAAGTGGAATGTCTGAAATAAAACAGAGAGTAGCCAGTGTGGAACAGAAAGTAACGGAACTGGATCAGAGAGTAGCCAGTGTGGAACAGAAAGTAACGGAACTGGATCAGAGAGTAGCTGGAGTGGAACAGAAAGTAACGAAGCTGGAACAGAAGGTAACGGAACTGGATCAGAGAGTAGCCAGCGTGGAACAGAAAGTAACGAAGCTGGAACAGAAGGTGACGGAACTGGATCAGAGAGTAGCCGGAGTGGAACAGAAAGTAACGAAGCTGGAACAGAAGGTGACGGAACTGGATCAGAGAGTAGCCGGAGTGGAACAGAAGGTAACGGAGCTGGATGAAAAGGTAACGGAACTAGATCAGAAGTTTACGGTACTGGATGAAAAGGTAACGGTATTGGATCAGAAGTTTACGGTATTGGATCAGAAGTTTACGGTATTGGATCAGAAGTTTACGGTACTGGATGAAAAGGTTACCGGTTTGGAATTGGTAATTGAAAATGAAACAAATGTAAATATCAGACGGATTGCAGAAGGGCATTGTGATTTAGTGCGTAATTTGAGGGAAGCACGCAAAGTAGATGATGAAAAAGAATTGCTTGCCATTCGCGTGACGGTGTTAGAATCTGATATGAGTAAAGTAAAACATCAGCTTGCAATTACATAATCTTGCGGATCGCGGTGCCTCGGCACCGCGACTTTTTAGGATGGGAAAAATATGATTACATTGAATGATTACTTATATTCGGGGATACAATTCTTCGCATTTTAAAAAAATACATAGCGGATTTACGTATTTCGGCGGTACAGAAACATAATGAAGTGGATTTAGTACATTGTAACTTTTTGATACAGATTATGGAACTTTTGGAACACAATGATTTCCTGACTTCGCAATCGCAGAAGATTCGTGAGTTTTATAAATATATGGCACAGGAATATCCATATTTATCTTTTTACTTTCAAGGGACGAATTAAGTCGTTGATTCGCGCAGAGGGAAAGTTTAATGGATATATTGTGGAATACATATACGATTATTATGAAAAGAATGGATCATATCCGTCTGTGTCAGAAATCAAGGAGCGTTTGAACTGTTTTCGCGATTTGATCGCGTACCGTATTGTGATTTCCATGCCACGGTGTCATATGAAACAACAACAGGATCGCAAGAAGGAAGAGATCAGATATTTATATCGGATTGCCAATGTATTGCCACAATTTTTGGAAGAACGTGGATTTACGGCAGAGTCGACAGGTGGGGTTAAAAGAAGTAATTCTTTACTATTGGATGATGCTGTGCGCCCATATTACAGGGATTATATTGATGGGGAAAGTACAAATTCATATCGTTCGCTTCATATAACGTTTTTTGACAACAGTGCCCGGTGTTATATGGAAATGCAGCTTAGAACAAAAGAGATGGATGATATTGCAGAAATTGGAGTAGCGAATCATTTATTTTATGAAAAAAAACAGGAAACTTCCAGAGGACGGAGAGATGCGATTTTACAAGGCGGCTGTATTTATTTTGACGAGGCTTATGAGCGTTGTAGATTGTTACAGAACCTTGATCTGTCAGGGGTAGATGTAAATATGTTTACGGCAGTGAATAATAGCCTTATGAATGATGGATGTGGTCTTTTTCGGGGGCGGCTGATTTTGCCGTATGAGCATTTATCAAAATTCCAGAATGATATGATTGATTAAAGGAGCTGTAAAATAAGTCCCTAATATAAGAAACGCCAATTCCGGCAAATGTCGGTTTTGGCGTTTCTTTGTATTAACTTTTCTATGGCAATCCTTCCGCAGGCTTGTTTTATTTTATATATGGAACCGTTTAATGCCAGGTCAATGCTGAAATCAATCAGACCGGATTTAATACATTTTTCCGGTTCTTTTCTTTTTTTGATGTTTTCATTTTGGGAACCTTTTCCTTTTTGGAAAATAAGGTATGTTTTTTCTGCAATTTTCCACGAATTTCTGCACTTAACTGGCGGTAGCGTTCCTCCGTCATATCGTTTTGTTCCCGGATGAGATAGTTCATTTCTTTCAGGACGGTTTCACGGATTTCTTTGCTGATATCGAGTGTGAGAGCTTCGTTATTCTGTGCGATTGCGTGCCCTACAATGTCACTCATCAACTCCCGAAATTGTGCCATGCGTTCTTCTGCGGAAAGGGTATTTACAGGCAGGTTGGTTTTATCTGCGTTCTGTCGATCCGGTTTGGCGACAACCGTGTGATGATGTTCCCGGTTACATGCGGGCAATGGACCAGGTGCTGCAGAATCCGGCACGGAAACACCGGCATCTTCGGGGTTTTTATTGTGTAATATCATGCGGATTGCCTTCAGCTGGTATCCTTTTTCTTTGAGTTCTTTGATCTTTTGGAATTCCTGTATGTTCTCTCGTGTATAGTATCGATGTCCCATCTCATTTCGTGGGATGGTCAGGTCGAGTTCTTCTTCCCAGTAACGTAACACATGGGTTTCCACACCGGCCAGTGCGGCGGCATCGGAAATCATGTAACGTACTTTTTCCACGATAACATGTCCTCCTTTTGAGTTATTTATTTTGGGCGATTTCACAATCGCCTTTTGCGTTTATTATAACTTTTTAAAAAGGTGAGTTCAAACATTTTCCATCGTATTTTTCTGACATTTCTCGCAGTTTATAAAAATAGACCTTGACATTTGAGGTTTATAAGAATAAACTGAAGACAGGTTGATAGCTATAAACCTATGGAGGAGAAAAAGATGGAATATATAAAATTATGTGACAGTGATTACCGGTTTATGTGTGTCGTATGGGAGCATGCCCCCGTCAACTCCGGGGAACTTGTAAAGTTATGTCAGGAACAGCTTGGCTGGAAAAAATCCACGACTTATACGGTTGTACGGAAAATGTGTGAAAAAGGATACATTGCCAATGAGGATGCAACGGTTTCTGTTTTAATTCCAAAGGAACAGGTGCAGGCAGAGGAATCCCGGTATTTTGTGGATCGCACATTTGACGGATCACTGCCAGGGTTTATCACAGCATTTCTTGGAGGAAAGAAAATTTCCAAAAAAGAAGCAAAGCTGCTCAAGAAAATGATCGACGAGCATAAAGAAGGGTAGGGGCAGAGAATGGAGAAGGCAAGTGTAATTTTTCTGGCATTTCTGCAGCGGAATGGCATGGTGGCGGTTGTAATTCTCGCGGTGTTTGCAGTGCGCGCGCTTTTGCGGAAATGTCCCAAAAAATATTCCTATGCATTGTGGGCAATTGTTGGAATCCGTATGTTATTTGATTTGCCCATTGCATCAGGATGGAGTTTGTTTAATCTGTTTCGTCTGGTAAAAAGCAGATCACAAATGAGTGAGATTGCACACTACACAGGAGTATCTGGAGTGCATGCGCAAACGGCAGTACAGAATGTGACGCAGATATCTGCCGGTTCACGTGTGACAGGGGATGCAGCTTCTGAAGCTGGTTTGACAGCAGCTATGACGACCTCACAGAAAATTTGTGCGGTGTTGTTTTTTGTCTGGCTGATCGGGATATTTTTATTTTTAGGATATGGAATGTATTCCTATATCAAATGCCGCAGTATGGTACGGACAGCAGTACGTTTAACCGTAAATGAAACATCTGGAAACGTCCGGCGGACCATAAAGATCTGGGAATGTGACTGTATTCCATCACCGTTTGTACTGGGAATTTTCTGCCCGCAGATTTATATTCCGTTTCGGATGAAAGAGGAGGAACAGCAGTACATCCTTGCGCATGAGAGCTGGCACATTCGCAGACATGATCCTTTATGGAAGCTGATTGCATTCGTACTTTTGGCTGTATACTGGTGGAATCCATTGGCATGGATTGCCTTTTTCTATATGACAAGAGACATGGAGATGAGTTGTGATGAGGCCGTACTTGCGCAGTTTGGAAATCAGATTAAAAAAGGATACAGCGCATCCTTACTTGCTTTTGCGATGGAGCGGCATCCGTATTCATTTGCCCCGGTTGCGTTTGGAGAGGCAGATGCAGGAAGGAGAATTAAGAACGTGTTGAATTTTAAAAAACCACATACCTGGGTGGCTGCGATTGCAACCGTTTTGGTTGCACTTGTGGCAGTAAGTTGTCTGACAAACCAGAAACCGTCGGAGACAAAAACAGAGCATACAACCGAGAAAGTGGATAGTACACAGCAGCCAGTGCAGGAAAATGCAGGAGCTGCGATAATAGAGCAGAATATCAGGGAATGGGCACAGGCATTTTGCGACCGGGATACAGAAAAAATTGTGCAGATGACATCCAAAGAGGTACAGTCGAATTTAGAGAAAATACATATTTTGTGGATGGATGGAGATACACCGTCATTTGGCTGGTCGAGTCCATGGCCATGGGGAGCCTTTGGCAGTTTCTTTGGTGGAACCGGAGAAGAAATGGATGGCTACTGGCTGCATGAAATCAATACGGAAGAACAGACTGCAGAGATTTTGTATTATGTGGAGTCATCAGATCCGCATGTGAGCGTGTGGATAGAGAATATCCATTATGCACAGGAAAATGGTCAATTTCAGATTACACAGGAAAAAATCAATCAGTTTGCTGACGGTCCGGATGCTAAAACGGATGGAATTGCATCGGCAGATGAGTTTGATACAGCATATGCGCAGGGAATCAGCGATACGCAGATGGACTACTGTATAAACGGTATGGGTGAAGTGCTGAATAAGAATATGGTTCCAATTGGTGCATTGCTTGAGCCGACAGATGCAGCCCGGCAGCTTTTGAATTTATCGTCGGATAAAAAGCTTGTTTCCGTGGAAAAAGAATCTGAATCTGCAGATAAAACACAGGTCGGTATACAGATTACATTTTTACAGGATGGACAGAAGCGGTTTTTGTCTATGATCCAGCCATGGGGAAAAGATGGAATCTGGGTTCCGGCAGAAGCCAAAGAAGTCAAGTAAAAATTGTTTGACAAACTGTGATTGTCTTTCTATAATAATATAATTATAGAATACAAGCGAAGATGGGAACAAGTACCAATGTGTGGAACGAACAGAAAGCAGCCGGTAGATGAGAGGCACACGGAAAGCACAGATGGATTTATGGAAAAACCATAAGCCGGGCGATAAGGAATCCCCCCAGCAGGCTGGGTTCCCCCTGCCACGGCTTATGGAACAAACATAAACCGGGCGATAAGGAATCCCCCCAGCAAGCTGGGCCCCCCTGCCACGGCTTATGGAACAAACATAAACCGGGCGATAAGGAATTCCCCCAGCAAGCTGGGTCCCCCCTTACCGCAGGGAATACATCCCTGAGCTTTACACCGAACGCGCAGGCAAGTAGGCTGTAACGGAGTAGTGCCCGTTAGACGCACTGGAGTGTAGCTGCACTCGCGGAGGCAGGCTGTGTGAACAGCATGCGAATTAAGGTGGTAACACGAGAGATCCCCCTCGTCCTTATAATTAGGACGAGGGGATTTTTATTTGGATTTTTATAGATATAGAGCAAAGGGACATAAAGTCCCAGAAAAATCAAAAAAGTTAAATTACAGGAGGAAACCCAATGACACTTTACGACGAACTGGTTGCCCGCGGTCTGATCGCACAGGTAACCGACGAGGAAGAAATCAAGGAACTCATCAACAATGGAAAAGCAGTATTTTATATCGGTTTTGACCCGACAGCTGACAGTCTGCATGTGGGACATTTTATGGCACTGTGTCTGATGAAACGTCTGCAGATGGCAGGAAACAAGCCAATCGCGCTGATCGGCGGTGGTACAGCCATGATCGGTGATCCATCCGGACGTACCGATATGCGTCAGATGATGACACCGGAGACCATTCAGCACAACGTAGACTGTTTTAAAAAGCAGATGAGCCGTTTCATCGATTTCGGGGAAGGCAAGGCAATGCTGGTAAACAATGCCGACTGGCTGATGGATTTAAACTACATTGATGTACTGCGTGATGTTGGTGCACATTTTTCCGTAAACCGCATGCTGACAGCAGAATGTTACAAGCAGCGTATGGAAAAAGGCTTAAGCTTCCTGGAGTTCAACTACATGATTATGCAGAGTTACGATTTCTACACACTGTACCAGAAATATGGATGTAACATGGAATTCGGTGGAGATGACCAGTGGAGCAACATGCTCGGCGGTACAGAGCTGATCCGCCGTAAGCTCGGAAAAGACGCTTACGCCATGACGATCACCCTGCTCCTTAATTCCGAGGGCAAGAAGATGGGCAAGACACAGTCCGGCGCTGTATGGCTTGATCCGGAGAAGACCTCTCCGTTCGATTTCTTCCAGTACTGGAGAAACGTGTCTGACTCCGATGTCTTAAAGTGCATCCGTATGCTGACGTTCCTGCCGCTGGAGCAGATCGATGAGATGGACAAATGGGAAGGTGCCAAGCTGAATGAAGCAAAAGAGATTCTCGCTTATGAGCTGACCAAACTGGTACACGGTGAGGAAGAGGCAAAGAAAGCCAAAGAGGCATCCCATGCACTGTTTGCAGGCGGCGGAGATTCCGCACACATGCCGACGGTTGAAGTGACTGCAGATGATCTGTACAATGACAAGCTCGATATCATGGCAGTTCTTGTAAAGGCTTCTCTGTGTGAGAGTCGTTCCGATGCACGTCGTGCCGTACAGCAGGGTGGAGTCTCTGTGGACGGTGAGAAAGTTACAGACATCAGTACCAGTTACACGCTCGACGAGTTTGCCGGAGAAGGAAAGGTCGTAAAGCGTGGTAAGAAGAAGTTTGCAAAAGTCATCAGTAAATAAGAAGTTCGTATTGACTAACTCAAGGTAGTTTGTTATAGTTTACCTAATTCATAGACAAAAGTATGTGAGGGAGTAGTTCGCACATTGTGTGACTTGTCAACATACCGGTCATTTGGACCTGGCAAGCCTTAAAGAATGAGACTCATGTGCACCGGAAACCGTGGCTGCAGTCGCGGTTTTCGCTGGTGCGCATTGGGTCTCTTTTGATATATAAGGACAGAAGCGCAAGGTATGAATCCCCTCACAAAAGGAGAACATAAGAATGGTAATCGAGTTATTTTTGATTGGTGTCGGACTCTCGATGGATGCATTTGCGGTATCCGTCTGCAAGGGTCTTGGCATGGAAAAAATCAACAAAAAACACGCATTTCTGATTGGATTGTATTTCGGAGGATTTCAGGCACTGATGCCGTTTCTCGGCTGGGCACTGGGAATCCGTTTTCAGAAATACATTACTTCGGTCGATCACTGGATCGCCTTTTTCCTGTTGCTGTTTATCGGTGGCAAGATGGTGATTGAAGCGGTTCGTGACAAAGACGTGCAGGAAATTGGAGCAAAAGATCTGCCGCTGGATCACAAAGAAATGCTGCTTCTTGCAGTTGCAACCAGTATCGATGCACTTGCAGTCGGTATTACATTTGCCTTTTTAAATGTATCCATCATGGAAGCCTGTCTGATTATCGGATGCACGACATTTGTATTATCGGTCATCGGAGTGGTTGTCGGTAATTTTTTCGGCACCCGCTACAAAAGAAAAGCAGAGATTGCAGGTGGGGTAATCCTCATACTTATTGGCTTGAAAATACTATTGGAGCACTTGGGCATTATTGCCTTTTAACACATTATTTTACAGAAAGAGGGAAAAGATATGACAGAATTTATTTCAACATGTTCCATGCCGCTGGCAATTGTTTTTTTGATCGCAGGATTTTTCTTACTGGTCAAAGGGGCAGATGTTTTTGTGGAGGGAAGTTCCAGTATTGCAAAACGGTTTCATGTTCCGGCTATCATTATTGGACTGACCATTGTTGCCATGGGAACTTCACTTCCGGAGACTGCGGTTTCCGTTGTTGCAGCAATCCAGCATAAGAATACGCTGGCAATCAGTAATGTGGTCGGGTCTAATATTTTTAATATGATGGTGGTCATCGGTTTTTGTGCCATAATGACTCCGGTTGCCGTACAGAAAGCTACATTGAAACGTGATTTCCCATATTCCGTGTTTGCAGCGTTGCTGCTTATGATACTCGGTGGTGTGGGAATGAAACTGGGACGTTTTGACAGTGCTGTATTTCTGGTGTTTTTTGCCATATTTATCGGAACCATGATTCGTATGGCATTGAAAGCAGGAAAAGAAGGCGGGCAACTGCAAAGTGAAGAGATTGAAGCGGCAGAGGCACAGAAAGTAATGTCGATGCCAAAAAGCCTGTTGTTCCTTGTGGTTGGTGTAGCTGGTATTGTGATTGGCGGGGATGTCGTTGTAGACAGTGCCAGCAATATTGCATTAAAAATTGGAATGAGCCAGACGCTGGTAGGACTGACCATTGTTTCAATTGGAACCTCGCTTCCGGAACTTGTGACATCTGTTGTTGCAGCTCGCAAAAATGAAGTGGATATGGCACTTGGAAATGCCATAGGCTCTAATATTTTTAATATTCTGTTTGTACTTGGTCTGGCGGGAGTTATCAGTCCGATGCCGTTTTTGATGGAAAACATCATAGATATTATGATTCTGATTGTTTTGAGCCTGTTGATCTGGGGATTTGCATGGACAAAAGAAAAAATCAGCAGAAAAGAAGGTATTGTGATGCTGGTTTTATATGTGGTTTATGTGATTTATATCTGCATGAGATAGAAACTTCTGTGACAGGATGAATTTTGGAAAATAGTTTTTACAGGGACAGGATATCAGGACTTTAATTTGCAGAAGGTTTTTTGACGGGAACATCAAGCACGCGTTTTACAGCACTTTGTAGTTCCGGATGCCGGCGATACATTTCGATGACATGCCGTTCATCTGCAGTGATCGGGAAGGATTTGTCTGCAGGGATGTGCAGGAGATTTCCGGTGAATGTGTCACTCTGATACAGTTCACAGAGCAGCAGCAGTGTTTCCGTGCGGGGATAGGCCTGATCGCTTTCCCATCCGTACACGGTTTTTTCGGCGACTGCGATATTGTACAGGTCATTCAGCTGTACAACTACGTCATGGATCGTCCAGCCACGATTTTTTCGCATCGTCTTTAAGGCTGCCCCGATTTGTATATTTTTCATGTTGGTGCTCCTTCTCAATTTATCTTTGGCAGTTTTGTATTGGAAAAAACTGGATAAAAGCGTATTAGTCTACGGAAAAACAGGTCAGCAAGAAATTCTTGGCATATAAGAAAATATTCTTGAATAAACAGAAAAACGGACGAATAGGGGATACTTTACAAATGGCGTGGAATTCGGTAAAATGGGGAGAGTGAATGTGAGATAAGGAGGCCAAGAACATGGCAGAAAATAAAGGGAAGTTTTATATGACAACCGCGATTGCCTATACTTCAGGTAAGCCGCATATCGGAAACACGTACGAGATTATTCTTGCGGATGCAATTGCGCGTTATAAGAGAGCCGAAGGCTATGATGTCTATTTTCAGACCGGAACCGATGAACACGGACAGAAGATTCAGGAAAAAGCAGAGGCCGCAGGCATTTCACCGAAAGAATTTGTAGATCAGGTTTCCGGTGAGGTAAAGCGGATCTGGGATCTTGTGAATTCTTCTTATGATAACTTTGTCCGTACCACGGATGAGGATCATGAGAAATGTGTAAAGAAGATTTTTAAAAAGCTTTATGATCAGGGTGACATTTATAAGGGATCATATGAGGGAATGTATTGTACACCTTGTGAGTCTTTCTGGACAGAGTCCCAGCTTGTAGACGGCAAATGCCCGGACTGTGGACGGGAAGTGCAGCCTGCCAAAGAAGAAGCTTATTTCTTTAAGATGAGTAAATATGCAGACCGGCTCATTGATTATATCAATACCCATCCGGACTTCATTCAGCCGGTTTCCCGTAAGAATGAGATGATGAATAACTTCCTGCTTCCGGGACTGCAGGATCTGTGCGTATCTCGTACCAGTTTCAGCTGGGGAATTCCGGTAGATTTTGATCCGAAACATGTCGTATATGTCTGGCTGGATGCACTGACAAACTATATCACAAAGATTGGATATGATCCGGATGGTTCCACAGATCAGTTTAAGAAGCTATGGCCGGCTGATCTGCATCTGATCGGAAAAGATATTGTCCGTTTCCATACCATTTACTGGCCAATCTTTCTGATGGCACTGGATCTGCCACTGCCAAAGCAGGTATTTGGACACCCGTGGCTGCTTCAGGGCGGGGATAAGATGAGCAAATCCAAGGGAAATGTAATCTATGCGGATGACATGGTAGATCTGTTTGGCGTAGATGCTACCCGCTATTTTGTATTGCATGAGATGCCGTTTGAGAATGATGGCGTGATTACCTGGGATCTGGTCATTGAGCGTTTTAATTCTGACCTGGCAAATATTCTTGGAAATCTGGTAAACCGTACCGTTTCCATGACCAATAAATATTTTGGTGGTGTGGTCACATCCACAGGAGTCACCGGTGAAGTGGATGCAGATCTGAAAGCTGTTGTGACAGCAACCCGTGACCGTATTGTAGAGAAGATGGCAAAACTTCGTGTGGCAGATGCAATTTCCGAAGTATTTGCACTGTTCCGCCGTTGCAATAAATATATTGATGAGACAACCCCGTGGGTACTGGCAAAAGACGAGGCACAGAAAGACCGTCTGGCTGAGGTCCTTTACAATCTGACCGAGTCCATCACGATAGGCGCAAGTCTTCTGCACCCATTCCTTCCGGAAACCGCAGAAAAAATCGTGGCGCAGTTATCGACATCATTGCGTGATTTTGATGAACTCAATCAGTTTGGACTGTATCCGGATGGAACAAAAGTAACCGATGCTCCGGAGATCCTTTTTGCAAGAATTGACGCAAAAGAGATCCAGCCAAAAGTGGATGCCATTCAGGCAAAGCAGAAGGAAGAGTACGAAAAAGAGCAGAAAGCATTAAATGGCGGAGAGTCCGCAGATGAAGCAGCCATTGATATGGATCCGAAGGAAGAGATCACATTTGATGATTTTACGAAGATGCAGTTCCAGGTGGGAGAGATTCTCTCCTGTGAGGCAGTTGCAAAGTCAAAGAAGCTGCTTTGCTCTCAGGTAAAAATCGGAAACACCGTAAAGCAGATTGTATCCGGTATCCGTAAAGATTACACACCGGAAGAGATGGTCGGCAAGAAGGTTATGGTTCTTGTGAACTTAAAGCCGGCAAAACTTGCCGGAGTATTGTCCGAGGGCATGTTGCTGTGTGCAGAGGACGAAAACGGCACACTTTCTCTGATGACACCGGAGAAACCAATGCCAAGCGGTGCAGAGATCTGTTAAACAAGGTCGGAGGCATAAAAATAGGAGGCATAAATTATGGAAATCCTTGATGTTGTAGATGAAACCGGAGCACCAACCGGTGAAACCGTAGAACGCGCAGAGGCACACCGGGAGGGTGTGCGGCATCGCACCGCACATGTCTGGATTGCCCGCAACAGGAACGGACGGATTCAGCTTTTATTACAGAAGAGATGTATGCAGAAAGATTCATTTCCGGGCTGCTATGATATTTCCAGTGCCGGACATATACCGGCAGGGGATGATTACATTCCTTCAGCAATTCGGGAGTTGAAAGAAGAATTAAATGTGACAGTGCAGGAGTCGGATCTGATTTATTGCGGACAGGTGCATAAGGATGTTGACAGCGAATTTCACAGACAGCCATTTCATGATCATCAGATTTCAAATGTTTATCTGCTCTGGCTGGATCGGGAAGCAGAGGAATTTGAACTGCAGACCGAAGAAATTGAGAGTGTGCGCTGGATGGATTATGCCCAGGTGCGGGGCATGGTGGCTTCGGATACACTTCCAAACTGTATCATCATGGAGGAACTTGATCTGATAGAAAGGCACTTCTTATGATTTTTTGAGACACATGCACATTACGATGATGCAAAATTTGATACGGACCGGGAGATGCTGCTTGCGGAATTACCGCAGCGCGGCATTTCGCCGGTTATTAATGTAGGGTCTTCCATTGCGACGACAAAGACAACACTTTCGCTGGCGCAGGAATACCCTTTTCTTTATGCTGCGGTGGGCGTACATCCCAGTGACGTGGATGATTTAAATGAGGACACGTATGCATGGCTCAGACAGCAGACAACGCTGCAAAAGACAGTTGCGGTGGGAGAGATCGGACTGGATTATTACTGGGATAAGGAACCGGAGATACAGGCGAAGCAGAGGTATTGGTTTGTACGGCAGCTTGCACTGGCACAACAGGCAGATCTTCCGGTGATCATTCATTCCAGGGATGCAGCAGAAGATACCATGCAGATCATGGAAAAGGCATATGAGGATGGCATAAAGGGCGTGATCCACTGTTATTCCTATTCGCCGGAGATGGCACAGGAATATGTAAAGATGGGATATTTCATCGGTGTAGGCGGTGTTGTGACTTTTAAAAATGCCAAAAGCTGGTAAAGACCGTGGAAACGATTCCTCTTTCGAGCATAGTGCTCGAAACCGACTGCCCGTATATGGCGCCGGAACCACACCGGGGAACGCGCAATGATTCACGGAATATTCCGTATGTGATTGCAAAAATTGCGGAGATCAAAGGCGTTTCTGTGGAGGAAGTCGAGCAGACCACACGGGAAAATGCATTTGCACTGTTTACGAAAGTACCACGATAAAGGAGAGATATTATGGAAGAGTATGAAGTAATCCGTATTCCGGTTTCGGATGGGACGGAAAAAGAGTTTGCCATCATGGATACCTTTACCGTTGAAGAGAAGCACTATATGGCAGTGTCTCTCATAGCGGAGGATGAGATTCAGGAAGGTGTGTATCTGTATCGATACCGTGATGCGGAAGACGGAGATATCGTTGTGGAACAGATTACGGAACCGGCAGAGTATAAGCGTGTATCCAGGGCATATGAAGCGCGGTAAGGCTGTAAAAGAAGGATGAGAAAGATGAAAAAGTGGAGAAAAAGCGTATGGTGGCGGTGCTTTTGACGCTGCTTGTGCTGTTACAGTTTCCGGCAGACTTTGGAAGTGTGGCATATGCTGCGCAGAAAAACGAAATCAGGGGAACGATTTCGGTAGCATCCAATATCTCCCAGCAGGATATGCAGCAGTACCTGGATGGGGTTAACAAGAAATATCCTGGTATTGAGGTGAAGTACCAGTCGTATTCGGATTATGACAATGAGGTGTCAAAACAGATTCAGGATAGGGATTATCCGGATGTTTTATTCGTTCCGGGATCGGTGCCGGGAGCATTTACGACAGGAAAGAACTGCCGTTTCTGTTTGCAATCATGGATATTGATAACTTTAAGTCTGTCAATGATACGCTTGGACACGCCGGAGGAGATGAGGCGTTAAAACTTTTAGCGGATACGATGCGTCTGGTGTTTGGAACACATGTCCTTATGGCGAGGTTTGGCGGAGATGAGTTTGTACTCTGTATACAAAACCGTGATCAGGAGGGTGTTCAGGCACAGCTGGATAAACTGGTCAGAAGCATGTGTCAGACATTTACATATGGTGGGGGCTCAGTGCCGCTGTCCATCAGTCTGGGTGCTGTGTATATGACGGAGAAAGTTCCTTATGAAAAACTGTTTAAGGAAGCAGACAGTGTATTATATGAGGTAAAAACCCGTGGAAAAAACAGTTTTGAGATTCGGAAAATTTGAAAAATGATATAAAATGAAATCCCGGAGCATGGAAAATAGCTCCGGGATTTTTTCGAAATGATTAATTTTTATTTGGAATAAACGGGCTGATCGCTCCGGCGAGCTGTGCAACCGGCATGCTCTGCAGCCATACACGTCCCGTCCGGTGATAACGGTATTAAAGATCCCTTCCCCACCAAAGAGCATATTCTTTACACCCGGTACAGTCTGGATATCGATGGAACATCCGGCTGTCATTGCTGCGAGGTATCCGGTATCGACGACAATCTGTTGTCCCGGTGCGAGTTCATATTCTTTGATGTGTCCGTCAAATTCAAGAAAGACGGTGCCGTTTCCAGACAGACGCTGCATGATAAATCCTTCTCCACCGAAGAAGCCACTGGAAATACGCTTCTGGAAGAAAACCGACATTTCCACACCAGCGGTCGATGCGAGAAAGGCACTTTTCTGGGCGACAATCTCCTGCCCTGGTGCAATTTCAAATGCACGGATATCTCCGGGAAAGCTGGATGCAAATGCGATCAGTCCGGTGCCGCCCTGTGCGGTGTAACGGTTGATAAACATGCTTTCACCGGAAAAAGCACGACCGAACATTTTTCCGATTCCGCCGCCTGTTGTGGTTTCCATTTTCATATTTGGGGACATCCACGACATTGCGCCCTTCTCCGTGAGCATGGTTTCGCCACCCTCTAAGTTGCAGATTACGACAGGCAATGGTGCCCCTTCAATTGTATAGTTCATAACTACCTCCCTGATATATTGTTTTTCTTTACAATATCATCTTAACGGAACATGGGGATCTTTTCAAGAAAATGTTTTTTGAATGGAGAGTAAATCATGACAGTGTATTTCGGTGACCGTTTAATGAAAGGAAATTGTAATTACCCGGTCAATCAGTTATACTATATGTAAATATGACAAAATGATCTGTTTGTTGGAGGCTCATATGGTAAATACTTTGAAATTACCGGTAGGAATTGATAGTTTTGAAAAAATACGCAGGAACGGATTTTATTATATTGACAAGACAAATCTCATAGAACAGATTCTGATGAATTGGGGGAAGTAACACTGTTCACCCGTCCGCGACGTTTTGGCAAGACATTGAATATGAGCATGCTGAAAAGTTTTTTTGAAATCGGTGCAGATGCTGCACTGTTTGAAGGCTTATATATTGCAAAGAATAAAGAACTATGCGATGCGTACATGGGAAAGTATCCAGTGATATTTCTCACGCTCAAAGGAGTGGAGGGTCTGACATTTGCGGATGCGAAGAGGATGCTCGGCACGATTCTTGCCAATGAAATGGACCGGCATTATTATCTCAAAACAAGTGATGCACTTACGGACGAGGATAAGGCATATTTTGCTAAAATGCTTACAGGTACGGACGAGAATATAAAAGACAGCATCCGGAAACTGTCACAGCTTTTATATAAACATCACGGGAAAAAGGCAGTAATTATCATAGATGAGTATGATGTTCCTTTGGATAAAGCATATCAGAATGGATATTACCGTGAAATGGTTTCTCTGATCAGAGGTCTTTTTGGTCAGGCATTAAAGACGAATGATTATTTACAGTTTGCATTTCTAACTGGATGTCTGCGTGTATCGAAAGAAAGCATATTTACAGGATTGAATAATTTTAAGGTACTTTCTATTATGGATTCCAGATTTGATGAACAGTTTGGATTCACAGATGATGAGGTAAAAAACCTCCTTGCGTCGTATGGTCTGGCTTCACATTTTCCGGAAACAAAGGAATGGTATGATGGCTATCACTTTGGAAATGCGGATGTGTACTGTCCATGGGATGTCATAAATTATGTGGATGAACTTAACTATGATCAAACGGTCGAACCACAGGATTATTGGTCTAATTCGAGTGGAAATGCGATCGTCCGCAGATTGATCGATAAGGCGGATGTGCAGACCAAGGATGAAATTGAGCGTCTGATCGCGGGAGAGTGTATTGAAAAGGAACTTTCACAGGAACTTACGTATGATGAGCTTGATAAAAACATTGGAAATCTGTGGAGCGTACTTTTTACGACCGGATATCTGACAAAACAGGGGTGTACAGCGGATGGAAAGATACGTTTGGCAATTCCCAATAAAGAGATAAAAAATCTTTTTATCAAGAAAATTAGGGAATGGTTCCGGGATACGTCCGCGAATGACGGTAAGAGACTGGAAGAATTCTGCAATGCGTTTTTAGAAAAAAATACAGAAAAAATAGAGCAGCTCTTTGGAGAATATCTTTGGAATACCATAAGCATACGTGATACAGCAGTTGCAAAGGAAAAGAAAGAAAATTTTTACCATGGCATTTTACTTGGGCTTTTGGGATATAAAGCAAACTGGCTTATAAAGTCAAATGCAGAGTCAGGAACCGGCTACAGCGATATTCTTGTTGAGGTGCCGAACAACAGAACAGGAATTGTGATAGAACTGAAATATGCCGGGAATGGAGATCTGGATGCTGCATGTGCCGAAGCTTTGAAACAGATGGAAGAAAAATCATATGTCGATAAGCTGAAGCAGGACGGAATGCGTAATTTTATCAAATATGGAATTGCATGCTTCAAGAAGGATTGCAGGGTTGTGATTGCTGGTTAGCAGGAAGGAAACAAACATGGCAAAAGTAATCATGGTGCAGGGCACGATGTCAAATGCCGGAAAAAGCCTGATCGTTGCAGGACTTTGCCGTATTTTTGCGCAGGATGGCTATCGCGTGGCACCGTTTAAATCACAGAATATGGCACTCAACTCCTACATCACCGAAGACGGTCTGGAGATGGGGCGCGCGCAGGTCATGCAGGCGGAAGCGGCGGGTGTGAAGCCTTCCGTGCTTATGAATCCCATCCTGTTGAAACCGACCAATGATGTCGGATCACAGGTGATCGTAAATGGTGAGGTGCTCGGAAATATGCGGGCGCGGGATTATTTTGCGTATAAGAAAAAGCTGATTCCGACGATCTGCGAGGCTTTTTCGGAGTTGGAAAAGCAGGCAGACATTATTGTGATGGAAGGGGCGGGAAGCCCGGCAGAGATCAATCTGAAATCGGATGATATTGTCAATATGGGGCTGGCAAAACTGGTCGATGCACCGGTGCTTCTGGTGGGGGATATCGACCGTGGCGGCGTGTTTGCGCAGCTTTTGGGAACTTTGATACTTTTAGAAGAGGATGAAAAAGCCCGTGTGAAGGGTCTGATCATCAACAAATTCCGCGGGGACAAGACGATCCTTGATCCGGGAGTGGAGATGCTGGAGGAACGCGGCGGCGTGAAGGTTGCCGGAGTAGTTCCATATATGCATCTTTCCATTGAGGATGAGGACAGTCTGAGCGGTCAGTTGGACAACCATGATGTAGGCGTGATAGATCTGGCAGTGATCCGTTTTCCGCGCATCTCCAATTTTACGGATTTTAACGTGTTTGAACGGCTGGAGGGTGTGTCCGTGCGCTATGTTTCTTCGGTGCAGGAACTGGGACAGCCGGATATGATTTTTCTGCCGGGCAGCAAAAATACGATGGGTGATCTGCGCTGGATGCGGCAGAACGGTCTGGAAGCCGCGGTCAAAAAGCTGGCGGTGCATATCCCGGTCTGGGGGATCTGCGGTGGCTATCAGATGCTGGGGCGTACCATTTCGGACCCACATGGGGTAGAGAATGAGAATTCGCTATGCGAACCGCTCTATCCGGCTCATTGCGAAGCAATTTCTCATGAGCCGGATACAATTGCCGTGGAGCGCATAAAGCGCGACGGGGCACTACCCCTGCGTGGTATGGAACTGCCCCCTCGTGAGACTCGGCGGCAATCGCACGCAGCGGATGAGAATTCGCTACGCGAACCGCTGCGTGGTATGGAACTGATCGACACCGACACGACCCTGATGCCGGAAAAAATGCGTACGCAGACACGTGGAAAATTTGAAAATGTGACCGGTATTTTTTCCACACTTTCCGGATTGGAATTTTCCGGCTATGAGATTCATATGGGAAAGACAACGGTTTCCACCGGGGAACATCAGATGCCACTGGTACAGCTGGCAGATGGCAGAACCGACGGGGTACAGCGCATGGAAAAAGGCAGCGAAGCACCCGGCGTATACGGCAGTTATGTGCACGGCATTTTTGACGATGGAGACATTGCCGTGCGCATAGTACAGGCATTGGCCGATAAAAAAAGGGTGTCATGGAAACCGGAGGCTGGCGGTGATTATCATGCATTTAAGGAACAGCAGTATAACAAGCTCGCACAGGGATTGCGGGAGCATCTGGATATGGAGTATGTATACTCTATTTTGCAGGAGAGCCGGATTTCCTCTTGATTTTTACAATGTTATAGATCCCGACACAAATCAGGACAATGGATAATACCAGAAGAATGGACAGTGGGTATTCGAAAATATAGTGATAGGAATCGGTATATGCACAACCATAGAGATCCATATATTTGAATTGTTCCCATTGACTCAGAAATGGAAGCACACACAACAGGAAAATTCCGGTTATGGTCATAAAAATAAAGGGAGTTCTTTTAGCAGGATTTTGGATTTTATTTTGGTTTTCTGCTGAAGCATCTGGTTTTTTGAGCATTGTGTCAATTGGAACATGGAATTGCTCACTGATTAAGAGCAGGGTATGGATGTTTGGAACAGAGATTCCCATTTCCCATCGCGATACGGCCTGACGAGTAACGCCTAATGTTTGAGCAAGCTGTTCCTGGGAAAGATGATGTTTTTGTCTTAAATCAAGAAGAATGTGAGCGATAGTTTGATTATCAATTTTGGTTTTATTCATATCAGCACCTCCTTTTTCTTATCATACATTTCATGGCTGAAAGAAGCAAGAAACAGGGAATTGCATTTGCGCAATTTACAATTGCAACAGGAGAAAATATTTGATTACAGGAAAAGAAATGGAGAAACTTAAAATCATTCCACCGGACGCACAGATCTACGCGCAGGTAAAAGCAAGCTGGGACAAAATTGCCAAACCGCTGGATGGTCTGGGGCAGTTTGAGACAATGTTTGCACAGATCGGCGCAATCACAGGAAGCAGCAGTCTTTCCATTGAAAAAAAGTGATCCTCACCATGTGCGCAGATAATGGTGTTGTCGCAGAAGGAGTCAGCCAGTCCGGACAGGAAGTGACCGCGGTGGTTGCAGGATTTATGGGGCAGCAGGCAAGCTCGGTTGGCAAAATGGCGCGCCGCGCCGGTGTGGATGTGATCCCGGTCGATATTGGAATCAACACAAAAGAAACGCTGCCGGGGGTGCGCGACTGCAAAGTGATGCAGGGCACGCGCGATTTTCTGCAGGAACCTGCAATGACAGAGGAAGAAGCGTTGCAGGCATTGTCTGTGGGAATTGATCTGGTCCGGGAGTGCAAAGACAAAGGCTATCAGCTGATCGGTACCGGAGAGATGGGAATCGGAAATACGACGACGAGCAGCATGCTTGTGGCGGCACTGACTGGACGCACAGCAGAAGAAGTGACTGGACGTGGTGCCGGATTAAACGACGCGGGGCTGTTGCGCAAGCAGCAGGTCATTGCGCAGGCACTGGAGAAATATGAAAAAGAGATCCGGTCAGCGCATGCACTTTCCATGCTGGCGGCATTCGGCGGTCTGGATATCGCGGGAATGGCAGGTGTATGCATCGGCGGAGCACTGTATCATGTGCCGGTCGTTCTGGATGGGCTGATCTCATCGGTCGCGGCATTGGTGGCGGAGCGGATCGTGCCGGGTGTGCGGGAATTTGTTCTGCCGAGCCATCTGAGCAAGGAACCCGCGGCAAAATGGATCGCGGAGGAATTGAAACTTCATCCGGTTATTGATGCAGGACTGGGGCTTGGGAAGGCACAGGAGCCGTGATGCTGTTTTCCCTTCTGGATCTGGCACTGGCACTCTACGAGGATCAGACAACATTTGATACGATGGAAATTGCGCAGTACGAGCGGTATGGGGAAACAGAATGATCACTTTGGTTTTGGGCGGAAGCGGCAGCGGAAAATCGGCTTACGCAGAGCATCTGCTGGATGGAAAAACGAATAAATATTATATCGCAACCATGCAGGTGTACGATGCGGAGGGCGAAAAAAAAGTTGCAAGACACCGGAGACTTCGCGCGGGAAAAGGATTTGTTACGATTGAACAGCCGCGGGATATCGGGGAAGTAGATTTTTCGAAAAGAGCACAGCAAGCCATGGAACCACCGGATCGCGCAGGACAAAATGTTACGGAACGTCCTCGCTGTGCCCTGCTGGAATGTATGTCCAATCTGGTTGCAAATGAGATGTTTTCCGGTGCGGACATCGTTTCGGAAGATGTGGTTGTCGGACACATATTGCAGGGAATCAAAAGCCTTTCCGCAAAAGTGGACGAGTTGGTGATTGTCAGTAATAACGTGTTTGAGGATGGCATTTCCTATGATGCGACAACGCAGGCATATATCCGTGCACTCGGACGCAGCAATACGGGAGTGGCGGCGTTGGCGGATACGGTGACCGAAGTCGTTGTCGGGATTCCGGTTCCGGTAAAAGAGAGAAAGGAAGCAGGTTATGCACATCATTAGAGGAATCGCGGTGGCGTTTTCCACCTATTCAAAAATTCCGATGCCACAATTTGTGTGGAAAGAAGAAGACATGCGTTACAGCATGTGCTTTTTTCCGTGGATCGGGGCAGTGATCGGTGCTATCCTATGGGGATGGTTTCGATTGTCTGCGTTATTGGGAATCAGTACGCTTGCATTTATTCTGATATCAGCTGCGCTCCCGCTTATTATCACTGGGGGCTTCCATGTGGATGGGTTTATGGATACCATGGATGCATTGCATTCGTATCAGCCCAGGGAGCGAAAACTGGAAATTTTAAAGGATTCCCACATTGGAGCTTTTTCCGTGATCAAGCTGGCGGAATTCGGGTTGATTTATGTGGCGGCTCTTTCCCAGATTGTGGATTACCGTGCGCTGGAAGTGTTTTGCTGTGGATTTTTCCTGTCCCGCTGTCTGAGTGGCCTGAGCGTGGTCTCCTTCCGTTCCGCAAAAACGGATGGGATGCTCTATCATTTTGCGAGTACCGCACATGAGCGTGGGGTAAAAGGGGCACTTTATGCACAGACGTTGTTGTGTGTACTGTTTATGCTCTGGCTTTCGCTTCTGGCGGGAATTCTGGCGGTGGCGGCGGCATTTGCAGTGTTCGGTTACTATCGCTGGCGCAGTTACAGGGAATTTGGCGGAATCACCGGAGATACGGCGGGATATTTTCTGACGCTGTGTGAGGGGGCAATGGCGGTGGCGGCAGCCGTGTCAGTGTTGATTTGAAAAAGTCGCGCTACTGGTGCAAAAAGGATGATGAATTGGGGTATACTTGAAATTGATGATTGTGTATGATATAATGCAATCAACAAAGAATGAGGCGATACTTTTACAAGTACACCAAAAACGAACCCCCAGTAGTTGCCGCTACTGGGGGTTCTTCTCATTTTGTATGGTCGAGCATCCATTCAGGTTAATTGCCGCTAATGTTTACTGTCTAACCATTTGCAGATATAATAGGTGACTATACCTGCCACGACAGAAACAAAGAATGAAACGATAGAATCCACAAAATACACCTCCCTTCTGTTGCCAGAATGGGAGCGACAACAAAAGGAGTATAGCATAAATAGATAAATTTGTCGAAACGTGGTAATATAAAATATCAAGTAATAGGGAGTACATTAATGGAATTATACATTGGCGGCACTGCTCAGGGAAAAAAAGCATATGTAACACAGGTGCGGGGCATCGAGGAAGCACGGATCTGGGACAATTTTGAAGAATGGTTTCGAGAGAAATTGCAGGAAAGTGCCCCGAAGTCTCTATCCCCGGAAGCAGAAAGTATGGCTTATCTGGAAAAACATCCGGATACAGTAATTATCTGCGATGAAGTAGGCAATGGAATTGTGCCGCTTGATTCGTTCGAGCGGGAATATCGTGAGCGGCTGGGACGGCTGCTTTGTGAAATTGCAGCAAAAGCAGAAAGGGTGGAACGGATTGTATGTGGAATTGGACAGAGAATCAAATAGAACTGTATCTAATCCGGCATGGAATGACGCTGGGAAATGTAGAACACCGGTATATTGGCAGACAGACGGATGAACCGCTTTCGGAGGACGGCAGACAGCAGCTGGAGAAAAGAAAAGACCAATGGGCACAGGTATGCAGGACATGGGATATGCCATATGTATTTGTAAGTCCCATGCTTCGCTGCCGGCAGACCGCAGAAATTTTATTTCCGCAAATTCCACAGATCGAAATTGATCCATGGCGTGAAATGGATTTTGGAGAATTTGAAGGAAAGAATTATGCACAGCTGAATGGAGATCCGCGCTATCAGGCATGGATTGACAGTGGTGGAACGCTGGCATTTCCGGGAGGTGAGAGCCGGGAGGCTTTTATCGCAAGATGTGTGGATGGGATGGAGCTGGTTATGGAACAGATCCGGCAGCAGCTGGCATACAGAGCGTGTCCAAAGTGCCGGGAAACGGAAGACAACGGTATGATACAGGAGCCGCTTCCGGTGGCGGCTGTGGTTCACGGGGGTACGATCATGGCGCTGCTTTCGCACTACTGTGGCGGTGATTATTTTTCGTATCAGGTAAAAAATGCCGAGGGCTATCATCTGCGCCTGTCCTTACAAGAGAATAAAATGGAGTTAAAAGAAAAAGTATGAGTTATCATTTCTTTGCGATGTTTCTTGGGTTTGTGCTGGATCTGTTGTTTGGCGATCCGCACTGGCTGCCCCATCCGATCCGTCTGATTGGTAATCTGATCGCATCACTGGAAAAACTGAATAAAAAGGAACTGTCAGACACAAAAAAATTTCTGCGCGGGTTTGCGATGGTTGTGATTGTTATCGCATGGACAACCGGTGTAACCGCCGTTATCCTTGAGGGGGCATACGGGCTGCATCCGGCGATTGGCTGTGCCGTGGAAGCCATTATGACCTATCAGATTCTTGCTACAAAGTGTCTGAAAGTGGAAAGCATGAAGGTATATGAGCAGCTGCAAAAGCAGAATCTGCCGGCAGCGCGAAAGGCAGTGTCCATGATCGTTGGGCGTGATACGGAACAACTGGATGAAACAGGTGTGGCAAAGGCAGCAATTGAGACCGTTGCGGAAAATGCATCCGACGGTGTGATTGCGCCGATGATTTATCTGGCAGTCGGCGGACCGGTGCTTGGATTTGCCTATAAGGCGGTGAATACCATGGATTCCATGGTGGGATATAAGAATGAAAAGAACCTGTATTTTGGAAGATTTGCGGCAAAGCTGGATGATGTGGTAAATTTCATCCCATCCCGCGTGGCGGCACTGCTTATGATCGTGGCAAGCTTCCTTCCGGGGAAGCGTTTTAGCGGGACCGGGGCATGGAAGATCTGGAGAAGGGACAGCCGGAAACATGCCAGCCCGAATTCTGCGCAGACCGAGAGTGCCTGTGCGGGAAGCCTTGGCATCCAGCTGGCAGGGGATGCCAGTTATTTTGGAAAGACTGTAAAGAAACCGACGATAGGGGATGCCCTGCGTCCGGTGAAACCGGAAGATATCCGGTGTGCGAATGTGCTGTTGTACCGGATGGCATTCCTTGGCATGGCCGTTTGCCTGTCACTTTTGTATTTTCTGTAAACATTAAAAAGCCGGACGTTGTGTAAACGGCGTCCGGCTTTTTGTCAGACAGAGTTATCCGAGTTCTTTGTGCTCTACGGAATCTTTCATATCTTCTGCAAGCATGTAAATATTCTCCAGAACTTTTTACAGCCCTTCATATTGTCCACCGTGGAATCTGCCATACGCAGCCCTTCGGTGGAAGAGGCAGCCACTTCCTCACCGGTGGCGGAGAGGTGGGTAATATTATCGGAAATAACATTCGTGGCATCAAGGATTTTCTGGATATTTTCTTCTGCCGTATGGATATCTTCCATCAGGCGTTCAACGGTTTCACCGACATTGCCGAATTTCTCCCGTGTATTCTCAATCAGTTCGTTCTGCTTTTCTACGGAAGCAACTGAGTTTTCGATACTTTCGTTGGCACGTTTTGTGTCATCGTTTAATTTGTCGATAATTTCTGTAATGTTGGCAGAGGCATTTTTTGTCTGTTCGGAAAGCTGGCGGATTTCATCGGCCACCACAGCAAACCCTTTTCCGGCTTCCCCGGCACGCGCAGCCTCAATGGAAGCATTTAAGGCAAGCAGATTTGTCTGGTTGGAAATTTCAATAATGGATCCGACAAAGCTCTGGACATCCTCGACTTTTGAAGTCAGGCTCTGGATGACCTGTACCGTGATATTGCTGGCTTCTTCCACGTTCTGTGCCTGTTCCTTTAATTCCAGGACGACCTGTGCACCGGATTTTACAGTAGCATCCGTTTCATGTGCGGCTTCAATCATCTGGTGGATGCCGGCTTCTGCCGCATCGGTGTTGCCCTGAATATTGGAACACATAACCGCCTGTTTCTGGATGGCTTCAGCGGTGCTTTCGGTGCTGTCTGCAATTTCCTGAATAGAACTGTGGCTGACCTCAATACTGTTTTCCAAACTGTCAAGCACAGTCATTGCTTCTTCAAAATGCCGGGAAATATTTTCGGCAACGAGAAGCATCTGATCGTGGTTTTTCTTCTGCTTATCCGCAGCTTCTGTAATTTCCGTCATGTTTTCATCAAAGAAAAGCACAAGCATCCGTGTAATACTGATAGAAGCGTATGCAACAAGAAGCAGGACAAACAGTGCCAGCACCTTGTTGGCCAGTGCAGCAGATGCGTGTGGGGCAAAACTGAGCATCAGACGAACGATATTTACCAGCAGAAATACGCTGTTTATTATTTTCATAAGCCGTTCATTCAGATAAACCATGGCGGCAATAATGAGGGGAAGCGCGTAAGCCCATGTCCCTTCCGTGGTATTTAGTAAAGCAACAGCTGCATAACCGACCATCATGGCGGTTGTCAGGATGATGGCACAGGTGTGCGTTTTCTTTCGGGTCAGATAGCCCAGTGCGGAAAGGATAATCACACCGACCGAAACCAGACACTGGATCATAATCCGGACAAAGTGATCCCCGTGGCTGGCCGCCAGTGCAGCAAGCATGGTCAGCGTGATATACGCAAAGATAATGGTGACAGCGAGAAATACCCGCTTGTTGGCTCGTAAATACTGTTTTTCGTTCATGTAATGTTCTCCTTCTGCCAAATATGCAAAATCGTTAAATTGTATAATAATCATACCTCTCATAAATACCGTTTGTCAAAGGAAAACAGACAAAAAACAGACTTTGTGGATTATTTGCCAAAAAACAGTTTTAAATCATCTTCTACGGTACCAATTCCGGCAATGCCAAACGTGTCCGTGAGGATCTTTGCCACATTCGGGGAAAGGAATGCCGGAAGGGTCGGTCCCAGGTGGATATTTTTTACACCCAGTGCCAACAGTGCCAGCAGCACAATCACTGCTTTTTGCTCATACCATGCAATGTTGTAGACGATCGGCAGATCGTTGATATCATCGAGACCGAATACTTCCTTCAGTTTCAGGGCAATCACAGCCAGAGAGTAGGAATCGTTACACTGTCCGGCATCAAGGACACGCGGTATTCCGTTGATATCGCCGAGATTCAGTTTATTATATTTGTATTTGGCACAGCCGGCAGTCAAAATAACCGCATCTTTTGGAAGTGCTCTGGCAAAATCCGTATAGTAATTGCGGGAGTTTGCCCGTCCATCGCATCCTGCCATGACGACAAATTTTTTGATCGCGCCGGAGTTGACGGCCTCAACAATCTGGCTGGCAAGTGCAAGTACCTGATTGTGGGCAAAGCCACCAATGATTTCACCGTGCTCGAGTTCTTCCGGAGCAGAACAGTGTTTCGCCTGTTCGATCAGTGCCGAGAAATCCTTCTGTGCACCGATTTCGCCATCAATGTGTGTGCATCCCGGATAGCCGGCAGCACCGGTGGTGTACAGCCGGTCTTTGTAGCTGTCCTTTGGTGGAACAATACAGTTGGTCGTCATCAGAATTGGCCCGTGGAAACGTTCAAATTCTTCTTTTTGTTTCCACCATGCATTTCCGTAATTTCCGACAAAGTTCGGATATTTTTTGAATGCCGGGTAGTAGTGGGCAGGAAGCATTTCTGAGTGTGTATACACATCTACACCGGTTCCCTGTGTCTGTTCCAGAAGCATTTCCAGATCTTTTAAATCATGACCGGAGACAAGAATCCCCGGATTTTTTCCCACACCGATATTCACTCTGGTAATTTCAGGATTGCCATAGGCACTGGTATTTGCAGTATCGAGCATCGCCATGCCTCTGACACCATAGTTTCCGGTTTCCAGTGTGAGTGCGACCAGGTCATCGGCTGTGAGGGAATCATCCAGTGTTGCAGCGAGTGCCCGCTGCAGGAAGGCATCAATTTCCGGATCATCCGAAAGCAGTACATTGGCGTGCTTGGAGTAAGCGGACAAACCTTTTAATCCGTAAGTGATCAGTTCACGCAGACTGCGGATGTCCTCGTCTTTTGTGGAGAGAACCCCTGCCTCTTTTGCCTTGGCAAAGAGCACATCATCCGATGCGTCAGAGCCATCTTTTGTTTTTATATCCCAGAAAGCAGCTTCCGGCAGACCTGAGGTATCTTTTACCTGTAAAATGAGTGTGCGGCGCACGGACAGAGTGTTATGAATCCGTGCGATGATCGCCTCATTGTCGAAGTTGGCATTTGTGATGGTGGTAAACAGATTCCAGGTGATCAAGTGGTTGGTTTCTTCTGAAACCTTTGTTCCTTCTTTGCGCAGCTGGGTTGTGACCGCGGATAATCCCTTGCTCACATAGACGAGCAGATCCTGCATAGCTGCTACTTCCGGCTTTTTGCCGCAGACACCCATCTGGGTACAGCCGCTGCATCCTGCGGTTTCCTGACACTGATAGCAAAACATTTTATGTTCCATAATAAGATACTCCTTTGATTTTATTTTGTAAGCAAGAAGTAATTTATCAGAAAGCAAATGGAAAATATGTTGTTAAAACCACAATTGACGAGAAAATGAACTGGTGATAAATGGGAATATGCAGTAAAATAGGAAAAAGAAAAGCTACAGGAAAATTATATGGGGGGATTACAGATGATGAAAGAATATATTATGGCACTGGATCAGGGAACGACAAGTTCCCGCTGTATCCTGTTTGATCATGCAGGAAAAATCGTCACGATGGCACAGAAAGAATTTACACAGATTTACCCGCAGCCGGGCTGGGTAGAGCAGAATCCGAGGGAAATCTGGTCCTCCCAGATGTCGGTTGCCATAGAGGCAATGGCGAATATCGGGGCATCATCCAAAAATATCCGTGCCATTGGCATCACAAACCAGCGCGAAACCACAATCGTCTGGGATAAAAAGACCGGGGAACCCGTATACAATGCGATCGTCTGGCAGTGCCGGCGCACGGCAGAACAGATTGATGAACTGAAAGAAAAAGGATATGGACCGATGCTGCAGAAGCGGACAGGTCTGGTGCCGGATGCTTATTTTTCCGCAAGCAAGATCGCATGGATTCTTGATCATGTGAAAGGCGCGCGTGAGGCGGCAGAAAAAGGGGAACTTTTGTTTGGCACGGTGGATACATGGCTGATCTGGAATCTGACCAAAGGGGCGGTGCATGTCACGGATTATACGAATGCGGCAAGAACCATGTTGTTTGACATACACAGATGCTGCTGGGAGGAAGAGATATTAGAGCTGTTTCGCATTCCCAAAGAAATGCTGCCGGAAGTGCGGCCGTCGAGTGGTTTCTTCGGAGAGACACAGGAGCAGATTTTTGGCGGTAAAATTCCTGTGATGGGTGTGGCAGGAGACCAGCAGGCAGCATTGTTCGGACAGTGCTGTTTTGAAAAAGGGGATGTAAAAAATACCTATGGAACCGGTTGTTTTCTTTTGATGCATACAGGAAAGGAACCAATCATTTCCAGACATGGACTGCTTACGACCATTGCTGCGGGTACTGCAGGGGAAGTGGAATATGCACTTGAGGGAAGTGTTTTTGTGGCAGGGGCGGCCATCCAGTGGCTGAGGGACGGGATGCGTATGATCCGTACCGCAGGACAGTCCGAGGAATATGCCAAGAGAGTCCCGGATTCCAATGGTGTTTATATTGTTCCTGCATTTGCCGGCATGGGGGCACCGTATTGGAATCCGTATGCGCGCGGAACGATTGTCGGGCTGACACGGGGATGCAAAAAGGAACATTTTATCCGTGCGACATTAGAGTCTATTGCCTATCAGGCGAAAGATGTCATTCACGCCATGGAAGAGGATGCCGGCGTGACGCTGAACGGTCTGCGTGTGGACGGAGGAGCCAGTGCAAATAACATGCTTGTACAGTTTCAGGCAGATATCATTGATGCGGCAGTACTTCGACCGGAATGTATTGAGACAACAGCGCTCGGAGCGGCATATCTGGCGGGACTTGCGGCAGGTTACTGGAAAGATAGGGATGAAATCCGGGAAAACTGGCAGCTGGGACGAAGGTTTGAACCGGTAATGGACGCAGGGGAGCGCAAAAAGCTGCTCAGGGGATGGCAGAGAGCCGTGCGGTGCGCACGGCTCTGGGCAGAAGATGGGGAATAATGAGATTTATTTGTTTAATTCCGTTTTGATATTTTCGATCAATGGATCAGCCTGTTCCATCATATTGGAAATGTCCTCATAGATAAATCCCTTTTCTGTCATCAGGCTCTTTAAGCCGTCAATATCGGACTGAACCTGGGCATAACGGGTTTCATGGGCTTCCATGTCTTCCCGGAGCTGATCCACCTGTCCGCTGCAGTTTTCCACAACCTCATTGATGCCGCGGTGAACATTTTCTACGCCGGACACAGAATCATTGATATGGGAAAAGATATTTTCGGTTGTGTCCATCTGTGTGCGGGAAGCATCCAGTGCATCCTGTACATCCAGCAGAGAATGCGTCAGATTTTCGGAGCTTGTCTGCAAACCTTCCATACTTTTGTTTACATCACCCACCAGTTCTTTGATGCCAATGGAAAGTTTTGTGACTTCATCTGCAACAACGGCAAATCCTTTTCCGTGTTCACCGGCACGGGCCGCTTCGATGGAAGCATTTAATGCCAGCAGGTTGGTCTGGTTTGCAATGCCGACAATGTTTTGCATGGTTGCATGGATTTCATCAAAGGCCTGAAATTCATCGTAGATTTTATGAATCTCTGCGAACTGCGTTTCCACTTTGACAGAGCTTTCTTTCAGATCACGGATATCCTGCATGGCATCATCGGATACGCTGGTCACACCGGTGATTACATCCGTAAATTGGCCGGAAATTTCTCCGATTTTTCCGAATTCTTTTTGCAGGGAATCAACAGCTTCGCGGATCGAGGCATTGTGTTCAATGACATCGGTGTAAGAGTCTTTTACTTTATCAATCTCGCGCACGGTCTTGATCTCTTCTTCAACGAGAGATTCCTTTTTGTCAATGACAAAATGGCTGAGAAAAGACATGGATGTCAGACAGTCTTCTATTTTCTTTTTATTGGAAACCTGTGGAACAGGTGTTGCGGTTCCTGTGGTTTTCTTTTTTCCAAACATAAAAGGTTCCTCCTATTCAAATACCACGCAGACCATCGTCTGGTTTACATGCTGGTTATTATACTGTTCGCCACCGCCGACAATGCCAAGGTGTGGTCCGAGAACTGCCATGTCTTTTGCATATGTAGAAAAATATCCCTCTTTTTCGTAGAGCAGATACCGGTAGATACAGTCAATGGATAAAACCAGGGAAATATGGGATGCGTCCTGCTGGATCTGCTGGCGTGTCTGCTGTTCTGTTGCTTTGTAGTCACCGAGGCTTAAGAAATAAATGCAGTCGTTTTTATTGATTCGTTTGTAGTTGGTCAGTGTGCCGTCTGTATCCATTCCGTTCATGGAAGAGATAAAAACCTGATTGCCCACCGCACGTCCCATAGGATTGACCAGTACGTTGTCAACGATTTTATCACGGGGAATGCCAAGTTCTGCGCTGTATACGTCTGCGGCGGGTTTACCGTCAAGTTCGATGAGTGCTTTACGGGACACATCGACTTTTGTGGCAAAGTGACTCTGAGCCGATGTTTTTTCATAGATGTTTTCTTTGTATACACGTATTTTTCCGGTTGTATTTTTGATCAGTGCATAGACGCAGGCATCTTCATATAATTCTCCGTTATATGCAACGACCGGAGGTTTGCCGTCCGGGACACCGAAAACGGTGCCTCCTGCCAGATGGATGCCCTTTGTTTCCAGACAGGATGTAAACGTGGTTACCAGCTTTTCTTCGGAGCCGGTACAATATTCCACGCATACCGTATCGTCTGTGCCGGGAGAAATCTCTGCAATCTGCTTCAGAAGCTGCGTTGTGCCCGCAACCGGACAACGGCTGGCTTCGGTGATGATACCACAGCGGATCTTCACATCAGAAAAAAATCCAAGAACCGCAAGACCGGAATCATTCACCTGTCCGTTTACGAGTCTGGTTCCGATCGTTCCGATACACGGAGTATCCGGAAAAAGTTCTTTTAAGCGTGAGGCAGTTTCTTTGAAATGTTCATAAGAAGCCATAAAAAGAATTGCACTTGGGGATGTAAGTCCCTGTACTGCCTGATGCACGGCAGCTTCCGGCTGTCCCACACCTGTGCCGATGAATGTTTTCATGGAAAATTCCCCCTTAAATCTGATCTGTTTTTCTTATAGTATATTTTTTTTGATTTAAAATAGCAACAGAATTTTATGTTTTCACCGACAAAAATGATTTTTTTCTTGCACTTGTTTCCTGTTTTGCGTATAATTTTTAATGTGCGCGTACAAAGCACATTTGTACGCAGGAAAAGCCTTTTGAAAAAGGAAAATAAGGAGAAAAATTATGTGGACAACAATCAATGCATTTTTAAAGACCGTGGACAACTTCGTCTGGGGAGTCCCGCTTATGGTATTGATTCTCTGCGGTGGGATCTTACTGACCGTGCGTCTGGGAGTCCTGCAGATGCGCAGGCTTCCGCTGGCACTCAAGTGGATGATCAAAAATGAAGAGGGCGGCAAGGGAGAAATTTCCAGTTTTGCGGCGTTATGTACGGCACTGAGTGCAACGATCGGTACGGGAAACATTGTCGGTGTGGCAACTGCGGTATGTGCAGGCGGCCCGGGGGCATTGTTCTGGATGATTGTGGCGGCATTTTTCGGAATGGCAACAAAATTTTCCGAAGGATTACTTGCCATCAAATATCGTGTAGTTGACAAAGACGGACACAGTCTGGGTGGCCCGTTCTACTATATTGAACAGGGAATGGGGTCGAAATGGAAATGGCTTGCAAAGATTTTTGCCTTTTTTGGAGTTTGTGTAGGTCTGTTCGGAATCGGAACATTCAGCCAGGTGAACGGTATAGCCAGTGCCATCCAGAACTTTTTTGATCCGAATAAGGTTCATACCGTTGCAATCCCGGGAATCGGAACTTATTCCTGGACAGTTGTAATCGCTTCCCTGATCCTTGCATTTTGTGTGGGTGCCGTGCTGATTGGAGGAATCAAGCGTATAGCAAGTGTCAGCCAGATTGTTGTTCCGTTTATGGCGGTTGCATATTTTGTATTTGCATTGATTTTAATTATCTGTAATATTACAAAAGTCCCTGCAGCGGTTGTTACGGTTGTGCAGGGCGCATTTCATCCGCGTGCAGTCACCGGTGGTGTGGTAGGCAGTATGTTTGTTGCCATGCAAAACGGTGTTGCAAGGGGCATTTTCTCCAACGAGGCAGGACTTGGTAGTGCGCCGATCGCAGCGGCAGCAGCTCAGACAAAGGAGCCTGTACGTCAGGGACTTGTAAGCATGACCGGTACATTTATTGATACGATTGTGATCTGTACACTGACCGGACTTTCCATTGTACTGACCGGAGCATGGCAGGTGGATGGACTCGAGGGCGTTCAGGTTACTACATATGCGTTCCAGAACGGACTTCCGTTCCCTCATGTGGTATCTTCTTTGTCCTGATGATGTGTCTGGTATTTTTTGCCTTTACAACGATTCTTGGATGGGATTATTACAGTGAAAGATGTCTGGAATATCTGACCGGTGGAAATATGAAAAAAGTAATGGTGTTCCGCTGGATTTATATTCTGGCAGTATTTATCGGACCGTATATGACGGTAAGTGCTGTCTGGACGATTGCCGATATTTTCAATGGTCTGATGGCACTGCCGAATATGATTGCGCTGTTTGCTTTAAATGGTGTGGTTGTATATGAGACAAAGAAATTTTTTGAGGCTGGTAAACATAAAAAATGAAAATATATTTAATCAGGCACGGAGAAACGGACTGGAATCATATCAACCGTTTTCAGGGAAGGGAAGATATAGAACTGAATGCGGCAGGAATTGCACAGGCAGTACGCTGTGGGCAGACGCTGCAGGGACTGGGGATAGAAGCTGTGTATACAAGCCCACTGAAACGTGCACACTGCACAGGGGAGGAGATTGCTGCACAGATCGGGTTAAGCAGAGACGGTGTAGAGCCGATGCAGGAGCTGATTGAGCGGGATCTTGGTCCGTTTTCCGGACAACTGGTAAAAGATAAAAAGAGTATTTTGCACTTGCGGCAGGCGACCATGTCGAAGGAATGGAGCCGTTTGCCGATGTGCAGAAACGCATGGAGCGTGCGATAGAGCTTCTTGCGGCAACGGGGCATCAGGCAGTGGCTGCGGTATCCCATGGAGCGGCAATCAATGTGCTTCTGGCAGGGCTTACGAATCATGAGATCGGAACCGGAAAGACAAGACTCTACAATGGGGCAATCAATGTGATTGAAGGGTCACAGACCGGAGGATTTCATGTCCTGCACTGCAATCTGCCGCCGGATGATCCCAAGACACGGCAGATTCTGCTGCAGGATCGGTAAAGCAGATTTTATCATGCAGTTATGGATACAGGAGGACAGGATGGGATACGAGCGGCTGGAAAAAAGTCTGACAGACACGATCAAAGAGGAACAGGCAAAACTGGGATTCCGAAAAGAAGCCATCCGGTTATATTATCCCCTGTCCTCTCTGAATCACTTTTTTGACGTGCAGGAGAGAGAAGAACAAATGCTTCATCGCCTGCAGCATCTGCCGGAAACCTGGCAGGAAAAACTCGGGGATGTAGGTGTGACGGCAAAAAAAGAGCGTTTCTGTTTTTATATTCCGGAACAGGGAAGTGTATATGTCCATGAGCATGAAAAGCCGGATGAATTTATCCGGGAACTGGTGGAACTGGTTGGCAGGCATGGCTGTACCATGCAGGAGATCCGGGAACTGTTCTGTAAACATTCGTCCCATGTGGAATGTCAGAAGATCGAAAATGGGGAATTCGACTGGATGTTCCGGTTTGCGGAGGATGAGGAAGATCCCTATTATTATTGTTTTAAGGATGAGGGAATCCATATCATTTACCATCGTTTTTTGCCGGAGGATTACAGGGAGTTTGGAGTCTGATGAAAACAGACACAGATAAGGCAGCGGATCAGCAGGGAGAAAATTATGGCACAGACAATATTACTTTTTTGTATAAACCGGGATAAATACGCAGTGATTCAGAATGTATGCAGGACATTAGGCATCCGTATCATAGATGTTGCCCGCAAGGATTATTCCCAGAAACTGGGCACTCTGGCGCAGATACAGGGATTTACCAGAGAAGCAAAAAAATATGACGGTCCGGAATTTCCGGCAGAAATGCTGATTTTTTCGGAAATGAATTCGGATCAGGTGGATGCATTTCTGGCAGAATATAAAAAGGCGGGTGTGGAACCAATTGCACTAAAAGCTGTAATCACGGGCAATAATATTTTCTGGACGGCAGAGAGGACACAGAAAGAATTGTTGCGGGAACATTTATTTATGAGCAATATTTACAAAAGCAATATGTGATTTGCACAAAAAAAATTTACGTTATTTTTGTTGAAAACTACCAAAGATGGTGCTATAATGTATACAAGAAATGAGAAAATCATTTCGAACATATCAGCCCATATGACATAAGATAATTGAGAAGGGCGCACACCAAAATAAAAAAGGAGGTGTATCGATGATGTATGCAATCGATCCAACCATGTCCTTTTCTCAGGTAGTTCAGTATTACAAGGATTACGTGAAACGGACGAAGAGCTGTGGACGCAAACCGGTATCCTTCCTGCGATTTGTAACAGGCAGATACTAAAATCGGATGATCCGGTGGCAAAGAAGCCGCCAGCTCACCCGATTTTTCTTTTACTACGGAAATAAAACAAGATAAAAACGGCATAGCTGTGATCCAGTACATATTGCAGGGATCATAGGCTATGCCGTTTGCTGTTTAAACCGTTCCGGTATCCGGAATTACGGCTGGGCCGGATTCTTTTTCATACAACACATTCCGGTTCCGGATGATTCCTAGCAGAATCCCCACCAGAATGGAATTGGCAACTGTGCCGGTAAGTCCGTAAGATAAGAACGGAACAGAGGCGGTATAAAACAGATTGATGCCAAAGTTCGTCAGTACATAGTTGAACAGCTCAAGGAGAAGGACTCCGCTGGCAGCAGTACCAAGCAGCATTGCCAGACGGTTGCTCTGCCGCAGCGCACAGTGCATGCTGTACAGCGCAAAAAAGGCAAGTGCAGCGATGATTAAAATGCCGGCCGCAATGCCGAACCACAGAAAAATACTGTGCAGCAGATAGGTAGAGTAAAGTTCTTCCCGTGGAAGACGGTCACTGACAGAACTTCCACCGAACAGGGAAAAACGTGTCTGTTCATACTGCAGGGCAAGTCTCGTAAAGCCAGGTCCGTCGTCAGTATGCTGCAGTCCGAGTGCAGTCAACAGGCGGTCATACAGATAGGTTTGCGGACGTAAAAACAGGCTGCCTGCCAAAGCTGCGATTCCGATATAAGGAAGAAGTGTCCAGCACCAGAGAACCTTTTTGGAACCGGGCAGAATCCTTTTTTGGATACAGATTCCGGACAGCAGGACGGACAGAAAAACAAATGCCAGAACCGGCGGCCATACAAAACCACTGGTGTGGCTTAGGATCGCTCCGAAAAACAGGAGTGACAGCACATGCAACCAGACAATGGTTTTCCATCCTTTTTCCCGGTTGGAGTATAGCAGCAGTGCATAGGACAGTGGATACAGCAGACACAGATAATAGCTAAAGGTACGGGTCTGCCAGAAAGAGAACGTGCCCGGAAAGAAGCAGGCGAGCAGCGCAAATCCCAAAAACAGACCGTATAAAAACCAGCTGTATTTTGACAAACACATGTAATTGCTGAACATCCCAAACAGAATAATGCCGAAGCCAATCACCTGATAGAAAACGGCATGCTGCATAAACGCGGTGTTGGAATAGGTGGTGTTAAGTGGTTCAGAACCATACAGGATATATTGCATGAAAATTCCGGATAATGTAAGAACCACCGCAATGCCGAACAAAACACCCGGAAACTGGGGACGATGGATCCGGTTTAATTCCCTGCCGGCTGCAACCGGGTCTCCCATCTGCCGGACAGCTTCTTTTTTCTGCTGCGTCCGGAGACATTCCTGTATCTATATAATCCTGCATCTGTTCGTCAATGTGTTCCTGAATTTCTTCCAGCACATGGGTACGTGCATGTGGGTTTAAAATCTGTTCGCCCAGGGTCTGCAGATATTCTTTTTTTCCTCCATATCAGATTCCTCCTTCAAAACTTAACACATTGCTTACAGCAGCCTGATAGGTCATCCATTCCTGCTTTTTTTCGGAAGAATGATGCCGGCCGGCCTCTGTCAGCTGGTAATATCTGCGTTTTTTCCCGGAAGAAGCATCCTCGTAGGACATTACATAGCCCTTGCTCTCCAGGGAGTGGAGCAGTGGATACAGGGTGCCGGCTTTCAGTTCAAAGACGTTGTTGGATTTGCTGCGAAGAGCTTCAATCATTTCGTAGCCATACATATCTTTCGTTTCCAAAAGGCGCAGAAGCAGCAATGCCATGCTTCCCTGTACGAGATTTTTGTCAATACCCATGGTATATGACCTCCTTTCAGTGATAAGTACTATAGACTGCCTATACATGAAAGTATATATCGACAGCCTATACATGTCAAGCAAAGGAAAAAGCGTTGTGCAATATGCACGAAAAATAGAAAGGAAAACTTACTTATTTCACAAAAATGAGAATAACACTTGCGAAACTGTGCAAAAAAGGTGTATACTTTGTTTACTGAAAACGTTACCGGAAACATTGCCGTGAACGTTTTCGACCAGGGGCTGCCGTATGGACGGTAACTCTACGAACGTATTTATTTCAGGAGGGTGAAAATATGAAAAAGAAAATTGTATCAGCATTAATGGTTGCCGCAATGGTTGTCACAGCATTCGCAGGATGCGGAAGCGATAAGGGTGGCACATCCACACAGGGTGGAGACAAGACCAGCAAGAGTTCTGGAAAGGTTTACATGTTAAACTTTAAACCAGAGACAGACGAAGCCTGGCAGGATCTGGCAGAGACCTATACCGATCAGACCGGTGTAGAGGTAAATGTGCTTACTGCAGCAGACGGACAGTACAACACAACATTACAGTCCGAGATGGCAAAGTCAGATGCACCTACCATCTTCAATGTGGGAAATTCTTCCGCAGCACAGACATGGAACGATTATACATATGATCTGAAGGACTCTGAGCTTTACAAGCATCTGACAGATAAGTCTCTTGTAATCAACTCTGATGATAAGGTAGCTGCCATTGCAAACTGCTATGAGTGCTACGGCCTGATCTACAACAAGACAATTCTGGAAGGATACTGTGGCATGGATGGTGCTGTAGTTTCTTCGGTAGATGAGATTAACAACTTTGATACTTTAAAGAAAGTTGCAGATGACATCAATTCCCGTATTGATGACATCAATAAAGAACTTGGAACTGACCTGACAGAGGCATTTGCTTCCGCAGGACTGGATGACGGATCTTCCTGGAGATTTGCCGGACATCTTGCCATATGCCACTGTACTATGAGTTCAAGGATGATGGATGTGACCTTACAGCCGGGGAAGAGTCCATTAAGGGAACTTATCTTGATAACTTCAAAAACGTATGGGATATGTATGTATCTGATTCCGCAGCAGATCCTAAGACATTAAATTCCGGTGCATTAAATGCAGAGTCTGAGTTTGGTATGGGAGAGGCAGTCTTCTACCAGAATGGTGACTGGGAGTTCTCTCCGTTAACAAACGAGGAGAACGGATATGTCGTTACAGCAGATGACTTATCCATGATGCCAATTTACTTTGGTGTAGATGATGAGAATGAAGGACTTTGTGTTGGTACTGAGAACTACTGGGCAGTGAACGCAAAGGCATCTCAGGAAGATATTGATGCAACACTTGAGTTCTTAAACTGGGTAATCACTTCTGACGAGGGACGTGATGCCATTACAAATCAGATGGGACTTACTGCTCCATATGATACATTTACAGGTGATTACGAGACAAAGAATGCATTTGCACAGGCTGCAAACAAGTTAATGACTGACGGAAAAACATCTGTAGCATGGAGCTTCAATGCTACTCCAAACGTAGATGACTGGAGAGCGGATGTTGTTTCTGCCCTGACTGCCTATACCGCAGGTGAAGGTGAGTGGGATGCTGTAAAGACCGCATTTGTTGATGGATGGGCAAATCAGTGGAAGATCGCCCATGAAGATGATGCACAGTAATCAAAGATGATGGGAAAAGGGGTAAGTGGCATGCCGCTTACTCCTTTTTTAAAAGAAGCACCTGCAGTGCAGGCTGGTACTGGCAGGGGCTGCAGTTAGTGAAAGGAATGTATTATGGAAAAAGCAATTAAAAAATATTTCCCGATTTTTCTGCTTCCGACAATGATTGCGTTTGCAATTGGATTTATTGTACCGTTTGTATATGGAATTTTCTTATCTTTTTGTAAGTTCACAACCGTTACAGACTGGAAATGGAAAGGGTTACAGAATTATTCGAGAATCTTTTTTGTAAACGGAAAGTTAGACACAACATTTATTCATTCATTATGGTATACAGCGTTATTTACGGTTGTATCGGTGCTGATCATCAATGTGATTTCATTTCTCATTGCGATGGCACTTACCAAAGGCATCAGGGGTACCAATCTTTTCCGTACCGTATTTTTCCTGCCCAACCTGATTGGTGGTATCGTACTCAGTTATATCTGGTTAATGATTTTTAACAGCGTATTATCCAATTTCTCCAAGACAATCGTATCCACACAGTGGTATGCGTTCTGGGGTATGATTATTGTAGTATGCTGGCAGCAGATCGGATATATGATGATTATCTATATTGCAGGAATCCAGAATATTCCGGGAGAATTAATCGAGGCGGCAAAGATTGATGGTGCAAATTCCTGGCAGCTGCTTCGGTATGTAACACTTCCGATGCTGATGCCGACGATCACCATTTGTACATTCCTGACGCTGACCAATGGATTTAAGTTATTTGATCAGAACTTCGCTCTGACCGGTGGTAATCCGGCTAAGATGTCACAGCTTCTGGCATTAAATATTTATGACACAATGTACGGCACGACCGGATGGCAGGGCGTTGGTCAGGCCAAAGCGGTTATCTTCTTTATTCTGGTTGCAGTTATTGCGCTGATTCAGAATAAACTGACCACAAGCAAGGAGGTGCAGGACTAATGGCTAAAAAGAATAACAATCAGGTAAGTGCTGTCCGTCAGGCAAAACATGGCTGGATCTGGACACTGGCATTTACGGTTATCAGCATTTTATGGATTGCACCCATTCTGGTAGTCCTTTTAAATTCCTTTAAAAGAAAAGCCTTTATTTTCAGACATCCGTTTACACTTGGAACAGAGCCGCTTTCCGCTGGCTGGGATAAATTTATTCATGGTGTTGAACGTGCATTCTGTGGCTGGTTGAACTATTCCAACGGTATCCGTAAGACAAATTTCTGGAACAGTTTTGGGATTTCCCTGTTTATTACAGTAGGGTCGGTTGCATTGATTATTATCTGCTGCTCCATGTGTGCATGGTATATTACCAGAGTCCATACAAAAGTGACGAAAACAATTTATGTACTGTGTCTGTTTTCCATGATTGTTCCATTCCAGATGGTAATGTTTACGTTATCAAAATTTGCAAACCTTTTACATCTGTCCAATCCTCTTGGAATTATTGTTGTATATCTGGGATTTGGCGCGGGGCTGGCCGTTTTCATGTTTACCGGCTTTGTAAAGGGAATTTCCCTGGAAATTGAAGAAGCTGCAATGATTGATGGATGTACACCATTACAGACCTTTTTTAAGGTGGTTTTTCCAATTTTAAAGCCAACGACGGTAACGGTAGCAATCCTTGAGGCAATGTGGGTATGGAATGATTACCTTCTGCCGAGTCTGGTGTTGAATATTAATAAGTATAAAACCATTCCGATCGCAATTCAGTTTCTGAAACAGAGTCATGGACAGATCGACTGGGGTGCCATGATGGCGGTACTTGTTCTTGCAATTCTGCCAATTATTATCTTTTATATTGCGTGCCAGAAATATATAATAGAAGGAGTTCTTGCAGGTGCTGTCAAGGGCTAGAAAATAGACATTTCGTCTGTATATACGAGGTGAAGGAATGACAATTGTAGATATTGCGAAAGAGGCAGGATATTCTGTCAGTACGGTTTCCCGTGTCCTGAATGGAAGAAGAGATGTCAGCGAAGAAGCCCGTGACCGCATTATGCGAATTGTGGAAGCTTACCAGTTTGTACCAAATAACAATGCCAAGCATTTAAAACAGACCGTGAGCCAGAGTATTCTGATTCTCGTAAAAGGTACTTCGAATATGCTGTTTACAAATATCATAGAGGTAATTCAGGATACTATCGAGGGATCGGATTATTCCCTGCGGGTGCATTATCTGGATGAAGATGCAGATGAAGTGAAAGAGGCTGTGCGGATGTGCAGGGAACATAAGCCAATGGGGATTTTGTTCCTTGGAGGTAATATACAGTACTTTCATGAAGAATTTGAACTGGTCAATGTTCCGTGTGTGCTGGTGACAGATCGGGCGGATAAACTGGGATTTCGGAATCTTGCATCAGTTTCAACAGATGATATGGCAGCTGCGGAGATGGCGGTTGATTATCTGTTTGATCACGGACATCGCGATATTTCTGTTATCGGGGAGATATGGCATTATCTTCCCCAAGTAAATATCGTAAAGCAGGAGCGAAGCGCAGCTTTATAAAACATGGCTGTGAATTTGAGGAAGAAAGTTATGCGGTAGCGCGGTTCTCATATGAGAGTGCATACAATGCCATGAACCGGATGCTGGCTTCCCAAAGATCCATTACAGCGGTTTTTGCCATGAGTGATGTGATGGCAGTTGGTGCCATGCGCGCAATTTTTGATGCGGGTCTGCGGGTACCGGAGGATATCTCGGTGATCGGATTTGACGGAACACTTCTTGCAGATTATTATAATCCAAAGATTGTGACGGTTTGTCAGGGGTATGAAAAGATTGCCAGAAAAAGTATTGATCTGTTGTTTGGCATGATTGATCTCAACAAACCGGCCACACATGAACTGGTTCCATTTAGTTTAAAAAACACAGAGAGCGTAAGCTCTATTTGATTTCTGCTTATTTTTAAGAAGCCGTGCAGCGTTGCTGCACGGCTTTAATTGATTGAGGGACGGAGCAGCCGGTAGATGGCTGCTGCAAGTGGCACGGCAAACAGGATTCCCCAGATACCGAATGCCCCACCGCCGACAATGACTGCGGCAAGTACCAAGATGCCGGGCAGCCCGATGGAATGTCCGACCACACGGGGATAGATAAAATTGCCTTCGATCTGCTGGAGAATTGTTAAAAAGATAAGAAATACCAGTGCTTTTACCGGGGAAACCGTAAGAAGCATACACGCACCGGCTGCGGCACCGATATAAGCTCCGATGACCGGTAGCAGTGCGGTTACACCTACCAGACAACCGATCATGGCAGCATAGGGGAGACGCAGAATCCACATGCCGATGGTACAAAGCATACCGAGGATTACGGCCTCTATGGTCTGCCCTGCCAGAAAATGATGGAAGGACTGATTGAGAACCGTCAGTACGTAACGTATTTTTTTCCCTTGGAAAACACCGAAACACCGGTCGATCAGGGAACTGCCCATCCGTAAGAGGGATTCTTTGGCAGCAAGCAGATAAAAAGAAAACATCAGTCCCGGCAGAAAAATTAAAAGCCAGCTGCCAAGTTTCTCCAGGGAAGTTTTCATGCCTTTTGCCAGACGGGGGATTTTTGCAATCAGTGTATCCCAGCAAAAGGGTTCATTCATCCATGCCCGGATTTCGTTTCCCATGCCAAGATCCATTTGCAGATGTTCGTTTGCCCACTCACACAGTAATTCTAAAACCTGGGGAAATCGGTTGCGATGATCCGGATGCAGGATAACAGCTGAGGGACGATCATCCACCATAAGATCAGGATCACAAGCACAAGCGAAAGGTAGGAGAGTGTCATACATAGGGGACGCTGTAAGGGCGCAATGGCTGCCATACGGCATATTCTTGCATACCCTTTTTCGTAAAAACACATAAGGATATTAACTACATAGGCAATCATACAGCCGATCAGCAAGGGAAGGACTGCGCGGAAAACAGTTTTTGCAATTACTGCCAGAATGGGCAATACATAAAATAGTGAACCATACATAGGGCATACTCCTTTTCCTCAACAAATATTTATTAGTTTGGGCAGAAGAAAGCGGGATTATGTAAAAATAAGGAAATGTTAAGGTAGAATCATGGTTTCGCCCCTTGAAATCATGGAAAAAGAAAGCTAGAATACAAAACAGATGATAGATTCTGAAAAGTACTGTTTATTTTAAAGAAGGGATTCGATGATGAAAAAAGGACTGGTCATGGAAGGCGGAGCCATGCGCGGAATGTTCACCGCCGGAGTCATCGACGTGATGATGGAGCATCAGATAACATTTGACGGAGCGATGGGGGTGTCAGCAGGGGCAGTGTTTGGCTGTAATTATAAGTCCAATCAGCCGGGACGTGTCATTCGTTACAATGCAGCGTACTGTAATAAACCGCAGTATGCGGGACTGCGCACATTTTTGAAAACAGGGGATATGTTCGGGGAACAGTTCTGTTATCATGATATCCCGGAGCATCTTGATCCGTTTGATTATGAGACTTACCGCAAGAATCCGATGGATTTTTACGTGGTGGTGACAGATGCAAAAACCGGGAAAGCTCTTTACAAAAAAGTGGATCGGTGTGATAAGAAAGAAATGGAATGGATGAGAGCATCGGCATCCATGCCGATTGTGTCAAAGCCGGTCTGCGTGGATGGATATGAATTGCTTGATGGAGGCGTAGCAGATTCCATTCCGGTGCAGAAAATGCAGGAACTTGGGTTTGATAAAACGGTAGTGGTTCTGACGCAGCCGCGGGATTATGTGAAAAAAAAGAATCAGCTGATGCCGCTGGCGAAAGTATCGCTTCGCAGGTATCCGGCGATGATTGATGCCATGGAACACCGGCATGAGCATTACAACGAAGAACTGGAATATATCCGGGGAAAAGAAGAACGTGGGGAATTGTTTGTCATTCGTCCACCCAAAAGATAGAAGTCAGCAAAGTAGAAAGAGACCGGCAGAGACTCCTTGCCGCCTACCGTATGGGACGGGAGACGATGAAGGAGCATATGCGCAGTCTCGAGCGGTTCCTGAAATAAGCACCTGTTACAGGAATCGATAAATCAGGATCGCCAGCACAATTCCGATGATGCCGGCGATCGTTATTTTTATGGTTAATCCAAATGTGAGCACCAGAATTCCCAGATCAAGTACCAGTGGGTTGGAAAGACCAAAGGTCTGTCCGTAATTCAGCCAGCGGAGAGCCGGAACACCGGCACTAAGCTGACCGATAAAGCCACCCAGTACAACACCTGCGAGAATCATCAAAAGAAGTGCCCAATAGTTTTTCCCAGCAGTTCCTTTTGCCATAAAATATCCTCTTTTCTAAAGTCTAGACTCCTATCATATCATAAAAAGTGAAAAATCACAAAGGATACATGTTTTTTGTATAGAACAGCATTGAAGCCTTTGGTTTTTTTTGTGATAAATTAAACATATCGGCATGAATTGGTATATGGGGAGGACAATTGAAAAAATAGCATTGATATCAGACGGCTGGCGCCGGATGATCACGTATGCCTGGGTAGATGGAATCATTCGGAGAATTCGGGAACTGGATGAGGATATTGCTTTGTATCAGTACAATTGTTATGGCAATTGGAGCAAAGATGCATTGCATAATACGGGCGAATATAATATTTATAATCTGCCGGATCTGTCAGCGTTTGATGGAATTATACTGGATGGAAGCAATATTGTGGATGTCCGGCAAAAGAAAAGATTGTAGAACGCCTGCAGAATTGCGGGGTTCCGGTTCTTTCCCTGGACTGGTATATCAGCGGATTTTATTATGTAGGCGCAGATAACCGGCGTCCGATCCGTGAACTTATGACACATTTATACGAAGTGCATGGATGCCGCAGATTTGTTTTTGCCGGAGGCCCGGAAGATGCTTTCGGAAATTTTGAACGTGTTGCTGCGTACTGCGAATGCCTGAAAAAATATGGAATGACATTGGATGACAATCCGATTTTATGTGGGGATTACGACTATGAGACCGGCGTGAACTATATGCGGGAGTATGTCCATAGCGGCTCGAAACTTCCGGATGTGTTTGTCTGTGCAAATGACAATATTGCGGCAGGAATCTGTGCAGAGGCAGAACAGTGGGGGTACCGCGTACCGGACGATTTTCTGGTGACGGGCTTTGATAATCTGGATAAGGCAGCCTATTTCCGTCCGCAGATTACGACTGTATTTCAGGACCGGGAGGAGATCGGAAAGCTTTGTGTGGATGTACTGCTCCGTATCTGGGAAGGAAAACCGGTGGAAGAACGCAACTATATTCCGGTTACCTGTATTTACGGAGAAAGCTGTGGCTGTCCGAATAACGGCATGGTAAATTACCGTGAATATATAAAGGAAAAGATTGTCGCCGCAGTCAAAAAAGATGAGGATGATTCCCTTCTCGTGGAATTGGAAGCGCAGATGGCAAGGTGCAATGGTTTCCGGGAAATTTTTGAATATATTGTTGACTATTTCCAGAAACTGAGATGTGACGGGGTATATTTTGTGGTGGACCGTAAGCTGTTTGCGGCCGATGAGGATACGGATTTTCCGGTGGAAGGCTATGATGAAAAGAATCTTGTGGTGGCAGATGGATTTGAGAACCATAAGAGAATGGCATTTGCTAGTGTCGGGGAACTGAACCGCCATCTGGAAGAAACAGGAAGCCAGAATGCCTATCTGTTTACCCCGATTCATTTCCGGGAACAGTCGGTTGGCTATCTGGTAATGAAAAACGGACGCTTTCTGTATGATAATCCATATTATTATGACATTCACAGCACGATTGTAAAGACACTGGAAACGCAGTTTAAGCAAAAACAGCTGGAGAATGCCGTAAATAAACTTCAGATGTTGTACAACCGGGACCCGCTGACCGGTATCTGTAACCGGATTGCGTATACGGACATTATCCGTCCGGCATTTGCAAAGTATCAGGAAAAGGGAATAGCATGTGCGCTTGTCTTTGCGGATGCGGATGATTTTAAATCTGTGAATGACACATATGGACATGAATTTGGAGATCAGGTACTGATAAGAATTGCACAGGTTCTTGAGGAAGAATGCCCGGAACAGGGATATGTATGCAGATACGGAGGCGATGAGTTCATCGGATTTTTCCCATATGCGACTTCCGAAAAGGCACAACAGTACACGGATCGTGTGCAGAGCCGGCTGACCAAGGAAAACATTATGATCAGTATCGGTGTAGAGCTGACGTTTGCGGGGGAGAAGAGACTATAGATGAGTATCTGTCACTTGCCGATCAGAATATGTACCGCCAGAAACAAATGCGCAAAGAAAGCAGGAAAAATATCGATTGATAATAGATTGACAAATCTATCTTACCAATGTATAGTAACTTAGTAGGAATACTAAGTTTTAAACTCTGTACATTTTTAAGAAAGAAGAGATATATTATCATGAAAATTTCAACAAAAGGCAGATATGCCATGAGACTGATGCTGGATCTGGCATTGAACAACACAGGAGCGCCGATCAGTTTAAAAGATGTTGCGAGACGGCAGGAGATTTCCGACAAATATCTGGAGCAGATTATTTCCGTATTGAACCGCGCCGGTTATGTGCGCAGTGTGCGTGGAGCACAGGGGGGATATCTGTTGCGTAAAGCACTGGAGGAGTATACCGTTGGAATGATTCTCCGCCTGACCGAGGGATCGCTGGCACCGGTTGCATGTCTCGATGAGGGAGACGATGTCAACTGTGAGAAACGGGAAGACTGTGTTACCCTGATTCTCTGGAAAAAGATTAATGATGCCATCTGCAGTGTTGTGGATCATATCACATTGCAGGATCTGGTTGACTGGCAGAGAGAAAAAATGGGGATTATGTGATATGAGGTATCTCGAAGAGATATCTCATGCGATGTGCTCCTTATTAAAAAAGAAAAGAAAGTAGGAAGAGTATGAGTAAATTAATCTATCTGGACAATGCGGCTACCACACAGGTATACCCGGAAGTTCTTGATGCGATGCTCCCGTATTTTACGGAGCATTACGGTAATCCGGCAGCTATTTACAGCTTTGCAGGAGAGTCGGAGCGTGCGGTTGCAAAAGCAAGAAAGCAGATTGCAGATGTGATCGGGGCAAAGACCGAGGAAATTTATTTCACCGGAGGAGGAAGCGAGTCCGATAACTGGGCACTCAAAGCAACCGCAGAGGCATACAGCAGCAAGGGAAAGCACATTATCACATCCGCGATCGAGCACCATGCGATCCTGCACACAGCACAGTGGCTGGAATTGCACGGATTTGAAGTGACTTATGTCGGTGTGGATGAAAATGGTAAGATTAAGCTGGACGAGCTTGAGGCAGCCATTCGTCCGGATACAATTCTCATCTCTGTCATGGCAGCAAACAACGAGATCGGAACCATCGAGCCACTGAAGGAAATCGGTGCGATTGCAAAGAAACACGGGGTACTGTTCCATACCGATGCGGTACAGGCATTTGCACATGTGCCGATCAATGTGGATGAGATGAATATCGACATGCTCAGTGCCAGTGGTCACAAGATCAACGGACCAAAGGGAATCGGAGTCATGTATATCCGCAAAGGCGTAAAGATCCGTTCTTTCATTCACGGAGGTGCACAGGAACGTCAGCGCCGTGCCGGCACACACAATGTTCCGGGTATCGTCGGAATTGGGAAAGCAGCGGAACTTGCAGTGGCAAATATGCAAAAGAACACGGAGTATGAAATAAAGCTTCGCGATCATCTGATTGAGCGTGTGCTCCATGAGATTCCGTACACCCGCTTAAACGGAGACCGTACCGACCGTCTTCCAAACAATGCCAACTTCTGTTTCCGTTTTATCGAGGGAGAATCCATGCTGATTCTTCTCGATCAGGCAGGGATCTGCGGCAGCAGCGGAAGTGCCTGCACATCCGGATCGTTAGACCCGTCCCATGTGCTTCTGGCAATTGGACTGCCGCATGAGATAGCACACGGAAGTCTTCGTCTGACACTTTCCGAGAAGACAACCATGGAAGAGATTGATTATACAGTAGACAAATTGAAGGCAATTATCGAACGTCTGCGCAGCATGTCTCCTCTTTACGAGGATTTCGTGCGCAAAAACAAGGAGGAGTAGTATGTACAGCGAAAAGGTAATGGACCATTTTAATAACCCGAGAAACGTAGGAGAGATCGAGAACCCGAGCGGTGTCGGTACAGTTGGCAACGCAAAGTGCGGAGATATCATGCGCATGTATCTTGATATTGATGACAACGGTATTATTCAGGAAGCCAAATTCAAGACATTCGGCTGCGGTGCAGCAGTTGCAACCAGCAGTATGGCAACCGAACTGGTAAAGGGCAAGACCATTCAGGAAGCCCTTCAGGTAACCAACAAGGCAGTTATGGAAGCACTCGACGGACTTCCACCAGTGAAAGTCCACTGTTCCTTGCTTGCAGAGGAAGCGATTCATGCTGCTTTATGGGATTACGCAGAGAAGCACAATATCAGGATCGAGGGATTAGAGCGCCCGGTCAACGATATCAGTGAGAAGGAAGAGGCTCCGGAAGAGGAGTATTAAATGAAAGAAAAAGTAGTTGTAGGCATGTCCGGAGGTGTGGATTCCTCCGTGGCAGCCTATCTTTTAAAGGAACAGGGATACGATGTGATCGGTGTCACCATGCAGATCTGGCAGGATCAGGATGTCTTTGTGCAGTCACAGGAGGGCGGCTGCTGCGGACTTTCCGCGGTAGATGATGCCCGCCGTGTGGCAGAACGTCTGGAGATTCCGTATTATGTGATGAATTTCAGGGAGGATTTCCAGAAGTATGTCATCGACTATTTCGTGTCCGAATACGAAAAGGCACGCACGCCCAATCCGTGCATTGCCTGCAACCGCTACGTCAAGTGGGAATCCCTGCTGCACCGTTCGTTAGAGATCGGTGCAGATTACATTGCCACCGGGCACTATGCGCGTATCATGCAGCTTCCAAACGGGCGTTACACGATCCGTAATTCTGTCACAGCGGCAAAGGATCAGACCTATGCACTTTACAATCTGACGCAGGAGCAGCTTTCCCATACGCTTATGCCGGTGGGCGATTACGATAAGCCACATATCCGCCAGATTGCAGAGGAGATCGGACTTCCGGTTGCCACAAAGCATGACAGTCAGGATATCTGTTTTGTGCCGGATCATGATTACGCCTCCTTTATTGCACAGGAGACCGGAAAAGAGAGTATGCCGGGCAATTTTGTGGACGAGGAAGGAAACGTTATGGGGCAGCACCGCGGACTGATTCACTACACGATCGGCCAGCGCAAAGGACTGGGCATTTCTTCAACAACCCCGATCTTTGTCAGGGAGCTTCGCCCGGAGACGAATGAAGTTGTGCTCTGCAAATCCGAGAGCCTGTTTTCCCACGATTGCCATGTGGACAACATCAATTATATGGCGGAGGAAAAACTGACAGAGCCGGTCAGGGCAATCGGTAAAATCCGTTATTCCCATGCGGGGGCACCGTGTACGCTGTATCCGCAGCCGGACGGTACCTTGCTGGCGCAGTTTGACGAGCCGCAGCGTGCCATGACACCGGGACAGGCGGCAGTGTTCTATCAGGATGATCATGTGCTGTGCGGTGGGACAATAGAAAAAGAATAGCATATAACAATAAGTCTGGATTTCAGAAGTAGTGAATCCGAAACAGTAATAATAGAATACCAGGAATTGTGAGTGTGCGAAGCACAGGACAGTTCCTGGTATTTGTGGTTTAAACGTCATGATTATATATATAAGGTTTACAATTTCCGAAAAATCAATATATAAGTCTTTATAAATATTGACCTTGATCACGGAGTCAAATGTATACGGGACATTCAACAGGTCATTTTCGAAATAATTCACAGTGACAGTTTTTCTCTGTGGGTCAACAATCCAGTATTCCCGGACTCCATAATTTTTATAGTAATAGAGTTTGCGGATATAGTCATCCGATGGATTCCCCGGAGATACAATTTCGATGATGAAATCGGGAGCACCATTGCAGCGTTTTCCATCGAGTTTATCCCTGTCGCATACAATCATCAGATCCGGCTGTACAATCGTAAGCGGGGAATCATTTAGTTTCACATCAAAAGGAGCAGGAAATACCGAACAGCCCCCATTGTTTTTTTCTTATATAATTACGTAGGGAAACGAGCAGTTCCGTCAGGATCGACTGGTGAAGCTGAGAAGGGCTTGCCATATTATAAGCAATTCCGTCAAATACTTCCATACGTTGTTCTTCCGGCATGGATTCGTATTGTCTGAGATCCATAAGTTCCTGCGAGTATTGTATTGCTGGCATAAAAACTCCTTTCTTCTGTATAGCATAGGGAAACTAATTAATTAGTTTCCCTGTTTATGTTTTATCATACGGGAAAAAAGAGGGAAAGTCAAAAAAAAATTTGTTCTTCCGAAAGAAATGTCCCCTTCTTCCGTCGCATTGAAAAAACTTATATTTAGAACAATCTCCGCAAATCCGTCCCTCTGAAAAACAAAAGATCCCAGACCACGCAGTGAAACAGCAATTTGTACTGGAAGAAAAACATGATTTTCCACATTCCCCTATTTACATAGTAGGGGAGTAGGCTTATAATCACACCGTAGAACTCACGGAATACGCTGCGGTCGTATTTCATGAAACGAGGTGGTAAAACGATATGATGATATCCGCAAAAAGCAGATATGCACTGCGTGTGATGGTCGATCTTGCGCAGCACAATTCCGGAGAATTCATTCCGGTCAAAGAAATTGCCACAAGGCAGGGCATTTCCCTGAAATATCTTGAAAGTATTATGACCATACTGACAAAAGGAAAGATGCTTGAGAGTGCCAGCGGAAAGGGTGGCGGTTACCGTCTGATCAAACAACCGTCGGAATATAAAGTAATTGAGATCCTTCAACTGATCGAAGGAAATTTGGCTCCGGTCGCGTGCCTGTGTGAAGGTGGGAAAAAGTGTGAGAGCACCGCAGAGTGTACCACACTTCCGTTCTGGCAGGGACTGGAAGCTGTGATCAATGATTACCTTGAGAAGCATACCCTTGAGGATATGATTTCACAGAAGACGCATTCCTGTGAAAGTTAAACAACATGTTTTATATGGAGGAAATACAAATGTCTGAAAAAATTTATTAGAGATCAAAGATCTGCACGTAAACGTTGAAGATAAAGAAATATTACACGGAGTAAATTTAGAAGTTGGAAAAGACGAAGTGCATGTTCTGATGGGACCGAACGGAACCGGAAAATCCACCCTGGGCTATGCCATCACCGGGCATCCGAAATATGCCATCACATCCGGACAGATTTTCTTTGACGGAGACGACATCACAGAGATGCCGGTGAATGAGCGTGCCAAAAGGGAATCTTCCTCTCCTTCCAGAATCCGCTGGAGGTTCCGGGGGTGACATTGAGCGCATTTATCCGTAATGCACTCGAGCAGAAGACAGGAAAGCGTGTCCGTCTGTGGGATTTCAAGAAAAAACTGACCGAGACCATGAAACTTCTTTCCATGGACGAGTCCTATGCAGAGCGTGATTTAAATGTCGGCTTTTCCGGTGGTGAGAAGAAAAAAGCAGAGATTTTGCAGATGCTTATGTTAGAGCCAAAGCTTGCAATTCTTGACGAGACCGACTCCGGACTGGATGTGGATGCTGTCCGTACCGTATCAAAGGGCATCCAGCTTTACAAAGAAAAATGCAAGGGAAGCCTTCTGATTATTACCCACAGCACACGAATCTTAGAGTCATTGCATGTGGATGTCACCCACGTTATGGATGAAGGAAAAGTTGTGAAAAACGGAGATGCTTCCTTAGTAGATGAGATCAACGAAAACGGTTTTGAGGAATTTGAACAGTAAGAAAGGTGCGTGCGAAATGAGAGAAAAGAGTCAGGTAGAAGATATCGACCGCAGCATCTATGATATCCGCGATGAGGAAAAAGATGCATACAGAATGAAAGAAGGTCTGACCCCACAGATCGTGGAGCAGCTTTCCAAAGAAAAGGGCGATCCGGCATGGATGCAGCAGTTCCGCCTGGAGTCCTTACAGATTTACAATGAGATGCCGGTTCCGGACTGGGGACCGTCAATTGAGGGGCTGGACATGGATCACATTGCCACCTATGTCCGTCCACATTCCAAAATGCAGGCATCCTGGAAGGATGTGCCGGAAGACATCAAAGAGACCTTTGAGCGTCTCGGTATCCCCCAGGCGGAGCGGAAATCCCTGGCCGGCGTCGGCGCGCAGTACGATTCCGAGCTGGTATATCACAATGTCAAAGACGAGGTTGCCGCACAGGGCGTAGTCTATACCGATATGGAGAGTGCCTTAAAAGGCGAATATGCGGACATGGTACACAAGTATTTCATGAAACTTGTCACCCCGCATGACCATAAGTTTGCAGCACTGCACGGAGCCGTATGGTCCGGTGGTTCGTTCGTCTATGTGCCAAAGGGCGTGCACGTGTCCATTCCGCTGCAGTCTTATTTCCGGTTGAATGCCAAAGGAGCCGGTCAGTTTGAGCATACCCTGATCATTGTGGACGAGGGCGCAAGCCTTCATTTCATCGAGGGCTGTTCCGCTCCGAAGTATAACGTAGCAAACCTGCATGCAGGCTGTGTGGAGCTGTTCGTGCAGGAAAAATGCAAAACTGCGTTACTCCACCATCGAGAACTGGTCCAAGAATATGTACAATCTGAATACCAAGCGTGCCTCCGTTGAGGAAGGCGGAACGATCGAGTGGGTTTCCGGATCGTTTGGCTCCCATGTGGGCTGCCTGTATCCGATGAGCGTTTTAAAGGGGGAGGGTGCCAAAATGGAATTCACCGGTGTCACATTTGCCGGACACGGACAGAATCTGGATACCGGTGCCAAAGTGGTACACGCAGCACCAAACACCAGCTCCTATATGAATACCCGTTCCATCAGCAAAGACGGCGGAATCAGTACCTTCCGAAGCAGCGTGGTTGTGGCAAAGGATGCCAAAGGATCAAAATCAGCAGTATCCTGTCAGTCCCTGATGCTTGATTCCGAGTCGCGTTCGGATACGATTCCAGCCATGGACATCCGTACCAAAGACGCAGCCGTGGGACATGAGGCAAAGATCGGAAGCATCAGCGACGATGCCGTCTTTTACCTGATGTCACGAGGCATGACGGAAGAAGATGCCCGGGCACTTTTGGTCAGTGGATTTGCAGACAACGTATCCAAGGAACTTCCGGTCGAGTACGCGGTTGAGATGAACAACCTGATCCGGCTGGAGATGAAGGGAAGCATAGGTTAGGAGGAGAACAATGACAGAAATGACAATCAATAAACTTCCATCGAAGACCTGGTATTGGTTACATGTCAACGAGACCAAGCTTCCGTGGGACAAAGAACATACAACAGAACTTCCGGAGGAAACCGTGACAGCGGGAGGCACCGAAGAGGTACGCTTTTCCATTACCGGAGAGGGAAGATACAGCAGCAAAAGATCCATATCATAGCACCGGCCGGTAAGCAGGTGACCGTGTTTATGGATTATCAGACAGAGGAAAAACTTGCCGTAAGGACAAGCCTTTCGGTGGAAGAACATGCACGGGTGCGTCTGGTGCAGCTGCAGCACACAGCAGAAAATTCCCTTGTGTACAATCAGATTGAGGGAGAATGTGAAAAAAACGCCCGTATCGAGCTGGTACAGATTTATCTCGGGAAAGGAGATATCTATTCCGATACGACCATCAACTTAAACGGCGATGCAAGCAGCTTTAGGAGCGATATCGGCTATATCGGGCAGCACACACATATCATCGACATGAATGAAGTGGTCAACCACTATGGAAAACATACAGAGAGTGAGATCAACGTGGGCGGTGCCCTGCGCGACGGTGCAAAGAAGATCTTCCGTGGAACGATTGATTTTAAGACCGGCTCTTCCGATTCTGTCGGAAACGAGCTGGAAAATGTACTGATGCTTGGCGATGATGTGGAGAATAAAACCGTTCCGGTGATCTTATGCTCCGAGGAAAATGTCGTTGGTAATCACGGTGCAACGATTGGGGAACTTGATGAGGATACCATGTTTTATTTTGCCAGCCGCGGAATCGACAAAGAGCACGCGGAAAATATTATGGCAAGAGCAAACATTGACCGCCTGAAAGGAATCATCAAAGACGACAGCTTTGCCAGAATGATTGACGAAGAACTTGGGGAGGTGTAGCATGACCGATTATCGCAAGGACTTTCCGCTGCTGTCAGAAATCGGGGAAAATACAGTCGATGGCAGGGAATGGATCTATATCGACAATGCGGCAACTTCCCAGCGTCCACAGTGTGTCATTGATGCAGAACGCGATTTTTACCTGAAACACAATGCAAATCCGCTGCGTGGAAATTATCCGCTGAGTGTGGAAGCAACCGAACTGTATGAAAATGCCAGAAAAGGCGTGCGTGATTTTATCGGAGCCAAATCCGCGCGTGAAATCATCTTTACCAGAAATACCACAGAGAGCATGAATCTTGTGGCATACAGCTATGGTTTAAACAATGTAAATGCCGGGGATGAAATCCTCGTTTCGATCATGGAACATCACAGCAATCTTCTGCCATGGCAGATGGTTGCGCGGCAGACAGGAGCGGTACTCCGGTTTATCGAATGCCGTACGGACGGATCGGTGGATCTTGATCAGGTAAAAGAACAGATTACGGAAAAGACAAAAATCGTAGCAATCACACAGGTTTCTAACGTGCTCGGACGTGTGAACCCGGTCAAAGAGATCGCAGCCATGGCACATGAAAAAAATGCCATTATCGTGGTGGACGGGGCACAGAGCACCCCGCATATGCCAGTCAATGTGCAGGATCTGGATGCAGACTTCTTTGCATTTTCCGGACATAAAATTTTCGGACCGATGGGAATTGGTGTGTTATATGGAAAGAAAAAACTGTTAAAGAAAATGCCGCCGTTTCTCTCCGGCGGCGAGATGATCGAATCCGTGACCCGCGAGAACGCAAAATACGCAGAACTTCCGCATAAGTTCGAGGCGGGAACCGTAAATGCTGCCGGTGCCATAGCACTGCATGCTGCCATAAAGTATGCACAGTCTGTTGGCTTTGATGTGATGCAGGAGCGGGAACTTGCTGTGACAAAGCGTGCGTTTGACGGATTGAAAGAACTTCCACATGTGCATGTACTTGGATCCGACCGGGCTGAAGAACACACCGGAATTCTTACATTTACAATTGATGACGTGCATCCACACGATGTGAGCGAGATTTTAATCGCCGATGGCATCTGTGTGCGTGCCGGACATCACTGTGCGCAGCCGCTGCTTAATTATCTGGGCATCAGCTCCGCCACCAGGGCAAGCTTTATGTTTTACAATACCGAAGAAGAAGCCGACAAATTTGTAGCAGGCATCGCAAGTATAAGGGAGCGTATGGGATATGGAAAATAGAAGTTTTTATAATGAAATCTTAACCGAGCACAACGTGCGCCCGGAGTTTAAACATGATCTGCCGGATGCGGATATTGTGCTTGAGGGCGTCAACCCGAGCTGTGGGGATGATATTTTCCTGAAATTAAAGACGGATGGCGACACGATTACCGATGGTGCATTTGTCGGGGACGGATGCGCGATTTCCCAGGCTTCCGCAGATATCATGCTTGGCATGATTGTCGGAAAGAAAAAAGAAGAGGCCCTGCAGATGGGGAAAATCTTTATGAAAATGATCAAAGGCGATGCCAGCGAGGAGGAGATTGATTCTCTGGAGGAGGCATCGGCACTCCGCGATATCGCCCATATGCCGGCGCGTGTGAAGTGTGCAGTCCTTGGCTGGAGAACTTTAAAAGAGGCTTTGCTCGGTGAGGATGCGGACGATGATGACGATGAGGATGACGAGTAATAAAGTCGGAGGGTTTTTCATACACATATAGATAAAAATACACGATGCTTCTTATGGAATCCGTTACGAATTTTGTGCAGTTTCTGGCTCTGTTAAAATTTTGGAGTCTTAATTGTGGCAAAGCGGAGTAAAATATAAGGAGTGTCGTGTATTTTTTTAGGGGTATAAAATAATATCGTAAAAAGTAGTTGACAGCGTTTGGGAAAGGGTGTATATTCATAACAACAGATAATTCCTACTAAAGAAGTATGAAAATAAGGGATTGAATCAGAGAGAGTAAATTGGAGGATAATAAAATGGCAAATATTTATGAAGGAACATTGGAACTGATCGGACACACACCACTGGTAGAGTTCAAACACATCGAGAAGAAGTTTGGCCTTGAGGCAAGACTTCTTGCAAAGCTGGAGTACTTTAACCCGGCAGGATCTGTTAAGGACCGTATTGCAAAAGAGATGATTGAGCAGGCAGAGAAGGACGGAAAATTAAAACCGGGCTCCACCATTATCGAGCCGACATCCGGAAATACAGGTATCGGACTTGCGGCAATCGCAGCAGCAAAGGGATACCGCCTGATCATCGTTCTTCCGGAGACCATGAGTATTGAGCGTCGCAACATCATCAAGGCATATGGCGCAGAGCTTGTTCTTTCCGATGGAAGCAAGGGTATGAAGGGAGCCATCGCAAAGGCAGAGGAACTTCACAAAGAGATCGCAGACAGCTTCATTCCGGAGCAGTTTGAGAACCCTGCAAACCCTGCAGCACACAAGAAGACAACCGGACCGGAGATCTGGGAAGATACCGACGGAAAAGTCGATGCATTTGTAGCCGGTGTCGGTACAGGCGGAACCATCACAGGTGTTGGTGAGTATTTAAAATCCAAAAACCCGGATGTAAAGATCGTTGCCGTAGAGCCAGAGACATCTGCAGTATTGTCTACCGGAAAGGCAGGTCCGCATAAGATCCAGGGTATCGGAGCCGGATTTATTCCAAACACACTCGATACCAAGGTTTATGATGAAGTAATCCCGGTTTCCAATGAAGACTCTTTCGAGTATTCCAAATATATTGCAAAAGAGGAAGGCGTGCTGGTAGGTATTTCTTCCGGAGCGGCATTAAAGGCAGCCATCGAAGTGGCAAAAGACCGGAGTTTAAGGGAAAGACTGTAGTTGCCCTTCTTCCGGATAGCGGAGACCGTTATTATTCTACGGATCTGTTCAAAGATTAAGATAAAATTCGTAAAAAGTTCAGACTTTATTTATTCCGTTTTGCGGATGAATCCATTATAATAAAGGCATGTGGAAACCAGACAGGAAAGTCCATGTGCGGAGAGCTTCATGGAAATCTATTTCCGTGAAGCTCTTTTTATTTAAAAAATTGGGAAAGTTTGTGCTCCGGCGGACTCCCCGTATGGTGGCTCCGGCTGCGCCCGCTCCCGGTTATGTCTCCCTACGGACTTTTTGAATGACCTTAAATAAATGTGGTCGCAAACACGACCCGCGGGCACAGTATTTTGAAGCACTCCGCTAAGGCAGACACGAAATCCTTCGGACGCGTCCTTGGCAGACGGACACAAACCGCGCCGCTGTCGAAACTTGAACGAACACAAATCATCAAAGGAGTCACGCAGTCACTTTCTGCAAATTCTTGATTCTGGATATTGAGTGCGTATCGGAGAGGCCGCAGCCAGAGCCACCACACGGGAGTCCGCCGGAACTAAGGATTTCACAATTATTTATATAGAAAATTACAGGAGAAAAAGAGGAAATAGATATGAACGAATTAAGTAAAGTAGTAAATGCGCAGCTGCAGCAGGCAGCGGAAAACCTTGTCCGTAACCGTCTGATGTCTGATGAATTTTTGGATTTTGTGCAGGAAAATACAAAACCGCTGGATACGCTGATGGCATATTACAAGTGCGCAATCATGGAAGTAGAGACGAAGTTTAAAGTGTTAAACGAACAATTTTCGCTGGAATATGACCGTAATCCGATCGAGTCCATCAAGACACGTGTGAAATCGCTGGACGGAATCGTGCGCAAAGTGCGCCGGAAAAATATTCCGTTGACGCTTTCGGCGATTGAACAGAACATCAATGATATAGCAGGAATCCGGGTTGTGTGCTCTTTCCCGGAAGATATCTATTTACTGGCGGACTGCCTGCTTCAGCAGGATGATATCCGTCTGATCGAACAGAAAGATTACATCAAGCATCCGAAGGAAAACGGATACCGTAGCCTGCATCTGATCGTTGCAGTACCGATTTTTTTACAGAATGAGAAACGGGAAATGAAAGTTGAAGTACAGCTTCGCACCATTGCCATGGATTTCTGGGCGAGTCTGGAGCACAAAGTGCGGTACAAAAAGAATGTTCCGGCAGATGAAACCGAGCGTCTGGCACAGGAACTGAGCGAATGTGCACAGATCAGTGCAGATCTGGACCAGCGGATGCAGAATATCCGTACCCGCCTGGCAGATGCGGAATTACAGCATCCACAGAAACAAAAGAAAGATGAACAGATCCTTCTGGATGTGCTGGGACTGTAATGCCGCTGGTGCTCACAGGTAAGCATGAGAACAGTAACCGGTAACTTCTTTATGCACTGTGCTCCCATGGACGTACTTTCAGATGGACACCGCGGCTGTCAGCGATGCGCTGACACGCCTTAATGTCTTCTTCCGGAAGAATATCCACGATCGACAGCTGCGTGTGTGGGATAAGTTTTCCACATTCCTCTGCAAAATCAAGCATTGCCTCATAAGCATGAGGGAAGGATGGACGGGTTACTTTTTCGTACTTTTCTGCAGTTGCCTCATTCAAGCTGATGGAGATGCTGTCTACGACCTCTGCTAATTCCGGCACAATGTCACGTTTATAATACAGGTTTCCCAGACCATTGGAATTGACACGGATCGGGAGACCTGTTTTTCTTTGACATATCTGGCACTGGCGATCAGATTCTCCAGTGCACAGGTCGGTTCCCCATAGCCACAGAAAACAAATTCTTTGTAGCCGGTGAAATCAAAGGCATCAATTGCGGCAATAATCTCACTTAAAGAAGGCTCTGCTTTGTGCCAGAGGGTATCCGCATCACCCACACCATCAAACTGTTTACGGATACAGAACGTACAGTTGCAGTCACATTTATTTGTGATATTTGCATATACCTGATCATTGTACACATATAAAATTTTTGCCATAACAATTCCTTCTTTCTATCGTATGGATTCATCAATTGCGAAATTCTTTTCCGGGTTTTTCGTTTTTACACGTTTGAATCTGCAATCAGGTCAATAAGAAATTTCTCGAAATTAACGCCATCGCGTCCCGGCGTATTTTCTTTCATGGTATCCCCGATACTGTGGGATAAAAATTTCCCGGCAAGCAGAATCGCATCTTCCGTGCATATGCCCTTTGTGCGGCAGCCACACAATACAGAGGCAAACAGATCCCCGGTTCCGGAAAAACTCCGGTCAAAAAACGGCGATTCGTGCCGGTAAATTCCATTTGCAGTGGCAACAATATTATAAATGACGGGATGTTTCTCATCACGGCATTTGACACCGGTGATCACGACATCCTGTGGGTGTGAGGCTTTTTTTGCAGCCGCAGTGCCACATCTTCTGCCAGCTTCAGCAGATCCGTGTTCGTCCGGCAGTGAAGTAAGGCATTTTCGGGATGTCTGCCAGCAGACAGGCTTCCGTCAGATTCGGCGTGATCACGTCTGCTTCAAGCGTCAGTTCTTTCATTCCATTTAACAGCCCCGGAGTAAAAAACGGATAAGCATTTCCGTCATCCCCCATAACAGGGTCAACCAGAAGAAGCGTATGTTCTTCCCGGAATTGGCGGATGAAATCAAGCACCTGCGAAATCTGTTCCGCTCCGGTCAGAAATCCGCTGTAGATGGCATCAAAATGCGCGTTATTTTTCCCCCAGGCATCGATATAGTCCGGTAACATGGCGGTCAGATCGGTACAGTGATAACAGGGATAACCGGTCTGGCCGGTCAGTACGGCTGTCGCAACCGGACAACACTGCACGCCCAGCGCGGATAATACCGGAATCGCTGCCGTGAGCGAACACTTTCCGAAACCGGACAGATCATGGATAACAGCTGCTTTTTTCATGGAAAACCTCCGAATTGGTGAAAATAGTTCTTTGTATCCTAGTATAGTGCGATCTATCGGTGTGTATATATCCAAAATGGGAAAAAAATATAAATCCAGTCTGCAAAAAATCATAGACAACCATTTGTGTTTTGATAAAAATAACGGAAAAAGCAAGGTTTTGCTGGACAAATATAGTAAAAAGTAATAAAATTATAAGCATATAGGGATAGTGTTTATACGAAAATCATAATAAGGAGTGCGTTTATGGAACTGATTTACACAAATGATTTATGCACCGGATGCAACAAATGCGTGCGGGGCTGTCCTGTACTTACGGCAAATATTGCAACGCAGGAAGGTTATGTAACGGTAGACCCGGACAAATGTATTGCATGTGGGGAATGCTTTGATGTCTGCCCACATGAAGCGAGAGACTATTATGATGATACGGACGCTTCTTTGAAGACCTTGCATCGGGAAAGAAAATTTCCGTGATACTGGCACCGGCATTTCTGGCAAATTATCCCAAAGAATACCAGCGTGTGCTGGGATATTTAAAGAGTAAGGGAGTCAACCATATCTGCAGTGTATCGTTCGGTGCGGATATCACAACCTGGGGATATCTGAAATACATTACGGAACACAAATTTTTCGGGGGCATTTCCCAGCCGTGTCCGGCAGTAGTCACCTATGTGGAAAAATATATACCGGAGCTGATTCCACGTCTGATGCCGGTACACAGTCCGATGATGTGTACTGCTATTTATATGAAAAAATACATGCAGGTCACAGATGAAATTGCTTTCATCAGCCCGTGTATTGCCAAAAAATTAGAGATTACCGATCCCAATTGCGGCGGATATGTTTCTTATAATGTAACTTTTGAAAAGATGATGAAGTATATCGGAAACGATTATGAAGGGTGTGAACCATATACCGATGAACTCGAATACGGACTGGGTTCTTTGTATCCGATGCCTGGTGGACTGCGGGAAAATGTAGAACATTTTCTTGGAAAAGAACAGGTAGTGCGTCAGGTAGAGGGCGAGCATGAGGCATATGAATATCTGCGTTCCTATGCAAAACGTATTCAGCAGAATAAAGAACTTCCGTTTATGGTAGATATCTTAAATTGTGCGAAGGGCTGTCTCTACGGAACTGCCACAGATCCTAAACGGGGAACGGATGATGTCATGCTGACAATCGCAAAATTGCGGAACAGCAAAACCAGTGCAAAACAGGAGAAGGCACACTTTGGCAGGAAGAGCAAAAGCAGGAGTCCGTGGGCAGATACACTGACACCGGAGGAACGTCTGAAAAACTTCATGGACGCTTTCGGGAAGCTGGACATCAACGATTTTATGCGCAGCTACACCAATCGCGCAGTACATATTGAGGAACCGTCCGAACAGGAGAAGAACCGCCTGTTTACAGAAATGAAAAAAAGATACCTACGAGGAACAGCACAGGGACTGCGAATCCTGTGGATATTCAAGCTGCACCAACATGGTACGTGCCATCCACAATGGAGTCAACGTAAAAGAAAACTGTGTGCACTATGTGTGGGGCATGGCAGAGGAAGAGGCAAAAAAGATTGCAGAACTTCGCGATCAGGAGCGGACGGAACAGGAAATCCGCCAGCAGAAGATTACAGATATCACAGACCGGTTTATTACCCTGAGTGATAACATTGCAGAACTGAATACGGCAAACGAGGAATCTGCAAATGAAGCAACCAACCTGGCACAGTATATTCAGGATATTTCCCGTCTGTGCGATGAACTGAATGAGTCCATCCGTATCATGTCGGATTTCATCAGTGTATATAAAAAGAGCAATGAAGATATTTCTGCCATTGCAGGACAGACAAATCTGCTTTCGCTCAATGCCTCCATTGAGGCGGCGCGTGCCGGCGAGAACGGAAGAGGCTTTGCAGTAGTAGCGGAGGAAATCCGTACACTGTCTGATTCCACGAAGGATCTTCTGACACAGAACGACCAGAAAGCCGAGGCAATTCTTCCAAAGATTACACAGAGCATGGATTCAATCAAAGATCTGGTAGAAAGCATGAATACCATGACGCAGAAAGTGTCAACGATTGCCGCAAACACGGAAGAAATTTCTTCCCAGACGACCTATGTACAGAATATGACAGAAGAAATGCGGGATGAGGTGAAAGAACTGTAGATGAAAATTTGAAACAAGATGTGGGGCAATTAGAGAATTATATTGAGCTCATGTTTCATATTAGTATACAACAGCATGCGATGAATCCGGTTAAAGAAGGTTCTGTTTATACATTACCATATATGATTAACTGGGTTCGTAGGGCAAAATTTGATAATGAAAATTTCCAAAAATTATTTCTTTCTGGAAGCAATTGTTTACAGGATGTGAAATCAAAAATAATTGCTTCCAGAAAAAATTTACAGAGTAGATCAGTATGGTTGAATAGCTTAAAAGAAGAAAAATCAGCAGAAATAAAAAGTGTGGCTGAGGCAATTGTTGATCTGTGTTACAATTATGTTGTAGAGGATAGCATTTATAATGTAAGCAAAAGATATGCTGATGAAGAATTCTTAAATGACTTTCAGAAAAGGTTATATGAATTTTGGAAGGAATACAGAGAGGGAAAGCATGCATTAATGAATGGAGAATATCCTTTAAAGCAAAAGATAATACGAAAATTAAATTGGAGTGTTGCTAAAAGGGAATGGGAAAATGTAAAATTGAAGAAGCCTATGGAACCAGCTATTTTGTATAAAAATGTATTTTGGGAAAACAGGTTATGGGAATGGAAAGTCTTTCTTGGAAATTTAAAGAAATGGTTTTGTGCTTTTATTTATATTGCATTTTTTGTTACGGTAATGAAAAAAGAGGCAGAATTTGAGAAAATTTTTAATGGTAATGAAATTGTTTTGAACCTATACACGATAATAGGAAAACAATGTGGAAATTGGATTGTTGGAATAATTACTGTAGTTATCGCAGGAATTATATCGTCTTTGCTCCTTAAAATTTTGAAAATACCGGATATACTTGAAAGTATACAGACAATTGCACAGGTGATTATGGATTTCTTTAGTAAATTACGATTCCGAATAATAAAGAGATTTTTATGATATGCGTATTGCATTTGCAGAACGGAAAATAAGAAAGGTAGGGTGAATATTTGCGAAAATAGGAACTGATTAAAAAGAAGTGATGATGTATATGAAAAACAATACACCATCTCTTTTTTAAATAATTGATTCCGTTAACAATTTGATAAGAACTGTAACGATGAGATTATTTCGGGTGTTCGGGATGCAAGAAACTGCTTGATGGAGAAAAATAAAGAGCAAAAAGTATTCGTGACTGAATCTTGAATAAATTCGTCACAAATACAGATAACGCAATCGATGTAAGTGTTACAATCTAGGCGATTTTCTATTAAGTGCGTGCTTTAGTGTTTTCCCATTTTTTGAAACAGTCTGGCAATGATATGGGCTGTTTCTTCCACACTAAAATCATCGGATTTGATGCAAAGATCGTAATTTTTGGCATTGCCCCATTCGGCTTTGGTAAAGTGCTTACAGTGAACAGCACGTTCGTGGTTTACTTTTTTAACTTTGGCGGCAGCAGCATCCAGCGATAAATGATCGCGTTCGGCAACGCGCGCAGTCTCGGATGCGGCATCGGCAGAGATAAACACATGGTAAGTGTTCGGCAGGTCTTTCAATATGTAATTAGCCAGTCGACCGACGATGACACAGGATTCCTTTTGTGCAAGACCACGGATGATTTCTGTTTCCTTGTGGAAAAGCTGATCGACTTTTGGCAGCTCAGACTGCTCGAGAGGATTGGAATACCAGGCAAAAAAATCGTGGAGAACAGGATTTTTTAAGGTCTGTTCGTTCTGTTCAACATATTCCGGTGTATATCCGCTTTTTTCTGCAACAAGACGGATCAGTTCTGAATCATAATAATGAAAACCAAGCTGGTCTGCAAGGAGTTTACCGATCTGACGACCGCCACTTCCAAATTCACGGGAGATGGTAATTACAGAATTGCAGGCTGAGGCGGAAACTTCGTGATCTGCAGCATCGTTTTTCCCGAGCAAGACATCGCGTTGTTTTCCAAAAGCCCGGTTGATGATACCGACTAATGTTCCGACCAGGATGGCGGCGATGATTGTTCCGATACCGACACTTCCGAGATTGTGGAGAATTGCCAGGCAGGTAATGGTAGAAACAATGACCATTGTGCAGTCAAAACCGATTTTTACTTTGGAAAATTCAATATGTGTTACGGAAGAAACCGCCTGCATACAGCCTTCTCCGGCAAGTGGAATCAGATCTGCCGGCAGATATAAAAAGATTCCACTTGCGACAAATACGGTGCTGATCAGTACCATTCCAATGCGGATCGCCAGATTGTGTGGTGTTGGAAGATAGGATACCATATAGTTACAGAATGTCGTAAAATATCCGAATATAACGCCGACTACAATCTGCAGAAATTGAACGGGTTTGAATTTTTTCCGTAAAAGCAGAATCTGGATCAGTACCAGTACGACGTGGAAAAGGATGGTTGCTTTTCCCATCTCGATTCCCCAGACACAGGTCATCGTATACGGAATGGAGCTGACCGGAGAGACTCCGAGATTGGATTTTACAGAAAAAGCGATTCCAATCGTCATAATAAACAACCCGATAAAATACATCGGGATTCTTACTTTCATATGTTTCATTTACTATTTCCTTCTTTCATCATATTTTCATAAATCCGTCCTAAAAAGTCATGAAATTGCTGGCTTTCCGATGCAGAAAATCCGTTCAGTGCACAGGACTCGATCTGTAAAAATTCCTGTTGCAGTCGGTTGGCGTAAGCTCTGCCGGTATCGGTCAGATACACGTGCAGTGATCGGCGGTTGCCGTTGTCTGTCTGCCGTTTGATATAGCCTTTATTTTCCATCCCACTCAGGATCACGGTTAAAGAAGCCGGTTCGATATGGCAAAAAACAGCAATGTCCTTTTGAATCGCACCGTCGTGATTGAGCAGGTAATCAAGAATCTTAGGCTGACCAGGGGTAAGACCGGTGTCTTTCACGCGGCTGACCAGTGCCTTTTGAAACATCAGATGATCAGACATCAGAAGATAATGCAGTGATTCTTTCATAAACAAAACTCCTTTGGTTAGATTTCTAATTGTTAGGATTCTAATTAATAATAGTATTCAGAAAGGGAAATGTCAAATCGTATATATCGGGTAGTAGGTATTATATTTTCATGACGGAAAATGCCTGAAACACTAAGCGCAGTATGATACGCTGTCTGAGAAAATTTATTCTGGAATCATTACAGTAACGATTTCAGCAAATGGATGCGAAGATGTAGTAAAAACAATTGAAGTAAGATAAAATAGATATTGATGATTAGACGTGATAAAATGAAATTGTTGATATGAGTATGCAGCAAGAACTGCATGGATGAAGAGAAGTTTGAATTTGAAAGGGTGGTGTGTAGTATGAAAAAGACTTTTCCTATCATTTGCATTTTAGCATGGGTTCTCCTTAGTTGTGGAGTTATTATCGCCGGTGTAATACTTGGCGGTATTACCGGAAAACTTGTTTTAGACCACATCATATAAGGAGAAATGTCATGTTCAGTACAAATAAAAATCGTAAAATAGGTATGTTGATTTTTCTGTTTGTTGTATCCTTTATTGTGGGTATGCTCATCAACATTCAACGTCTTGGGTCTTTACCGATGAAGCTTATCCAAGTTGAATGGAATGATACAGTAGGATGTGTGTATGAAAATCTTGATTATGAAAATCCGAGCGACCACAAATATGATTTGTATGTGCCGAAAAATCTTGATACGCCAGAGTCAAAATGCCTGATTCTTTATATACACGGAGGAAGTTTTAATTCCGGGAGCAAAGAAGATGGCGATGCGTGGTGCAAATATTATACGTCAAAAGGATATGTAACAGCAACGGTTGATTATACATTGCAATCAAAGAAGGAAAAAAGTGAAGAAGAATTACTCAACGCCAGTCTTGAGTTAATGAATGAAGAAATTCTAAGTTGTGTTGCCGCAATCAAGGAGCAGGCATCGCAGCTTGGAATTGATTTAACACAAATGGCTACCTGTGGGGTGTCAGCAGGTGGAACACTTGCGATGAACTATGCATATAAAAATGCTGACATTTCTGCAATCCCAGTAAAGTTTGTCTTTCAACTCGCAAGTCCTGCTTCATTTGAGCCATCCGATTGGAGTTTGCTGAAATCGATAGACCATATAACCACAGATGCGGATTTTGCAACCATGATGACAGGGGTTAGAATTACAGATGAAATGATGGCATCAAAAGAGTATCTTCCGTATATTTACTCTGTTTCGCCTACATATTTGGTGGATGCAAACTCGGTGCCGACCTTGATGGGGTATGGACTAATCGACCATTGTGTGCCGACTCAACTTAAATACCCTTTAATAGATGCATTGAAAGAGAATGGTGTGCCATACGATTATGTTGAATTTCCAAAATCGAACCATGGAATGTATAATGATATTGATAAATTGCAGGAGTTTATCAATCTATCACTTGAATACGGTGATAAGTATTTTGATAAAATACTACAACAACATGATGCATAAGGCGTATAATGAGCCGCATTTTTTGGATAATAAGAAATAGAGTGAGAATAAAAGACCACACAGATAGAAATATATTGATTTGTGCGGTCTTTTTAGTTACAATTTTAAGGTAGTTATATGTAGTAAAATTTTAATATAAATATGTTACCAAAGAAAACAAGAAGAAGGGTGGGTCTGCATGGTAGATAATTATGTCAGAAATATAATAGATAAGTTTGAGTATAGTGAAGCAAAGGGATTCTATTATTTTGAAGATATACCGTTTGAAAAGTGTATGCCAAATGTGCGGAATGTGTTGTTACAGCTAAAACCGCTGGCAGTGTATATGGTACAGGGGAGGCCCTTTGTTTCTTTCTTTTACTGTTCTGAGGAAGAAAAGAGAAGTCTGGCATGGAAAATCTGGAATGCGCAATTAGATATTGCTATCTGTATTTCAAAAACAACGATAGAAATATATAATGGAAATAATTTATGTTTAAATCAAATGCAGCCGGAAAGTTTGGAAAAACTGGATATTTCAGAAAAAACAGATTTGCCGTTTTCTTATTTTAAAATAAAAGATGAAAAATATCTTCAAAAATATGAAAAACAACTGAGAAGAAAAAACACGTTGAACATTGTTTTGTTGGACAACATAAAATATGTGACAGATATTTTAAAAGAAACATATCATATTCCACATGCAACACAATTAGTATTGAGAATTATTTTTGTCAGATACATGATTGACCGGGGGTTGACATAGGTTATCCGGGATTTGGAACAGATGTTTTGGAAGCACGCCAGAATCTGATCAGATTATGTGAAGACAGAGAAAAGTTATATGATTTTTTTTCATATCTGAAAAAAACATTTAATGGAAATCTCTTTGAACTTGCAGATGGAGAAACAGATAAGAATACTGACAAGGAGGCTTTAAGATGGCTGGCAAAATTCCTTTCGGGACGAGAGGTAATGTCGAACGGTCAGCGTGCGTTTATAGATCAGTATGATTTTAATATCATACCAGTAGAACTTATAAGTAATATATATGAAATTGTGCTGGGAGAAACTGTACAGAAAAATGATAAGGCGTTTTACACACCAGCATATCTTGCAGACTATATTATAGAAGAAAATTGTCAAGGCGATTTAAAGAATGCGAAACTTCTGGATCCGTCTTGTGGATCGGGAATATTTCTTGTTCTCTATTATAGAAAAATAGTCGAAACGAGGCAGGAATCAGAATATTCGGACGAATATCTTATTTCGACAATGAAAAACAACATATATGGAATAGACAAGAATGCGGACGCTGTCTGTGTGGCTATTTTTTCATTGTATCTTACGATATTGGATTATAAAAATCCTAAGGAACTTGCAGGTTTTAAATTTCCAGATTTACTAGGAGAAAACATTATATGCGCAGACTGTTTTGATGATGAAAAAGTCAGATACATCAAAAAACAACAGTATGCGTATATTATTGGCAATCCACCATGGGGAAGGGTGCCGGACTCTAAACTTCATATGGAATACTGTAAGAAACATCATTTACCACAGCAAAATGAAGAAATAAGCCGGAGCTTCTTATATCGGGTAAAAGACTTTTGCGACAGTAAAACAAGGTGTGCTTTTGTGCTGGCTTCAAAATTATTATACAATCAGCAGGAGCCGGCAAAAGATGCCCGTAAATATATGCTGTCCAAGATGCATATAAGAAGTGTTACAGAAATGTCTTCTGTGGTAACGGAATTGTTCGAAAATGCAGCAGCACCGGCAATGATCATGTCTTTTCAGTATCACGATGCGGAAACTGGGTATAAAGAAGATATAGAACATATATCTTTTAAACCATCAGCATATTATCAGCTGTTTCACATCATTGTAATTGATAAAAACGATGTGAAGTACGTTCCAACTAAGCTTCTATTAGAGTATGACTGGCTTTGGAAAACGCTTGTATATGGAAATACAGGGGATTTTGAGAACATCAAGCGATTAAAGAACCGGTACAAAACAATTGAGGAAAGACTTGAAGCTGAAGAAACAAAAATGATGCGTGGAACAGGAGTCCAATATAATGACGGAAATGAGGATGCAACCGAACTGGTAGGAAGAAAATTATTTAAACCAAGAAAAAATATAGATCACTTTTATTTGAACGATACACAGACAAGTTTCGATATATTTGAAAAAAAGAAGATACACCGGACAAGAGATATAAAATTATATCAATCTCCATATTGTTTTCTGGCAAAAGGTGTGGATCCTAAGACTTACAAAATGAGAGCTGTGTGCTATGAGGGAGAAAGTTTCGTATTTCCGGAAACAATATATGGAATCTGTGGGAACAAAGAGCAGACAGGATTATTATATGTTCTGGCGGGATTGTTTAACTCATCTCTATATGCATATTACAATTTTATGACAGGTGCTTCGATGGGGATAGACAGAAGGCAGCGTTTTGTAAAAGACGTGCTCCGTTTTCCTTTCCCGGAAAAGAACCTAAAAAAATAGAGGAGTGCAGCAGAGAACTACATCAATTAAAAAACAGATTATGATTCCAGAAGAAATGATAGAGAAAAAACAAAGTGAACTGGATGAAATAGTGGCAGATGCTTTTGGAATGAAAGATAATGTGTATTTCAAGTATGCAATAGAAGTCATGATCCCTATGATTGCCGGAAATACTGATATAGGCATAGAACGGGCAGAAGAAAATGAGATGTATGGGAGATATGCAAAAATATTCTATGATTATTTTGCAGACATATATGAGGAACAAAAAAAGTTTGTGCATATTAAGCTATATACAAATTTAAAGGGTGGATTTGCAGCATTAGAACTGATGCTGACGGACAATTCCTGTGGAGAGAAAATAGAGGTTGATAAGTCAGAATGTGCAGCTGAGATATATCAGGTTCTTTATGCAAAATATAATGATGTGTTTTACAAGAGGCTCGATCATTACTGGTTTGAAGAAAACAGATTTTTTATTGTGAAAGCAGCCGGAAAAGAACATTGGCATGAAGCAAATGCATACATGGATATTGCAGAAGTTACAGCCAGAATACTGTCAGAATAGAGGTGTACTATGAACAGGTTTGGAGAGAAAAACAAAATCATTCTGGCTGAAAATAAGCAGAAAAAAATAATAAAAATGTTGTTATTGTCGTGTCATGCCTTAAAAAGTGATTTTGAACTCACAGGGCGCAAACTTCCGGATGATGAGGGAGCGATCACTTATTATCTTATAGAGGAATATCTCGACAATGATGATTTCCGGCGAAAAAACAAAATGGAGTTTATCAATATCAGATTCATACCGGAATATCCGGAGAACTATAACAAAGATAAAGCCAATTATAAAGGAAGACTTGATATGAAAGTCATTGGCGAGGACTTTCTTCATGACCGCAATACATATGCCGTGATAGAATGTAAGAGGCTTGATGGCGAGAGCCATTTAAAACGTGAATACGTGAAAGAAGGTATTGACCGTTTTGTGGGGATGCTGCAGGGAGAGATAAAGTATTTACGGCATACCGGAATGGATATGATGCTTGGGTATATTGTGAAAGATGAAGATATGGATAAAGTTCTTGCGGATATTAATGATTATCTGGGGAAAAAATACAAATCAAATTGCACAAAGAGCATCACGGAAAAACAGAAGGAAGATGAATGGATGCTTGGAGACAGCATGTTTCAGTGCGTTGATGGCAATGAGCGCCAGATGGAGCATATGTTCTATAAACTGCATACAATCATCGAGTCCGAAAAGGGTATTCACAACTTAGAAAATAAAAATCAAAAAAGGGGTTAAGTATCTTTCACTTATGCCGATATACATTACAAGTAAGCAAAGAATGCTACTTCGTGAAAGCCGAAATGAAGCGTACGGTCAGAGTAGGAATTTCACAAATAAAACAAATTTACTTCAGCATGGATGCTGAAGCCCAATTCAAGGAGGAAAAATATTATGGCAATGGTAGTACAGCACAATCTTACAGCGATGAACGCTAATCGTCAGTTAGGAATCACATCAGGAGCTCAGGCAAAATCTTCAGAGAAATTATCTTCCGGTTACAGAATCAACCGTGCAGGTGATGATGCTGCTGGTTTAAAAATTTCTGAGAAAATGAGAAGCCAGATCCGTGGTCTTGACAAAGCATCTTCCAATGCACAGGATGGTATTTCTTTAATCCAGACAGCAGAAGGTGCTTTAAATGAAGCTCATTCTATCTTACAGAGAATGAATGAGTTATCAGTTCAGGGTGCGAACGATACAAACCAGAACATTGACCGTGATGCGATCAATCAGGAGTTAACAGCATTAACGAAAGAACTTGACAGAATTTCTGAGACAACACAGTTCAATAAACAGAACTTATTGGATGGTTCTTTCACGAATAAGAAGCTTCAGGTTGGTGCCAACGCTGGTCAGAACATCGACATCAATATTAGTAATATGGATGCCAAAACATTAGGACTGAAGACTATTACATATTTTGAGGGAAAAGACTCGATTTCATATTCAGGTATCTCTTATATGGGTACAGAATATACCTATAATACAGGTAAAACTGCCGATTCAAACAAGAAGTTATTTGTTAGTGCTGCAGGTAAAACCGGTCAGAATGCATTTGCAGATGGTATGATTGCGTTAAACGCAAGTGGAAAATATGTTGTAAGCAGTAAGAAATTTAACACTAGAGAATCAGCAATTGCATCAGGAAAAGCTATGCTTGCTAAAAAGTACAAGAAGGAAGCAAGTACACAGTGGGGCACATTGCTTAGTGCTGCTAAAACAACAACAAAGACAGTAGGAGGTTTCGGAGCTAAGGCAACATTGAATAGTCCTGACGTCAGCGATTATGATAAGGCAAATGCAACCTTACAGGCAGTGCAGGGTGCAATCAATATTGTGTCTACACAGCGTTCAGCATTAGGTGCATTACAGAACAGATTAGAGCATACGGTTGCAAACTTAGATAACGTATCTGAGAATACTTCTTCAGCAGAATCTCGTATCCGTGATACAGATATGGCTTCTGCGATGGTTGAGTACAGCAAAAATAACATTCTTGCTCAGGCAGGACAGTCTATGCTTGCTCAGGCGAACCAGTCTACTCAGGGTGTGTTATCATTACTTCAGTAAAGAAATATTCATAATTGAAGAGAAAAAACCAGCATTTGCTGGTTTTTTCTTTTATCAGAGGAGTATGGAATGCAGAAAAAAATCCAGAAATTATATGAAGATATTAATTTTATAGGCTATTATGCTTCAAAAAACAATGATATTCATTATATTGATAAAGCAAAAGAGTTATTTCCACAGATTCAGGAGTTCTCAGATTGGTTTTTAAAAGAGAATATATTTGGGATAGATGAAGATTTTTATCAGAAAATGAAAATAAATTTAGTGAATATTTTGAAAGATTGCATGACGGCAATAGAACAGAATGACAGGGTATTAATGTTGGATGCACTAGAATATGGAATATCAGAGTACTTGCAATTGTTTTTGCCGGAGGATGGATTAAAAGAAGAGGATGAGTAATGAAGGATATTTGTATAAATAAAAATCTTGCTTTTTTTGAAGAAAGATTTCCGGGAATTATGGATATTATCGAAGAGAGGAAAAATACATTATTAAATAATGAAGATATAGAGGTAGAATGGGATAAGGCAGTAGATGGACAGAGAATCATGAAGATACGGAACAAGGGGAAAAACTTGTATCTGTCAGGAAAAAGAAATCCTATTTGGTCCTGCTATAAACCAGATTAATCTCATGGGAAAGATTGTTCCCCATGCACCAATATTTCTTTTGGGTTTAGGAAATATTAATTATTTGAGTCAGATTTTACAAAATACAGATAAGAATAACATAATTTTTATCTATGAACCAATGTTTATGATTTTCTATCACTGGTTGGAGTATGTTGATTTCAGGAAACTTATTGGGGACAGGATAGTAGTACTTGTTATTGGAGGCATTAATGATGATCAAAATAATATGAAATTAATTATAACTGAGATACTGACAGCAGATAGAATCCCATTGATGAAAGTGGTAATATCGCCAAACTATGAACATTTTTGCTATAAAGAAATAATTGATTTTTGTAATCTCATTAAGGATAATGCAGAAAGACACGCTGTAAATCTAGGAACAAAAGTAAGATTTAATACGGTCGTAGCAGAAAATTTCTATAATAATGTTCAATATGTAAAAAATAATTATATGGTGGGACAGCTAGACGGAACTATCCCTAATACGATACCAGCAATTGTTGTATCTGCCGGACCATCATTAAACAATAACATTATGGAATTAAAAAAGGCGGTTGGAAAGGCTTTTATCATTGCGGTAGATACAGCTATTAAACCATTGGTAAAAGCAGGAATTATTCCGGATATGTTTGCAATGCTTGATGGGAAAAAACCGTTGGAACTTGTTGAGGTAGAAGAAGTTAGAGAAATACCTATGGTGGCTTATGTGACTGGAGCAAAAAGTATATTTAATTATCACATGGGTAAAAAAATTTTTTCTTGACGAAAACTATAGGTATGTACAGGATCTTTTTGCGATGAATGGTAAAGAAATATATCAGTTGCCAGGTGGAGGATCCGTTGCAACGCTGGCCTTTTCACTAGTATGTCATTTAGGATTTGATAAAATTATTCTTGTGGGGCAGGATTTAGCTTTTACCGGAAATAAGTCACATGCTGATGGAACGTTCAAAGAAACAATGGCTGTGGAGGACACAAAGGATTTTTTGATGGTGCCGGGGAATGTAGAAAAAATGGTTCCTACAAGAGAGGACTTTAATAATTATAGAAAATGGTTTGAGGAATTCATTGAATATTGGAAAGGAATCAAAGATGTACAATTTATTAATGCAACAGAAGGAGGAGCATTAATTAAGGGAACACAGATTATGACTTTGAAAGATGCGATTAGTTTGTATTGTACAGAAACGGTTGATATCAAATCATGCATTGCGCAGTTAAAGCCAGTATTTAGTGAAGAAGAACAGAAGAAGATAGAAAACTATTATGTTGAAACGCCTCAGAAAATACAGGACATTGTTAATTTGGCAAAGAAGGCGCAAAAACTCTATAAGAAAATATACACAATGTGCTTGAAGAATAATGCAAATATAGAAGCGTATATGAAGGCCACAAAACAGTTAAAGAAGATAACACGAAATATTGAGACGAATCCAAATTATCAAATTATTTCAGAAACAATGGCAATAGCAGATCAAATAATTTTATCATCGCAATATTTTGAGTTTGATTCATTTATTGAAAACGAAAAAGAGGCATCAAGACAGGGGGCTAAATATATGGAATTATTGGCGGAATATTCCAAAATAATAAAAACGATTGCTGAAAATACGGTGGGAAAATGTAAATAAAGAAGGTCGAATATGGGATGTTACTTTTGATTTATCAGGACGATGACAGGAGATAAATAATGAACACGAAAATAGAGAATCTTATTAACGAACAGAACTATGAAAAGGCACTATGCGAAATTGATAGATATGAGTGCGAAACCAGCGATGATCCTGATATTAGTACATATAAATTTTTGTGTTACAATGGATTGGGGGAAACGCAGATATGTCTGGATCATGCGAAAGAAGCTGTCAAGAATCAACCATATGAAGCAGATGTACATTATAATTGTGGATATGCATATGAAGCAAATGGTAATTTATTTGATGCATATGAACAATATATGATTGCGTCAGAAATTATTTCAGCGGGAAATACAGGAAATGTTTTATTGAGTCAGGTATTGGAAATGTCCCAAAGAGTATTAGAAAGAATACTGGATATTGCCGAGAAGGGACTATTTGAGAATGAGAAATTGGCACGCCATAATTTGGATTATATCGTAAACAAAAATAATTACAAATTTGGAGTTAGATATCCGGAATTCCATGCAGGACTGGCTGTAATAGGCAATGAGTATTTTGATTATAAATGTCTTCAGAGAATGTTTGCCGGCTTGTGTGGTCTTAAAAGTGCTTTTAACCTAGACTGTGAAAGACTAAATACTGATACGATATATGAGAAAGCGGAGCTGCAAAGAACATCGCCCTCGATAAAAGGGGCAGAGATTAATTGTGAAAAGAAAGTTATATTCCAATAGTAATGGATAGAAGAGGCTGTATTAAATTTGAACTGGAACAGATAAATAGACATGTTGAAGTTATCTATAATTCGCCGCTTCAATATGTTAATTACAGAGTGCCAAAAGGGAAAGTAAGGATTGCTTCGGAAAATGCTTTTAGATTAGGGGAAGTGATTCCTATTGGTCATGATGCTAATAGAAAGCGATTGGTATTAAATATTTTTGTGGATGGTCTTTCGCAGACGGTACTAGATGATAGTTTTAAAACACTGATGCCGCACACTTATAAATATTTTAAACATGGCATGAAGTGCAGTAATGCGTATACAGCAGGAGATTGGACCTTTCCATCAATAGCATCTATAACTACAGGGCAGACTTTGCCTGAACATAAAATGCTGCATTCAAAAATATTAAGAAAATTAGACGCAGATACACCAATATTATTTGAATATTTTAAAAATGCCGGATATAATACAACAAAAATTGGTGGCAATTGGAGAATTGCACCAAATTATGGTTATGCAAGAGGCATGAATCGGGTAAAGTATCAGCATATGTATATGGGATATTCAGTAGAACAGGTTATAGCAGATGTGGAAGAGCAGATGCACAGTATGGCAGACACAGATCAATTCATATGGATGGAGATAGGGGAACTGCATTTAGTGGCAGATGAAATCAATATGGCTCCATTACAGTCAGAATTTATGATTTGGGAAAATGAACAATATAGTGGAAAAATAAATTCAGTAAAGCAAAAATATGATGAGACAAAGATAAAGTATTATAAAAAGCAGATAGAATATATTGACAGGAGATTAGCAAGCTTATATCAATACATAGAGGAGAATTATGATCCAAACGATGTTGTAGTAAGTCTATTTGCCGATCATGGACAAGGATATCTTATTAAACCGGAAGAAGATTTTTTGAGCAATGAACGGACAAATATTGCGTTTATGTTTAAAAATGGGGAATTAGAGGGGGAAACAGATGAGGTTATATCTGCTTGCGATTACTCGGGAATATTATGCAAGCTGGCTGGAATTGATTATAATTATGCTGGAACAGATGCGAATCTGCCACTTTCCTTTGGAGGAACAAGAGAAAGGGAATTTTGTGTTACGGAAAGCATTCATGTCGGAGATCCATATGAAATCGTACTAAATGGTAAGAACTTTAAATTTTATTTAAAAGGTCGCCAGAATGTAACTGCGGAATGCCGAGTTCCTCTTGATGAATATGATGTTCTGTTAGTAGGTGAACAGGGACAGGCAATTGAAGACGAGAATAAGATAAAATACTATACAGAATGGTGCTTAAACCATATTGGTACATGCAGGATTTTTAATAACTAAGTGTTGTGAGGGAGAAAATTTTGGAAAAAGGAATTCTTTATTGGATAACTGGCTTATCGGGTGCAGGAAAAACAACCATTGGCAATGCTTTGTATTATAAACTAAGACAAAATAAGAGCAATATTATAATACTGGATGGTGATATTTTAAAAAATCTGGTTGGAGATTCACTGGGATACAGTAGGGAGGATAGAAAAAAGAGAGCATATTATTATTCTAATTTATGCAAGACCTTAACGGATCAGGGAATCTCAGTTGTAATTTGTACCATTGCAATGTTTGATGAAGTGCGAACCTGGAATCGCAAGAATGTGGAAAAATACGTGGAAGTCTTTTGAGAGTAAAAAAGGAAACACTGGTGGCGAGGGATCGCAAAAACCTATATTCTCGTCAGGCATCTGGAGAAATAAAGAATATTGCAGGGGTCGATCAAGATGTCGAATTTCCAAAAAATCCGGATATTGTTATTGATAATGACGGATGATATCTGTTGTCGATATAGTTGACCAAATTATAAATTATGTGCCACTTATTGAAGACTCATTTGATAGAGATACTGATTATTGGAATGAATATTATAGTCAAAAATTGGAAGAATTACAGAAGCCAAGCGATTTTGCGATATCTATCAAAAAGTATTTACAATCCGGTAAAAAATAATGGATATTGGCTGTGGAAATGGAAGGGATAGCCTATATTTCGAAAGAAACGGTTTAAAGGTTGTAGGAGTGGATGCATCGTCAACAGCGATAGACAGATTGAATGCCATGCAGATTGGAAATAATTCAATGTTTGTGTGTGATGATTTTGTGACATGTAGAGCATTGTATCAGTCTCAATACGATTATTTTTATAGCCGGTGGACTATGCATGCAATTTCCGAACGACAGGAAGATGAACTTTTGAACAATATTTCAAACTCAATAAAAAAGGGAGGACTGCTGTTTATTGAAGCTAGAAGTATTAATGACGAATTATTTGGAAAGGGTGATAGGATATCTGAAACGGAATATATCTTTAACGACCATTATAGAAGATTTCTTGATAAGTCTGTATTGGCAGATAAACTAAAACAGAGTGGATATAAAATTATAGAAGAGTTAGAAAGTGATGAGTTTTCAAAGAATGATAAGTCAAATCCAACGCTAATAAGATTAATCGCTAAGAAATTATAAGAAAAACAGGTATATTTGACAGGAGAAAAGAATGACCACAACAATAATCGCTGAAGCAGGTGTAAACCACAACGGCAGTCTAAAACTGGCAAAGCAAATGATTGAGGAAGCAGCCAAAGCTGGTGCAGACTATATCAAATTTCAGACATTTAAACCGGAAAAGCTGGTTTCTAAATATGCACAGAAAGCAGATTACCAGAAGAAAACGACAGGCAGTCAGGAATCGCAACTGCAGATGTTGGAGAAACTGGCATTGTCATATGATGATTTTGTGGATTTGAAAAAGCATTGTGAACAGATTGGGATTGGCTTTCTGTCCACACCGTTTGACGAGGACAGTATTCGGTTTCTTGACAGTCTGGACATGGACTTTTGGAAGATACCTTCCGGTGAGATCACAAATTATCCGTATCTGGTTCAGATTGCGCAGACAGGCAGGGATGTCGTGCTTTCTACCGGAATGTGTGAAATGGATGAGATAGCGGATGCAATGAAAGTATTGGAAGAGAATGGAGCAGGGAATATTTCGCTGCTTCATTGTAATACGGAATACCCGACACCATACGAGGATGTAAATTTGCTGGCAATGAAGCAGATGCGTACAGCCTTTAAAAAACAGGTGGGATATTCGGATCATACGGAAGGAATTGAAGTGCCGATCGCAGCCGTGGCATTAGGTGCTGAAATTATTGAAAAGCATTTTACATTAGATAAGAATATGGACGGACCAGATCACAAAGCAAGTCTCGAACCACAGGAGTTGGCACAGATGGTCAGTGCTATCCGCCATATTGAGAAAAGTCTTGGGGACGGCAATAAGAAGAGAACTGCTTCTGAGCAGCATAATGTTGTGGCAGTGCGAAAAAGTATAGTTGCGAAATGTGAGATACATAAAGGGGAACTTTTCACGGAAAAAAATCTTACGGTAAAAAGACCTTCAAATGGAATTAGTCCGATGAAGTGGAATGAAATCATTGGAACAAGAGCCAAAAGAGATTTTCTGGAAGATGAACTTATCGAATAGAAATTATAAAATTAGGAAATGTCTTTTGGCAATGCCGGAAGGCATTTGTCAGTTTAGGAAATGTCTTTTGGCAATGCCGGAAGGCATTTGTCAGTTAAGGAGTACGACATGAAAAGAATAGGGATAATGACAGGAACAAGAGCGGAATATGGATTACTAAAACCATTGATGAGGGCAATCGATAAGGACAAGGAATTAGAATTGTATTTGATTGTGTCAGGAATGCATTTGTCTCCCGAATTCGGCCTGACCTATAAAGAGATTGAAGAAGATGGATTTGGGATTAATGCAAAAGTAGAGATGCTGTTAAGTTCCGATAGCCCTGTGGGAGTCAGCAAATCAATCGGTTTGGGAATAATTGGGTTTGCAGATGAATTTAAGCGGGCAGGACTGGATATGCTGATTTTGCTTGGAGACAGATATGAGGCACTTGCTGCAGCGGTCGCTGCAATGATCATGAGAATACCAATCTCACATCTTCATGGAGGAGAATTGACAGAGGGGCTGATTGATGAAGGAATACGTCATTCTATTACTAAGATGAGTTATCTTCACTTTACAAGTACAGAAGAATACCGTAGACGTGTAATACAGTTAGGGGAGAATCCTGAAAGAGTGTTCTGTGTCGGGGCAATTGGAGTAGAAAATATTAAGAAGACAGAACTGATGTCGAAGGAAGAGTTAGAAAATTCGATTCATTTTGAAATAGACGATAATTTAGCTGTTGTGACATATCATCCGGTAACATTGGAAAATAATACGGTTGAGAATCAGTTTACCAATCTTTTGAGGGCATTAGACCGGAATGATAAGCTAAGAATTATTTTTACAAAGGCAAATGCAGATACGAATGGAAGGATTATTAATGAGTTAATAGACAAATTTGTAACCTGCAATCGTGAAAGAGCATGTGCATTTTATTCATTAGGGCAGAAAAGATATCTGAGTGCGTTAAAATATTGCAGACTTGTGATTGGAAATTCATCTAGTGGTATTATAGAAGCTCCTTCGTTTGGAAAACCGGTTATCAATATAGGTGACAGACAGAAAGGAAGAACAAGTGCGGATAGTGTTATTAATTGCGGCTGCATGGAGAAGGAAATACAGAGTGCCATAGAACTTGCACTGACAGAGGAATTTGAGAATAAAGCTAAAAATAGCAGAAATCCATATGAAAAGGAAGATACGACAGTCAGTATTATGGGCGTCATAAAAGACTATCTGTTCAACGACAAAATAAAACTGAAAAAAGAATTCTATGATATAAAGTGAGGAAAAAAAGAAAATGAGAATTTTATTTGTAGGATGTGTGGAATCTTCTTATATTTTACTGCAATCATTACTTGAACATAAAAAAGAAATTGTAGGAGTGATCACGAAAAAAGAAGCGGGACTAAATGCAGATTATAAAGATTTATCGGTCTTGTGTCTGAATTATGGAATTGATTACAAATATATTTCAAATATAAATGATGAGGAAGTTATACGGTATATAAGAGAAAAAAATGCAGATATAATATATTGTTTTGGGTGGTCTCAAATAATAAAGAAAGAACTATTGGAAATAACGCCGATGGGAGTGATAGGATTTCATCCGGCAGCATTACCAAATAACAGGGGAAGGCATCCGATTATCTGGGCATTAGCACTTGGACTCAATGAAACTGCTTCGACCTTTTTTAAGATGGACGAAGGTGCTGATACAGGAGATATAGTTTCACAGGTAAAGATACCGATATGTGAAAGTGACTACGCAGCAGATTTATATGAAAATATTATGTGTGCGGCAAAAAAACAGGTATTGGAATTTACAGAAAACTTGGAAAATGGAAGCTGCAGAACAATTTCACAGAAGAAGCAGGAGGGAAATACATGGAGGAAGCGTGGACGCAAGGATGGCATAATTGACTGGAGAATGGGAAGCTCTGCTATTTATAATTTGATACGTGCTTTAAGTCATCCTTATATCGGGGCAGAATTTGAATATAAAGAGAAATATTATAAAGTGTGGAAATCAGAAATTGTCAAATCGGATGGTAAGTATCAAAACATAGAGCCTGGACGAATTATAAAAAAAGTGTCTGATCATGAGTTTTATGTTAAATCCTATGATGATATTATACATATACTCGAATGTGATACAATAGACGCATTGGAAGGAGAGTGCTTATGAGAATATTGGTAATTTCGCCTCATGCAGATGATGAGACTTTAGGCGCAGGAGGCACTTTGTTGAAATACAAAAATCAAGGGCATAATATCTTTTGGTTGAATGTAACTGATATGAAAGAAGAATATGGGTATACAAAGGAAAGAGTTGAAGAAAGAACATTTGAAATAAAGAGTGTTGAAAAAATGTACGGATTCGATAAAATGTTTAACCTACAGTTGCAGCCTGCAAAGTTGGATGTCTACGAAAAATCATATTTGGTGCAGAAAATAGCATCTGTCATAGAAGAAGTAAAACCGGATACGCTGATTTTACCGTATTTGTATGACGTTCATTCAGATCACAAAGTTGTATTTGAAGCATCCTATTCGAGTACAAAGGCGTTTAGATTCCCTTATGTGAAAAGAATATTATGCATGGAAGTATTGTCGGAGACGGATTATGCAATCCCAGAGCATTCAATAACACCGAATTATTACATAGATATAACACCATATATGCAGCAAAAAATTGATATTATGAAAATGTATAAGAGCGAAATAGGAGAGGCACCTTTCCCTCGCAGTGAGCAAAATATAAGAGGATTAGCGCAATACCGTGGAGGAAGTGCAAATGTCAGATATGCAGAAGCATTTCAAATAATAAAAATGATTGATTGAGTGTAGACAAATACAGTAATATTTGCTATTTGACTTATTGTAAGTTATGTGTTACATTATGCGTATCATTATTGATACACACGGAGAGGGATAATGGATTATAGTTTAAAGCAAGATGGATTTGAACTTTTGGTTGAAGCTGAGAAAGAGCGCGTGAAAGAGGAGATTCTCAGTTCTTACATTAATCTTAGGAAGAAAAAGGGGATTACACAACAGCAGATTGCAGAGCTCACAGGCATGCAGAGGACGAATATAGTTAGGATTGAGAGTGGACGTTATTCACCAACGATAGAAGTTTTGGTAAAGCTTGCAGCAGCGTTAGACATGGATCTTGAGATCAGATTAGTTGAAAGGAAGTCTGGAGATGAGTGATAAGAGTTTATTTTATAGAGGCTTTGAAGGGAATACAGAGATAGAGGACTTCTTTGAACGATTTCAGGAATATGCTGAGGCGAATGAGACAGGAAATTCAGTCTATATTCTAAAGCGCCCATTAGGAGATAAGAAGTATACCTACGATTATGATAAGGCAGTTGTGATATTGGTGCCGAAGCATAAAATGCTTTTTTTTAGATTATGGTGGGAACGAGGAAGCATTTGAGGAATACGTAGATGATTTTGTAGATGACGTGGGACACATTTCGGACAAATACGATTATATGCAGGTCTTAGGACGAACTTCGAAGTGGAGAAAAGATTTTATAGAGACAAGAACATATTCAGAAATTAAGGATTTGTCAGTAGAAGATCTTTTAAAGAGCATTCGGATTGTAAGTAATGAAATGAGTCGTAAGGGAGAATTTATTATTTCCCTGCTTACAGGAAGCATTAATGACATTGAAAAGACTGGTATCGCATATCCGGAGACAATTCTCGAGAAGATAAAACGGAAAATAGTGTTGTTTGATGGTGAACAGACAAGATTTATTTATGACGAACCGCATGAGAAGCGAATTACAATTCAGGGATTGGCAGGAACTGGTAAGACAGAACTTTTGCTGCATAAGATTAAGGAAATATATACACATAATGATGAAGTTAAGATTGCTTTTACTTGCCACAATAAGATATTAGCTGATAATTTGCGCACTCGTATTCCGGAGTTCTTTAATTTTATGAAGGTTCAGGAACAGATCAAATGGGAAGAAAAACTGTGGGTAATGAGCAGTTGGGGGTCAAAAGCGGATAGAAATTCAGGTGTTTATAGCTATATATGTGATTTCTATGGAATTCCATTTGAAAGGTTCACGTATTCAACTACATTCGAAGGAGTATGCAAAAGAGCAATTGCAAATTTGAGAGAACAGGGAAGTGTAGAACCATGTTTTGATTATATACTAATCGATGAAAGCCAGGATTTTGCAGAAAGCTTTTTTAAATTATGTGAGATGGTTACGAGGAAATGTGTGTATGTAGCAGGTGATATATTTCAAAATGTATTTGACTATGAAGATGTCAGCCGTGTGGAACCACAATTTTTGCTGAATAAGTGCTACAGAACGGATCCGAAAACGCTGATGTGTGCACATGCAATTGGAATGGGATTGTTTAAGCCGGACATACCGCTTAGATGGCTTTCAGATTCGGGATGGAGCGATTGCGGTTATGATATAAAGAAGAATGATGGATATTATGACCTGTATCGGAAACCATTACGCCGTTTTGAGGATTTGGGAGATGTCAAATTAAGTACGCTCGAAGTGATGCCAACAAAACGCGAAAGATATTTTGAAAAAATAATTGAGATAATAGCAAAAATTCAAAAAGAAAATGAAACGGTGGAGCCAGAAGACATTGGGATTATGTTCTTGGAAAACAACAATACGAATTATGAGCTGGCGAAAAGGCTTCAGATAGAGATAAAGAAAGAATTTGGCTGGAATGTAAACATTGGCTATGAGACAAAAGAGAAAATCAAGGATACCTTGTTTGTAAGTAACAAAAACAATGTGAAGGGCTTGGAATTTCCATTTGTAATCTGCTTTATGCAAGGATGTCTTACAGATAATTTGCAGACCAGAAATTCAATCTATATGATGCTGACAAGATCCTTCATAACTTCATATTTTATTTTGCCGGATGAAGGAATCAAGAATATCAAACACATTATGCAGGGGGTAGATCAGGTAAATAAAAATGGCTATTTGCACGTGAAAGAACCGACTGACGATCAGAAAAAAACATTATACAATGCAATTATCCAGCATACAAGCATACACCAGTCACAGAGGGAAATAGTAGAAGATGTTCTGGATGAACTACGAATTTCGAAAAATGAGAGGGAAAAATTCCATAAGCTTATTGAAACATTATATAAGGATGAATTTGACAAGGATAGGGTGTATGAAATTGTACAGACAAATTACAATATGATGAACTCAAAATGAGGTTGCTTTTATGAAAGAAACAATAAAAATACCGTTTGGAGTATATTATCAGGAACAATTCAGCAAACCAATGAGACGAAAACAAGATGTTGTGTCTTTTATTCTTGGAGTGGTAAATGTTCTACTGGTAGGTGAAAGTGATAGTGATAGCAATGGTACTCTTTATTTAAAAAGAAATAAAATGAATCGGGTATTTTGCTTTATGGATGGAAAATATTTCTCGACAGTCTTTCCGTTTGATGTAGAGTTCGATGAGAATGGAAATTTTTATAAAGTGTATGATAGCATTTCTGATATTCGAATTAACAACCGGTCTGTTGCGCTGTTGGAGCGTATGTTAGAGAAGATAGATTTTGAAGAAAGTTCTATTGATGAAATTATTGAAGAGGCATATTTAGACGTGGAGGAAGATGGATATACCGATAAGGACATAGATATGTGTTTTGGTTTGATATTAAGGCTATTATCAATGGAACTCGGGTATATCAGGTATGATTATGATCCGGAGCGTGAAAATGGGAGATTGCATCCGCTGTATCATGTAGATATTAATTATTCGACTAAGGGAACCTATAAATTGGGAATGAATAAGAAAATGGAAACAGCTGAATTTATTGATATGCTGGATACAAAGACAGACTGCAGATATGTGCAGTGATTATAACTTACGATTTGGAGTAGTATGAGAAACATAGCGATTATTCCCCCCGAAGTGGCTCAAAGGGATTGAAGGACAAAAATATTAAAGAATTAAATGGAAAACCATTAATGGCATATACAATTGAGGCTGCATTAGAATCAGGGATATTTGATTGTGTGCATGTGTCGACAGACAGTGAGAAATATGCTGAAATAGGAAGGCAGTTCGGGGCGGATGTTCCTTTTCTGAGGGATGCGGAACTGGCTGGGGACAAGAGCAGTACCTGGGATGCGTTACGTTATGTGGTGCAGGAGTACCGGAAAAGAGGAAAAGAATTTGAACTGGTAACTCTGTTACAGCCAACTTCTCCGATGAGAAACGCCCGGAATATCAGGGAAGCATATGAGGTATTTGAACAGAAATCTGCGGATGCAGTCATTAGTATTTGCGAATTAGAACATTCCATTCAGATATGTAATAAATTAGGCGAAAATGGCTCAATGTATAATTTTATTGACAGCAATAAAGTTGGAGCCAGACAATTGTCGGATACTTATTATCGATTGAATGGAGCAATCTATATTCAGAAAACAGAGCTGCTGATGAATAAGCAGAATTTTTATAACGAAAACTCGTATGCCTATATTATGGATCAGAGACATTCTGTTGATATTGACAATGAACTTGATTTCTTATTCGTCGAGATGTTAATGAAAGATAATAAAGATTAATTTTTGCAGTCGATCATCCGATATATAGACTGTAACCTATCATGGAGCGATAGGAAAAGAACATGGAGGTTCGTCTATGAAAACAGAACAGTTGATAACATTTCTGATTTCCCCAGAGCAGACAATCGTAGAAGCAATGCAGAAGATAGATGCGAATGCGAAGGGGATTCTTTTTATTACCAATACAGATAGAAAATTAATAGGAGCGATCACCGATGGAGATATCCGTCGCTGGTTGATTAAGACAGGAAATCTGCAGGAACAGATAAGCCGTCTTATGAATCGCAATCCTAAGTCGGTGTATCGAAGGGAAGTGGCGTCTGCGCAGGATGTGATGAGACGATATTCGATCACGGCATTGCCTGTGCTCAATTCAAAGGGAATCGTGATTGACATTCTTTTTGAACAGGAGCAGAAAACCGAGGTGAGGGAAGGAAGTCTCTCTTTAGATAAAGTGCCGGTAGTCATTATGGCAGGAGGAAAAGGAACCAGGTTATATCCTTATACCAAGATTTTGCCAAAACCGCTGATTCCGATTGGGGATATTCCGATTATGGAACGGATTATTGATAAATTCAGGGATGTTGGCGTGACGGATTTTTATGCGACTGTGAATTACCGCAAGAATATGATCAAATCTTATTTCAATGATACGGCAAAAGATTATGAAATAAAGTATGTAGAAGAAAATCAGCCATTAGGAACAGCAGGAAGCCTGCGGCTGATAGAGGAAGATTTTGAACAGCCTTTTATTGTGACGAATTGTGATATACTGATCCACGCAGATTACGAAGATGTCTACCGGTATCACAGGGAAAGCGGCAATGAACTGACAATCGTTTCTGCACTAAAGAATATTGTAGTACCCTATGGTGTTATCCATTCGAGCGAGAATGGTGCAGTGCAGTCCATGGAGGAAAAACCCAAATTATCATATTTTGTCAATACGGGTATGTACATATTGAATCCGGAATTGAAAAAAGAAATTCCGGAGGACACATTTTATCATATGACAGATCTTACGGATAAATTACTGAAAGAAAACCGCAAGGTCGGCATGTATCCGATTAGTGAGGATTCATTTCTGGATATGGGTGAGTTTGAAGAGATGCACCGTATGGAGAAAAAATTGAATTTGAAGTCAGAGTAGACAGAGTAAATTACAAGAAATAATGGGTTTACCTAATAAATTGAAATTGATAATAGTATTATAAGTAATTAGACGAAAGAACGAGGAATATAGAATGAAGAAAGTACTTGTAACGGGAGCAGATGGATTTATTGGAAGCCATCTGACAGAAAGCTTATTAGAAAAAGGATATGATGTAAAAGCCTTTACCTATTATAATTCTTTTAATACATGGGGATGGTTAGATACATTACCAAAGGAAAAATTGGATCAGATCGAGGTGTTTAGTGGAGATGTCAGAGATCCGAATGGAGTGAGAGAGGCAATGAAAGGTGTCGATCAGGTTTTTCATCTGGCAGCATTGATCGCCATTCCATTTAGTTATCATTCACCGGATTCCTATGTTGATACAAATATCAAGGGAACTTTAAATGTTTTACAGGCAGCTAGGGATTTGGGAACAGAGAAGATTATGGTGACATCTACATCGGAAGTATATGGAACCGCACAGTATGTTCCGATTGATGAAAAACATCCGTTTCAGGGGCAGTCGCCGTATTCTGCAACGAAAATTGGGGCAGATCGTCTGGCAGAGAGCTTTTACCGCAGCTTTAATCTTCCGGTTGCAATTGTCCGGCCGTTTAATACGTTTGGACCAAGACAATCGGCTAGAGCTGTAATTCCAACAATTATTACACAGCTTTTGGCTGGCAGGGAAGAGATCAAACTTGGTTCTTTGACTCCGACAAGGGATTTTAATTATGTGAAAGATACAGCAGCAGGATTTATAGCAATCGCAGAGTCGGATAAGACCATCGGACAGGAGATTAATATAGCGACACAGCGGGAGATTTCCATTGGAGATCTGGCGAAAGAAATTATTGCACAGATTAACCCGGATGCAAAAATTGTATGTGATGAGCAGCGGCTACGTCCGGAAAAGAGTGAGGTAAATCGTCTGCTTGGAGCAAATGCGAAGATAAAAGAATTGACAGACTGGAAGCAGCAGTACACCTTTGAACAGGGGATTGCAGAGACGATCGCATGGATCAGACAGAATATGGATGCATATAAGACAGATATTTATAATGTGTAGAAGCTATCATGATGTAAACTGGATTACTGTGCAAGATTGACAGATGTGTTTTTACTAAAGGAAAGAAGGAAGAAGAAAGTGAGTCGATTTATACCATTGTCAATTCCGAATTTTGAGGGAAATGAGAGAAAATACGTAGATGATGCAATAGATCAGGGCTGGGTATCTACAGGCGGAGCCTATATTACAAAACTAGAAGAGCAGATGGCAGGATTTCTTCATGTAGAGAAAGTGGCTGCCTGCCAGAGCGGCACATCTGCATTACATTTGTCGTTATTAGAATGTAATGTACAGCCGGGAGATATGGTGATTGTGCCGACATTGACGTTTATTGCAGCAGTGAATCCGGTGCATTATCAATTTGCAGAGCCTGTATTTATGGATTGTGATGACAGCTTATGCATGGACCCGGTCAAATTGCGGAAGTTTTGTGAAAAAGAGTGCCATGTAGAACAAAAACAATTAATTCACACGGCTTCTGGCAAGAAAATAAAAGCGGTTATTGTAGTGCATGTGTTTGGAAATCTGGCAGATATGGAAAGCATTATGGATATAGCGGAAGCGTATCATTTGAAGGTGATAGAAGATGCCACAGAGGCATTGGGTTCCCATTACACGGAAGGACGTTTTGCCGGAAAGTATGCGGGAACGATCGGAGATTTTGGAGCATACTCGTTTAATGGGAATAAGATCATTACAACCGGTGGTGGCGGTGCAGTGACAGCAAAAGATGCAAAAACAGTTGCACATATGCAGTATATTTCCACACAGGCAAAGGATGATCCGCATTATTATATTCATAATGAAGTTGGATATAATTATCGCATGACCAATTTACAGGCAGCGCTTGGAGTGGCGCAGATGGAAGAATTACCTGAATTTATAAAGAGAAAACACAGCAATTATGAATTATATCAGAAATTGTTTGAAGGATTTACGTTTGGAAAATTACTTGGTTTTCGAGAAGGAACATATTCAAATCAGTGGTTTTATTCGCTTGAAATTCCAATGGAAAGAGTGAATGGTTCTTTAAGGGATATCATCACGAAGCTGCAGGAAAGAGGTGTACAGACAAGGGCGATCTGGGGATTGATCCATGAACAGCTGCCGTATCAGAATGCGATAACATATGAGATGGAGAAAGCACCTTATTATAGTACATGTATCCTGAATTTCCCAAGCAGCACACAGATCACGGAAGATGATATTGTTTATGTTGTGGAACAGATCAAGGATGTACTAATGTCATAAGGGATGGAAAAATGCAGGATATTATTTTAGTTGGCTCCGGTGGCTGTATGAGGGAAATTGTGTGGCAAATACAGGAACAGAATAAATCAGCAGAAAATTGGAATATATTAGGATATGTTGATAGAATACCGCCGGAAGAACACAGCAGCGTTACAGTGGGGAATCAAATCATAAAGTATATTGGAAATGATGAGTATTTACTGGCAAGAACAGAATTAACCAACGTGGCAGTTTGTGTGGGAGAGCCAAAGCTTCGAAAAAAATTGTAGAGAAATTGAAAAATAATAAAAATATTATTTTCCCGAACATAATACTTGGTGATACAAGAATTTGTGATGATGTGCAGATGGGGAAAGGCTGCATTATCAGTATGGATGCAAGAATCTCAACCAATGTAACGCTTGGGAGTTTTGTTTTTATGAACACCGGAAGTAAAGTGTGTCATGATGGAAAGTTAGGTGATTATGTAACCTTAAGTCCGGATGTCACATTAGCAGGAAATGTGATAGTCGGCGACAATACAGAAATTGGTATGGGCGCAAATGTGATACAGGGTATTACGATTGGAACGAATACTGTGATTGGTGCAGGATCGGTAGTTGTGAGAGATGTGGAAGATCATTGTAAGGCAGCCGGAGTACCAGCGAAAGCCTTTAGATGATAATAAGTCTAAAGGCTTTTTAAAAGTTTTAGGAAACTATTTCATTTGCGAATAAGATGGGTTATACTACTACTATTAATGAATGAAAAAGGTATGGAGTAACCCTTGTTGCATTGGCTGGGACTTTTGCTGGATAACCGTGCATTTGTATTGACAACACCGTTGGAGAAAGAAGCCAGACGGTACATCTTTCAGCAGTATGAACAACGGAGAAAAGACATTAATAAAGCGCAGGCGGAGTATGTTATTAAACTTTTGCAGGTGTTGTGTTGCAAGCCTCAGGAGCTGATGGAGGTAAATGATTGAAAAGCCTGCTTTTCAATCATTTAAGGATAGGGTATACTAGAAAAAAAGCAAAGACAGGGGGTGACTGCAAATGTCTGCAAATATAGCAATCGGAATACAGGACTTCTCCACATTAATTGAAAATCATTATTTTTATGTTGATAAAACGGATTTTATAAAGGAATGGTGGGATTGTGGGGACAGTGTTACTCTGATCACAAGACCAAGGCGTTTTGGTAAAACTTTGACCATGAGTATGGTAGAACAGTTCTTTTCCGTGGAATATTCCGGACGTTCGGATCTGTTTGAGGATTTAAAAATCTGGGAGGATAAGAAGTACCGTAATATACAGGGAACGTATCCGGTCATTAGCCTGTCTTTTGCAAATGTGAAGGAACCCACGTATCAGCTGGCAGAAAAAAAAGATCTGTGAATTAATTGCGCAGCTTTATGTCAAATACGATTTTATAACGGAAAGTGGAAAGCTACGGGATACGGAAGTAAAGTTGTATAAAAAAATCATGACTGATATGGAGTATGTAGATGCAACACTTTCTTTATATTATCTGTCAGGATTTTTGTATAAATATTATGGGAAAAAAGTAATTATTCTGTTAGATGAATATGATACTCCAATGCAGGAAGCTTTTGTAGATGGTTACTGGGAGCAGCTTGTGACATTCACAAGAAGTCTGTTTAACGCGGCATTTAAGACCAATCCGGCATTAGAGCGTGGAATTATGACAGGAATTACGAGGGTCAGTAAGGAATCCATTTTTTCAGACCTGAATAATTTAAAAGTGGTTACTACAACATCCAATGAATATGCTGCATCCTTTGGTTTTACGGAGCAGGAAGTGTTTTCTGCGCTAGAAAGTTTCGGACTGGAAAACGAAAAAATGAGGTAAAAAGATGGTATGACGGATTTATTTGGAACCCACAAAGATATCTATAATCCGTGGTCGATTTTAAATTATCTGGATGCAAAGCAGTATACAACCTATTGGGCAAACACAAGCGCAAATAGTCTTGTCGGAAAATTGGTTCGTGAAGGAAACCGCCTGATCAAAGAAAAATTTGAAAAACTATTATGTGGGGAATGTATCTGGTCGGAAATAGATGAACAGATTGTATACAATCAACTGGATGGCAATGAAAAGGCGGTATGGAGCCTTTTACTCGCAGGCGGATATTTAAAGGTTTTGTCTTATGAAAAATATCAGGATATTCCAGAAGGAACGGAACCGAAATATCAGCTTGCACTTACCAATCTTGAAGTAAAGCTTATGTTTCAGAGAATGATTCACGATTGGTTTGCCCCGGTACAGCCGGATTACAACGATTTTGTTAAGGCAATGGTTGCTGGGGATGTGGATGCGATGAATGAATATATGAACCGTATAGCATTACAGACATTCAGCTATTTTGATACCGGAGACCGGGCTTCCGGGGCTGAACCGGAACGTTTTTATCACGGGTTTGTTTTAGGTCTGCTGGTTGATTTGCGGGACAGGTATTATCTGAGGTCGAATCGGGAAAGCGGCTTTGGCAGATATGATATTATGTTGGAGCCAAAACATCCGGGAAAGGATAACGCAGTGATTCTGGAATTTAAAGTGCGCAGCACAAGAAAAGAAAAAAGTCTGGAAGAGACAGCGCAGTCTGCGATCACACAGATCCGGGAAAGAAAATACAGCGAAGAACTAAAAATGAAAGGGATTACAGATAGTCAGATCAAAGAATATGGAGTTGCGTTTGAAGGTAAGACCGTGTTGATTGTGGATTGAGCTGGTAAATATTGTCTGGTTGGTGCGCCTGAAGGGCATAGCAAGGGATACTACACCAGCATCCCAAGCGTTCCCGCCACAATCAGTACCAGACCCCCGGCTTCTTTTTTCCCCAGTTTCTCATGAAATACAAGATAAGAAAACAGAATGGTAACCAGAATACTCAGCTTGTCGATTGGCACAACGACACTTGCCAGACCATCCTGCAGCGCACGGTAATAGCACAGCCAGGAAGCACCGGTGGCAAGTCCGGACAGGCAGATAAAGCCAAGTTCCCTGTGATCAATCGTGCGCACACTGTCCTGCTTTTTCGTGACAAACACGACAATCCATGCCATGATCAGCACAACGATGGTACGGATGGCTGTTCCCAGATTGGAATCAATGTTTTCAATGCCGACTTTTCCCAGAATAGAAGTCAGGCTGGCAAAGACGGCAGAGCCAAGCGCGTAGAAGAACCAGCTCCAGCCTTTTTTCCCGGAATTCTCAGAAGAAGTTCCCTTTTTCGTGATCATCAGGTAGGTTCCCGCGCCGATCAGCACCACGCATAGAAGTTTCAGTGGGCTGATGCTCTCATGCAGGAAGAGAAAAGCGAGAAGAATGGAGAGGATGGCACTCGATTTATCGACAGACACCACCTTATCCACATCTCCGATCTGCAGTGCACGGAAGTAGCACAGCCAGGAAGCACCGGTGGCAAGTCCGGACAGGATCAGAAATGTCCAGGTTTTGGCAGAAACACTTCCGATGCCGTGTTGTGCCCCAACCAGAAATACCATGATCCATGAAAAAATAAGTACAATAATGGTACGGATCGCCGTAGCTGTATTGGAATCGGTATTTTTGATACCGCATTTCGCCAGTATGGAAGTCAGTCCGGCGAACAGAGCTGACCCAAATGCAAATAGAATCCACATATACAATTTCCTCCCTGAGACAAGCGTAAAATGTTTTGGGGCATTTGTCAAAACTTTTTTCTTGTGATATGATAATTTTATCTTTTTCAGAGGTGACAGAATGTTTGAAAAAAACAGATCATATACAGTGAAACACAGGGAGTCTGTCAGGTAGAAAATATTGTTTCGCTCTCCGCATCACGCAGGGAGCGAAAAATTCCGTACTATGTGCTGCGCCCGGTATTCGACAAATCCAGAGTATCTTATATTCCGGTAGAAAACCATCAGGTAAAACTGCGGGAATTGTTTACCAGGGAAGAGGCAGAGGCACTTCAGGGAACGGAGGAAACGAAAAAGACGAAAAACTGAGACAGGCCGTGGAGTATGTATTAGGGAAAAAAAAAGGAGGGAGAGGATGGCACAGCAGCAGCCACAGCAGGCAATACATAAATTTGTACTTGGAAATAAAGAACTTGAAGGAAAGACAGCGGAATTCCAGTATGACAAAGGCTGGTACAGTATTACGGATATTGTAGGGGAGGAACGCAATGTAATCTACAAATCCCGCAATGCGCAGGAAGCCTATATGAAATGGAACGTATATATCGGCCGCAAAAAGAGAGACCGTCATCCGCCAAAAACAGCGATGCGGATCATGGAAGCCGTGCGGATGGAAACAGAGCAAACGATTCCCGTGAGCATCGGAGCCGTGATTTCCGCGAAAAGCGTGACATGACGGATCGGCGTGGAAATAACCGGGGACGTCATTGACATATAAAAACAGCACCGGGCAGGTCAAAGACCGCGGTGCTGTTTTTGTTTAAAAAGTGAGCGGAGAGCATGGGATTCGAACCCACGTTGCGTCTATTCGACGCAAACCGCATTTCGAGTGCGGCACCTTCGACCTCTCGGACAACTCTCCCTTGAAATTCATCTCCGATGAATTTCCTACGTACATCGCTTCCGCGGAGCGGAACTTTCATGCGATGTGCTCCTTGAGGTATCGCGTAAGCTATATCTCCTACGTACATCGCTTCCGCGGAGCGGAACTTTCATGCGATGTGCTCCTTGAGGTATAGCGTAAGCTATATCACCTACGTACATCGCTTCCGCGGAGCGGAACTCTCATGCGATGTGCTCCTTAATAGTATACAGAATTTACATACATTTTTCAAGTCGCTTATCTTGTGAATGAACAAAAATTATACTATAATATAAATGTGTATGCGAAAAAACGTTTTGTACACAATAAGAGAATATGCAGGAGGAAACGTGCATGATGAAGATCGGAATGCTTACCAGCGGCGGAGACTGCCAGGCTTTAAATGCAGCCATGCGTGGTGTTGTAAAAGGACTTACTACGAATGTAGACGAACTGGAGATTTATGGATTTGAAAATGGGTACAAAGGGCTGATCTATGAACAGTACAGAATTCTTACAGCCTCGGATTTTTCCGGAATCCTTACCAGAGGTGGAACGATTCTCGGATCTTCCCGCCAGCCGTTCAAGCAGATGCGGGTGCCGGATGAAAACGGTCTGGACAAGGTGGAGGCGATGAAGTCCACATACCGTAAGCTCGGACTCGACTGTCTGGTTATCTTAGGTGGTAACGGTACACAGAAGACAGCCAATCTGCTTCGCGAGGAAGGACTCAATATTATTCATCTTCCAAAGACCATTGACAATGATATCTATGGAACGGATGTGACCTTTGGATTCCAGAGTGCAATTAATATAGCGACAGAGACCATCGATTGCATCCATACAACGGCTGCTTCCCACAACCGTGTATTTATTGTAGAGGTGATGGGACACAAAGTAGGATGGCTTACCCTGTATGCAGGAGTGGCAGGCGGTGCCGACATTATTCTGCTCCCGGAGATTCCGTATGATATTGATAAGGTCGTGGATGCGATTCATAAGCGTACAAAAGACGGAAAAGGATTTACGATTCTTGCAGTTGCAGAAGGGGCGATTTCAAAAGAAGATGCACAGCTTACCAAGAAGCAGTACAAGGCAAAAGTTGCATCCCGCAGGTATCCATCGGTTTCTTATGAGATTGCAGATCAGATTCAGGAGAAATGCGGTGTGGAAGTCCGCGTTGCGGTTCCGGGCCACACACAGCGTGGCGGTAGTCCGTGTCCATATGACAGAGTATTATGTACCCGTCTTGGATCTGCCGCTGCCAAAGCAATTATGGATGGAAAATTTGGCTGCATGATCGCCATGATCAACAACAAGACCAAATGTTGCCGCTTGGAGAGGTGGCAGGCAAGTTAAAGACGGTTGATCCGGACAGTCAGATGATTCAGGAGGCAAAACGGATCGGTATCAGTTTTGGAGATTAAATTTCCTGATATCCGGCAAAAAGGAGAAGAAAAATGTCTTACACGGCTTTATACCGTAAGTTCCGTCCCCAGGAATTTGAGGATGTCAAGGGACAGGATCATATTGTGACAACATTGACGAACCAGATCAAAGCCGATCGCATCGGGCATGCTTATCTGTTTTGTGGCACCCGAGGTACCGGAAAGACCACAGTGGCAAAGATTTTTGCAAAAGCAGTGAACTGTGAACACCCGGTAGACGGAAGTCCCTGTGGAAAATGCCCTGCATGTCAGGGTATTGCCGCTGGGACTTCTATGAATGTCATAGAGATTGATGCGGCTTCCAACAATGGTGTCGACAATATCCGTCAGATTCGGGAAGAAGTATCTTATCGCCCGACGGAAGGCAAATACAAGGTTTATATTATCGACGAGGTGCATATGCTCTCGGCAGGTGCGCTCAATGCGTTGCTTAAGACTTTGGAAGAACCACCGGCATATGTAATTTTTATCCTTGCGACCACGGAAGCATACAAGATCCCGATTACGATTTTATCCCGCTGTCAGCGATACGATTTTCACCGGATTTCCATCGATACGATTACTGACCGTCTGGCGGAGCTGATGCGCACGGAGCAGGTGGACGTCGAGGAGCGCGCCCTGCGTTATGTGGCAAAGGCAGGAGATGGCTCCATGCGAGATGCGCTTAGTCTGCTCGATCAATGTATTGCCTTTCACCTGGGTGAGAAACTTACCTATGAAAATGTGCTGGAAGTGCTCGGTGCAGTGGATACGGAAGTGTTTTCCGCACTGTTGCGCCAGGTGCTGGCAAAAGATGTGACCGGTGCCATCCGGACGGTGGATCATTTGGTGGATCAGGGACGGGAACTGGGACAGATGGTGAACGATTTTACCTGGTACATGAGAAATCTTTTGCTCATCCAGAGTGCGGATGACATGGAGGAAGTGCTGGATATGTCGGCAGATCATCTGGCAGCCCTGAAAGAAGAGGCACAGATGGTGGAGCCGGAAACACTGATCCGGTATATCCGGATTTTCTCAGAGCTGTCCAGCCAGATCCGGTATGCGGCACAGAAGCGCATCCTGCTGGAGACTGCAATTATCAAGCTTTGCCGTCCGCAGATGGAAAAAGATCTGTCGGCACTCAATGAGCGTATGGATGATATGGAGCAGAAATTAGAAAGCGGGGCATTTGTTTCGGCAGCACCACAGAGTGCAGCAGTTCCGGTAGCAGGTGGCACGCAGGCTCCGGCGGCACAGGCACCGGAGAAAACACAGCTTCCCAAAGCCATTCCGGAGGACATTAAACAGGTGATGAACAACTGGCGGTCGGTCATTTCGGAGATGGGAGGCATCACCAGACAGTATTTAAACCAGGCGGTGCCGACGCTTGGACCGGCGGGAGAACTGCTCCTGGTGTTTGACGATGCCAACGCTTTTGCCTATCTAAGCGACAATAAGGCAGGGTGTATTGATCATTTGAAAGAAATGATTGCGCAGCGGTGTGCAAAGCAGGTAGAAGTGCAGCTCCGCTTAAATGAAGGAGGACGCAGCGCAGCCAATACGGTACCGGATTTGCGGCAATTAATCAATTTTGATATTGAGGAAGAGAACTTCTAATGGTATGATAATACAAGATTCGTAAATAACTGAAATTAGAAAGCAGGAGGAAGCAGACATGGCAAAAAGAGGTGGATTCCCGGGCGGTATGCCGGGTAATATGGCGAATATTATGAAGCAGGCACAGAAGATGCAGAAGCAGATGGAAGAGGCGCAGAAGAATTTAGAGGAACAGGAAGTTACGGCAGCAGCAGGAGGCGGAGCCGTGGAAGTGACGGTTTCCGGCAAGCATGAGGTGACAAAGGTAAAACTGGCAGAAGAAGTAGTGGATCCGGATGATATTGAGATGCTCGAGGATCTGATCATGGCAGCGACAAATGAGGCGATGCGTAAAATTGACGAAGCTTCCCAGCAGTCCATGTCACAGATTACAGGGGCATTAGGTGGAGGACTTCCGTTCTGATATGGATTATTACAGTCATGAGATTGCAAAATTGATTGAAGAACTGTCTGCACTTCCGGGAATCGGAGCCAAATCCGCACAGCGGCTGGCATTTCATATTCTGAATATGCCACAGGATCATGTGGATGCACTGGCATCGGCAATTGTTTCTGCAAAGAAAAATGTCAAATACTGCAAGTGCTGTTATAACCTGACAGATCAGGAAATTTGTCCGATCTGCAGTGACACATCCAGAGATCACAAGACGATTATGGTGGTAGAAAATACCCGCGATCTGGTTGCCTATGAAAAACCGGAAAATACAGCGGGGTCTACCATGTGTTGCATGGTGCAATTTCCCCCATGCTTGGAATCGGTCCGAACGATATCCGGCTGAAGGAACTGATGGTGCGTCTGGAAAAAGATGTGGATGAGGTGATTATTGCAACGAATTCCAGTCTGGAAGGTGAGACAACAGCTATGTATATCAGCAAACTCATCAAACCGACAGGGATTAAAGTGACACGGATTGCCAGCGGAGTGCCGGTTGGCGGAGATCTGGAATATATCGATGAAGTAACTCTTCTGCGTGCATTGCAGGGGAGAACAGAATTATAAATATATAGCTATTCTTGTGTTTAAAGGAGGAAAGGACAAATAATGAATCATTTAGAATTGGAAAAGCTTGCGAATGAAATCCGTAAGAGCATTGTAACGGCAGTGCACAGCGCAAAATCGGGTCATCCGGGCGGATCGCTCTCGGCGGCAGATATTTTCACATATCTGTACTTTGAGGAGCTGAACATTGATCCGAAGAATCCGAAGATGGCGGACCGCGACCGGTTTGTGTTGTCCAAAGGACATGTAGCACCGGCTTATTATTCCACACTTGCAGAGCGTGGATTTTTCCCGAAGGAGGATCTGGTGACGCTGCGCCACACAGGATCCTATCTGCAGGGACATCCGGATATGAAGCATATTCCGGGCGTGGATATGTCCAGTGGATCTTTGGGGCAGGGAGTTTCTGCTGCAGTAGGTATGGCAGCAGCCGGAAAATTTGATCACAAAGACTATCGTGTATACACCCTGACTGGAGATGGTGAGATTCAGGAGGGACAGATCTGGGAGGCTGCTATGTGGGCAGGACACAGGAAGCTGGACAATCTGGTAGTGATTGTAGACAATAATAATCTGCAGATTGATGGGGAGATTGACAAAGTATGTTCTCCGTATCCGATTGATAAGAAGTTTGAGGCATTTAATTTCCACACGATCGTGATTGACGGAAATGATTTCGACCAGATCCGTGCAGCATTTGAGGAAGCGAAGAAGACCAAAGGTCAGCCGACTGCCATTATTGCAAAGACCATCAAAGGAAAAGGGAGTTTCCTTTATGGAGAATGAAGCCGGATGGCATGGAAAAGCTCCGAATGACGAGCAGTACGAAATCGCTATGAAAGATCTTGAGAAAGCAGGTGAAGCATTATGTCAGAAGTAAAGAAAATTGCAACCAGAGACAGCTATGGAAACGCATTGGTAGAACTTGGAAAAGAGCATGAGAATCTCATCGTGCTCGACGCAGATCTGGCAGGTGCTACCAAAACCTGTATTTTCCAGAAAGAATTTCCGGAGCGCCATTGGGACTGCGGTATCGCAGAGTGCAACATGACAGGTATTGCTGCAGGATTATCTACCTGTGGGAAAGTTCCGTTTATCAGTTCTTTTGCAATGTTTGCAGCCGGACGTAACTACGAGCAGGTTCGCAACTCCATTGGCTATCCACATCTGAATGTAAAGATCGGAGCTACCCATGCAGGAATTTCGGTCGGAGAAGACGGAGCTACCCATCAGTGTCTGGAGGATCTGGCCCTGATGCGTGAGATCCCTGGTATGGTAGTGATCAACCCGTCGGATGATGTGGAAGCACGCGCAGCAGTACATGCAGCATATGATTATGTGGGACCGGTTTATCTTCGGTTTGGACGTCTGGCAGTGCCGGTGATCAATGACAGACCGGATTACAAGTTTGAGATCGGAAAAGGAATCGTATTAAAAGAAGGTACGGATGTAACCATTTTTGCGACAGGACTGGAAGTGTCAGAGTCCTTAGAAGCTGCAAAGATGCTGGAGAAAGATGGAATTTCTGCAGAAGTAATCAATATCCATACCATCAAGCCGATTGACGAGGAACTGGTTGTTGCATCTGCAACAAAGACGAAGAAAGTCGTAACCGTTGAGGAACATTCCGTAATCGGTGGACTTGGAAGCGCGGTAGCGGAAGTATTGTGTGAAAAGGCACCGACAAAGATGATGCGTATCGGCGTGAATGACCGGTTTGGAGAATCCGGACCGGCGGTTGAGCTGATTCATAAATACGAACTGGACGCAGAAGGAATTTACAAAAAAGTAAAAGCTTTTGCAAAATAATACAGCAAGTACAAAGGAGGCTGTCGTATCGAAGGATATGGCAGTCTTTTTTTGCCTGAAGTCTGGAAATATGTCCGGTAGTGTCGTACGATTTTTTTCATGCCTGTCAGGTTTTTCCAAAATTCTACCGGATGGTGGTGATACTATATTCTGGAAAAACGGATAAGGAGGCAGGATATGATAGATATTGCAGAAGGACCAGGGACGTGACCTGAAAAATATCAGACAGATCGGAACACCGGCAGAGGGGGATCGGATTTACATAGAAAATGCGGCGTATGCCAGGGTGCATGAAGAAACTTATGAGGAGCGGAGAGTGTTTATCTTTATGGGGCATACAGAGTGCGAGCAGGGTGTATATATGACCTTTGTAGAGGCTGCCATTCCGGTAAGGGATATGGAGTTTTCACAGAATCTGCCGAG
>VOFE01002535.1_pt1:215000-316000 | contig 316000 bp, 354 predicted proteins | sample 5384071 | NCBI WGS metagenome assembly VOFE01 (sample SAMN12384724, study PRJNA508395) | human gut metagenome | isolation source: healthy gut D | host: Homo sapiens
GCACGGAGCCGAAGCGACAGCGAGTCTTAACTGGGCGATGAGTCAGTACGAGTAGACCCGAAACCGGGTGATCTATCCATGTCCAGGATGAAGATGCCGTAAAAGGCATTGGAGGTCCGAAGCCACATCCGTTGAAAAGGGTGGGCATGAGGTGTGGATAGGGGAGAAATTCCAATCGAACCCGGAGATAGCTGGTTCTCCTCGAAATAGCTTTAGGGCTAGCCTCGTTTTAGTCTTATGGAGGTAGAGCACTGAATTTCCGCGGGGGCGTCAAAGCTTACCAAAGAATATCAAACTCCGAATGCCATGTAGATGATGAACGGGAGTCAGACTGCACGAGATAAGTTGGGCGGTCAAAAGGGAAAGAGCCCAGACCACCGGCTAAGGTCCCAAAGTGTGTGTTAAGTGGAAAAGGATGTGGGAATTCGAAGACAACTAGGATGTTGGCTCAGAAGCAGCCATACATTCAAAGAGTGCGTAACAGCTCACTAGTCGAGAGTCCCTGCGCCGAAAATGTCCGGGGCTGAAACACCACACCGAAGCCGCGGAACCCGTAAGGGGTGGTAGAGGAGCATTCTTAAAACCGACGAAGCTGTACCGGTAAGGAGCAGTGGAGGGATAAGAAGAGAGAATGCCGGAATGAGTAGCGAGAGGAAGGTGGGAATCCTTCCGGCCGAATATCTAAGGTTTCCAGAGTAAAGCTGATCTGCTCTGGGTAAGTCGGGGCCTAAGGAGAGGCAGAGATGCGTATCCGATGGACAACAGGTTTAAGATTCCTGTACCGCATATAAACAGAACTGTGGGGACGCATGTGGAAAGCATAAGCCGGGAATGGAAAGACCGGTACAAGCGAGGTAGGTGTGTGACAGGCAAATCCGTCATATAAGCCGAAGACGTGATGTGGAGCGAAATTTAGTAGTGAAGTATGTGAGCCATGTGCCGAGAAAAGCCGCTATTGTTTTATATGTGCCCGTACCGTAAACCGACACAGGTGGATGAGGAGAGAATCCTAAGGCCGACGGAAGAAGCATTGTTAAGGAATTCGGCAAAATGACCCCGTAACTTCGGGAGAAGGGGTGCCCACTGAATGGGCCGCAGAGAATAGGCTCAAGCAACTGTTTAGCAAAAACACAGGTCTATGCGAAACCGAAAGGTGAAGTATATGGGCTGACGCCTGCCCGGTGCTGGAAGGTTAAGAGGAGAGGTTAGCGCAAGCGAAGCTTTGAATTTAAGCCCCAGTAAACGGCGGCCGTAACTATAACGGTCCTAAGGTAGCGAAATTCCTTGTCGGGTAAGTTCCGACCCGCACGAAAGGCGTAATGATTTGAGCACTGTCTCGACAATGCATCCGGTGAAATTGAAGTACCAGTGAAGATGCTGGTTACCCGCGCCAGGACGGAAAGACCCCATGGAGCTTTACTCCAGTTTGATACTGGGATTCGGTACTGCACGTACAGGATAGGTGGGAGACTTTGAAACTTGGACGCCAGTCTGTAGGGAGTCGCTGTTGGGATACCACCCCTGTAGTACTGGGTTTCTAACCATCTGCCGTGACCCGGCAGTGGGACAATGTCAGGCGGGGAGTTTGACTGGGGCGGTCGCCTCCGAAAGGGTATCGGAGGCGCTCAAAGGTTCCCTCAGAATGGTCGGAAACCATTTGAAGAGTGCAAAGGCAGAAGGGAGCTTGACTGCGACACCGACGGGTGGAGCAGGTAGGAAACTAGGACTTAGTGATCCGGTGGCATAAAGTGGGATTGCCATCGCTCAACGGATAAAAGCTACCCTGGGGATAACAGGCTTATCACTCCCAAGAGTTCACATCGACGGAGTGGTTTGGCACCTCGATGTCGGCTCATCGCATCCTGGGGCTGTAGCAGGTCCCAAGGGTTGGGCTGTTCGCCCATTAAAGCGGTACGCGAGCTGGGTTCAGAACGTCGTGAGACAGTTCGGTCCCTATCCGGCGCGGGCGGAGGATATTTGAGAGGAGCTGTCCTTAGTACGAGAGGACCGGGATGGACGGACCACTGGTGTATCTGCTGTCGACCAACGGCATGGCAGAGTAGCCAAGTCCGGAAGGGATAAACGCTGAAGGCATCTAAGCGTGAAGCCCCCCTCAAGATGAGATATCCCTCCTTCGGGAGTAATCGGTTCGAGTCCGATCATCGGCTTTTATACAATTTCATATTGTATATATGGGCAGACAGACTGTAAATTCGCAAACGAAATTGGAATTACTTTTTTCAGTAATTAAGATTATCATGGGGATGGAGCAGTCTGCCGGGAAGCTTCCCGCAACTATGTGCCCTTGAAGACTTGAAGACTACAAGGTAGATAGGGCAGAGGTGGAAGTGTGGCAACACATGGAGCTGACTGTTACTAATAGGTCGAGGGCTTGATTAAATTTGCATTAAACTTCCCAATGGCATTATGCTGGCAGATCTTTTTTGGAGGAGTATTTGTAAGAAACTTATTTACATGGGTGAAAAAAGCGATTCATCATAAATAAAATCATCATGAATAAAAGAGGGTGCGCATAATGCGCACCCTCTTTTGGGGGTAGGAAAATAATGAAAAATGGTAAAACTGCTTCCGGCACAAAACCGGAAACAAGAATTACTGTGATTAAGTATTAGCCCATAACCACTTCGACAGAGACTTCTGTCTTGCCGGTTGGTAATGGAATCGTATTTCCGTCTACGGCAATGCCATCAACGGTCATGGAAGCAACGCCCTTTTCTACGTGTTTCGGGTTACGGACGCTGATGTGATAGGTCACACCACGGAAGTCACGTTTTGCTTCGAAACCATCCAGAGTGGATGGAATACATGGATCGACGGTCAATCCGTCGTAATCCGGGCGGATGCCCAGAATGTACTGGGAGACGTCAAGGAATGTCCATGCAGCCGTACCGGTCAGCCAGCTGTTCTTGGCTTCTCCAAAGTTTGGAGCATCTTTTCCGGCAATCATCTGAGAATATACATATGGTTCCGTACAGTGGATTTCGCTGATATCTTCGATATATGCAGGACAGGTTCTTGTGTAGACCTGCCATGCACGGTTTCCACGTCCAACAACGGTTTCTGCGATGGAAATCCAGGGATTATTGTGGCAGAAGATTCCGGCATTTTCTTTATATCCTGGTGGATAAGAGGAAATTTCACCAAGTTCTACATGGTATCTGTGATAAGGTGGCTGAAGAAGTACAATACCGTATTTAGTATCCAGATATTTTTCTACGGATTCCATGGCTTTCAGACAGTTTCCTTCTTTCAGGCCGATCTCTGCCATAACGCAGAAGCCTTGTGGCTCGATAAAAATCTTACCGTCTTCACATTCTTTAGAACCAATCTTGTTTTTGTAATGATCGTATGCACGCAGGAACCACTCTCCGTCCCAGCCGGCATCCAAAACTGTTTTCTCCATATCTGCAATGGCTTCTTCTGCAAGTTTTGCCTCGTCTTCAAGTCCTCTGTGACGGCAGATCTCTACATAATCTTTACCGTAACGGACAAACATACCGGCAATGAAAACAGACTCTGCATTTGGTCCTTCGGATGGGCCGAATGTCTGGAACGATTCTCCCGGTTCTGTGGAGAAGCAGTTCAGATTCAGACAGTCATTCCAGTCAGCACGGCCGATCAGCGGAAGTTTATGCGGTCCGAGATGATCGATGGTGTAGTGGAAGGAGCGGCGCAGGTGCTCCATGAAGTCTGTTGCCTTGGAAGGATCACTGTCATACGGCGTTTTTTCATCCAGGATGGTGTAATCCCCGGTTTCTTTGATATATGCTGCGGTACCTGCAATCAGCCACAGCGGATCATCGTTGAAACCGCTTCCGATGTCGGAGTTGCCCTTCTTGGTGAGCGGCTGGTACTGATGGTATGCGCTTCCGTCCTCAAACTGTGTTGCGGCGATGTCGAGGATGCGCTCCCTGGCACGATCCGGGATCAGATGAACGAAACCGAGCAGATCCTGACAGGAATCACGAAATCCCATACCGCGGCCGATGCCGGACTCAAAATAGGAAGCGGAACGGCTCATGTTGAAGGTAACCATACACTGATACTGGTGCCAGATGTTTACCATACGATCCAGTTTTTCCTCGGAAGAGGATACCGTAAAGTGAGAAAGCAGTTCATCCCAGTATTTTTTCAGTTCAGCCAGTGCTGCTTCTGATTTTTCTTTGGTATCAAATTCTTTCATCAGAGCTTCCGCACGTGTGCGGTTAATCTTTCCATCTTCGGCGCGTCCGATCCATTTTTCTTCAACAGGATTCTCTATGTATGCCAGAATAAATACGAAAGTTTTGGATTCGCCGGGAGCAAGAGACACTTTCAGATGATGGGAGCCTACTGGAGCCCATCCGCTGGCAATGGAGTTCTTGGACTGATCGGACACGACAACTTCAGGAGCAGAGTTTTCTCCGTATGCTCCAAGGAAGGAATCGCGGTCAGTATCAAATCCGTCTACCGGGGCATTCACTGCATACAGTGCATAGTGATTACGACGCTCACGGTATTCGGTCTTATGATAAATTGCAGATCCATGAACTTCTACTTCACCGGTAGAGAAATTACGCTGGAAGTTGGTCATGTCGTCCATTGCATTCCATAAACAGAATTCTACATAAGAAAAAACAGAAAAATCTTTCGTCTCTTTACTGTTATTGGTAAGAGTCAGCTGATTGATCTCACAGTTCTTTCCAACCGGAACAAATGCGGTCAGCTCTGCCTGCAGATCATTTTTACTGCTCCGGAAGGTGGAGTAGCCCATACCGTGATGACACTCATAAGCGTCCAGATCGGTCTTGGTTGGCATCCATCCGGGATTCCAGATGGTATCGCCCTCTTTAATATAGTAGTAGTGTCCATTGCTGTCGAAAGGAACATTGTTATAACGGTATCTCGTCAGACGGAGAAGCTTTGCATCTTTATAGAAGCTATAGCCACCGCAGGTATTGGAGATCAGAGAAAAGAAATTCTCAGAACCCAGATAGTTGATCCATGGGAGTGGTGTCTTAGGAGAGGTAATAACATATTCTTTGTTCGCATCATCGAAATATCCAAATTTCATGTGTGTATCCTCCATATAAAATTATTTACTTGTGACATAGTAGATGAAAGTGGAAAGAAGCATTTGGTGGAGTAATCAATCCATCGTGCTTGTTTTAAATGCCACTTATCTATGAGAGCGAAAACGTTTAAGCACTCTCTTTTATAAATAGAGTATAGTCTCTGAAATTTAAAAAATCAACACAAAATGGCTTAAAACAGGCAAATCCAGCAACTTGAACAAAAACGAAAAAACAAAAAATATAAGAAAGCAACAAATGCGTGCGCAACATTAAAAAACAAAATATTGCGTAAACGTTTAAGAATAAAACAGCGTGCGCATGCACGGACACAAAATACACATACAATATGCATAAAACAGTCAAGGATAAAGTGTTTAAATTGACGAAATGACAAAAAAGTATTGCATTTACCGGCATATGGGGGTATATTAAAGCTACGAAAACGATTAAGAAAATTTCCCGAAACATTGGAGGAATGATATGGTATCTTTAAAAACAATTGCTGAACGATGTGGTGTTTCTACTGCGACCGTAAGCAAAGCACTGAATGATCATAAAGATATCAGCGAAGAGACAAAAACCGGGTAAAGCAAACGGCACAGACACTTGGATATTTTCCGAATGCAGCGGCCAGAGCGCTTAAGACGAACCGTTCATATAATATCGGGGTACTCTTCGAGGAGGAAGCCGGAAGAGGCCTGACTCATGAATATTTCTCCGGTGTACTGAACGGACTTAAGATTCAGGCAGAAAAGTTAGGATATGATATTACATTTATCAATACCTGCTTTGAAAACCGGAAGATGTCCTATTATGAACATTGCCGGTACCGGAACTTTGAGGGAGTCGTAATTGTATGTGCCAATTTTGACGACCCGGATGTGATCGAGCTGATGAACAGTGAAATACCTGTAGTTACGATTGATTATGTGCATCATAACTGCACCGCAGTTACTTCCAACAATATACAGGGTATGGAAGATTTAGTAAAGTACATATACAGTCAGGGACACAGAAAAATTGCATATATTCATGGACAGGAAGGGTCCAGTGTTACAAGGGACCGGCTGGCAAGCTTTTATCGGACGATTGATGAGCTTGGACTTGAAATTCCCGATACATACGTCCGGTCAGCCGATTATCTGGAAACCAAAGGGGCAGCAAAACAGACAAGGGAACTGTTGAACTTAGAGGCTCCACCGACATGTATCATTTATCCGGATGATACTTCTTTAATAGGAGGAAGGAATGTCATCATTGAGATGGGACTTCGCATTCCGAGAGACATTTCGGTAGCCGGATATGACGGTACGATGATTTCGCAGCTTTTATATCCAAAACTCACAACAATTCGTCAGAATACAGAAATAATTGGAAGTGAAGCAGCAACAAGGCTCATTGGAACCATTGAAAAACCGAGAACAACTCTCGTTGAGAGAGTCGTTATAGAAGGAAGCTTAGTACCAGGGCAATCCGTAGGTGCAATTCAGCCGAAGGAATAAACCGGAAGATTTCTTCAAAACAAACAGACCAGAAGGTCAACAATATTAAGGAGGGTTTTATATGAAAAAGAAAGTCGTAAGTGCACTGCTGTGCGCAACAATGGTAGCAACAATGTTTGCTGGCTGTGGAAGCAAAGAGAGTGATAACAATGCATCAACACCGGATACTTCAAAGGCAGATACCAGTTCTGAAGTATCCGAACCGGCAGAAGACACAGGAAAGGTTTTAAACATTTACTGCTGGAACGAGGAATTTAAGAGCCGTATTACCGCACACTATCCGGATTATAAGGAAGTAGACGCAACACATGGTAAAATCGGAGATGTAGATGTTGTATGGAACATCACACCGAACGATGACAACGCATACCAGAATAACCTGGATGCTACCCTATTAAAGCAGGCTGATGCAGCAGCTGATGACAAGATTGACATGTTTCTGGTAGAGGCAGACTACGCATTGAAATATGTAGATACCGACTACACGATGGCTGTGAAGGATCTCGGCATCACAGATGCAGATCTTGCAGATCAGTATCAGTACACCAAAGATATCGTTACCGATTCCAACGGAGTATTAAAAGGTCTTTCATGGCAGGGCTGTCCGGGTGTTCTTTTCTATAACAGAGAGGCAGCAAAAGAAGTTCTTGGAACAGATGATCCAGATAAGGTTCAGGAAATGTAAGGACTGGGATACATATAACGATACGGCAAAGAAAATGAAAGATGCCGGTTACAAGATCACCGCTTCCGCAAATGATTCATACCGTGTATACTCTAACAACGTATCTTCCAAGTGGGTAGACGGAAACAAGATCAGCATTGATGACAATATCATGAAATGGGTGGACGATTCCAAAAAACTCGTAGATGCAAAAGAGGCAGGAACCTTTGATATGTGGTCCGATGACTGGTCAAAGGGATTTTATCCGGACGGAAAAGTATTCTGCTACTTTGGACCGGCATGGCTTGTAAACTTCTCCATGGCAGCTGATACGAAGGATCTATCGGTTACAACGGCGGATGGGGTGCAGCCCAGGGACCACAGGGATTCTTCTGGGGCGGTACATGGATCTGCGCAGCTCAGGAACAGATAATGCCAATCTTGTAAAAGACATTATGTTAAAGATGACAACCGATGACGACGTTATGAAAGACATCGTAGTTAGATGATGATGATTTCGTAAACAACAATACCGTTATGAACGGACTGGCAGACGGATCAATTAAGGTAAAAGACAATAAAGAATATAGCAGCAAGATCCTTGGAGGTCAGAATCCTCTGTCCTATGTACTGCGCAGGTGTTGAGACACTTGATCTGAGCAACCTTTCCGCATATGACCAGGGCTGTAACGAGGAATTCCAGAACGCTATGAAGAACTACTTCGAAGGAAAAGCAACCAAGGACGAAGCACTTGATCTCTTCTACAAGGTGTTACCGAGAAGTACCCAGAGTTACTTACTAATTTTTGTTAACAACACATAGGGTCTGAAGGAATGGAGGACGGTCATTTTCAAAAACTATGGTAACAAAAACTATATTCCATAACATACCAGTTGGGAGGTAGGTCTTATGAATAAGAGTGGAGGAAAGGTCGTTCGTTACAACAAATGGGGCTACATATTTCTGATCCCGTTTATCGTTGTATATGTCGTTATTTCAGCTGGTACCGTTAGTCAACACCATTTATAACAGTTTTTTCGAAAATTACATGTCCGGTCTGACACAGGTTGGACCGAGATTTGTTGGATTAGATAACTACAGAGAGTTGTTCAGCAGTGGAGACGTGTGGATTTATTTTAAAATACAATGATCCTCTGGATTATGTGTTTTATTCCGCAGATCTTTTTTCACTCCTATTGGGCGCATGGTTTTCCGATGTCCGTCTGAAATTAAAAGGGTCCAGATTCTTCAAGACCGTGATCTACCTGCCGAATCTGATTATGGCATCTGCATTTTCTATGTTGTTTCTTCACACTCTTTTCAGATGGTGGTCCGATCAACTCTCTGCTGATGCAGATTCGGATTTATCTCAGAACCTTATAAATTTTTATCACATGCAGGAAGTGCCAGAGGCCTGATCGCACTGATGAACTGCCTGATGTGGTTCGGTAACACGACCATCCTTCTGATGGCCGGAATGATGGGAATTGATACTTCCCTCTTTGAAGCAGCTGAGTGGATGGAGCAACTTCCACACAGGTATTTTTTAAGATTACACTGCCTCTGCTTCGCCCGATTCTGATGTATGTAGTGATTACTTCACTGATCGGTGGTCTCCAGCTGTTCGATGTGCCACAGATTTTGACAAACGGAACCGGAGATCCGATGCGATCCTCCATGACGCTGATCATGTTCTTGAATAAGCACCTGTACAGCAAGAACTATGGTATGGCAGGAGCGCTTTCCGTGGTATTGTTTTTTCTTACAAGTCTTGAGCCTGCTTGTATTTAAAGTATCCGGCAATGACAAGAGAAAGGGGTAATTGATATGGCAAAGACAAATACAAACGACACCCAGAGGGGACTTGGTATTCATGCCAGACGTGCCATCGCATATATTGTTTTAATTATAATTTCATTTTTCTGCCTGTTCTGGTTTTACATTATGTTTATCAACGCGACGCGTTCTAAAGGAGAGCTACAAGCCGGATTTACCGCATTCCAAGTATCATTTGCTGACAAACTGGAACAATCTGGTACATGGAACGCTTCCGATCTGGTCGGGCATGTTTAACAGTCTGATCATCGCCGCTTGCTCGGCAGTGCTTTGTACTTATTTCTCAACCATGACTGCATATGCCATTCATGCATACGATTTTAAATTAAAGAAATTTATTTATCCGTTTATTCTGATGATTATGATGATTCCGACACAGGTTACGGCACTCGGATTTATCAACTAGTTACAGGCATGGGACTGATGGATTCCTTTATTCCACTGATTGTTCCGGCCATCGCATCTCCGGTTGTATTCTTCTACATGAAACAGTACATGGAGAGTGCGCTTCCGCTTTCGCTGATAGAAGCTGCACGTATTGATGGTTCCGGAGAGTTCCGTACGTTCAACAGCATCGTACTGCCGTTGATGAAACCGGCGATTGCCGTACAGGCGATCTTTACATTCGTAAGCAGCTGGAACAATTACTTCACACCGGCACTGATTCTGCATGATGATAAAAAGAAAACACTTCCAATTCTGATTGCACAGCTTCGTGCAGCAGACTGGCTGAAGTTTGATATGGGCCAGGTATATGTCATGATTACATTCTCGATCCTGCCGGTTATCGTTGTATATCTGATTCTTTCCAAGCATATCGTTCAGGGTATTGCACTGGGAAGTGTCAAGGGATAATGTGAAATATAACGTTAAAAACTGCAGTTGATGCTGTACTACAAAAGGAGCTGCCTTTTGCGGGGCAACTCCTTTTTAGTGAAGAATGATTGATATCCGGTGTCGGGACGTCAGATGGACAAATGATAGATCTGCATCCAGGTGTTGATCTGGATAAAGTAAGCAATGAGCTGCGGACCTGCCATCAACTGGCCGAACCATGGTTTGCCGAGTTCCTTTGGTGCGGCAAGGAAAGCTTCTGTTTTGGAACGGTCCAGAAGCGGCAGTACCGGAGAATTCGGATCGTTCAGAATTTCCCGCATGCGCCTGATCAGCATCTGTTCGTAGGCCGGATGGTATGTCTTTGGATACGGGCTTTTTTTGCGCCAGAGCAGTTCCCGTGGCAGCAGATCGGCACAGGCATCCCGCAACAGGGATTTTTCGACTCCATTCCGATATTTCATCTGCCACGGCACATTGAAAACATATTCCATGATCCGGTGATCGGCAAATGGGACACGGGCTTCCAGAGAAGAGTACATGCTGGTGCGGTCCATGCGGTCGAGCAGGGTCTGCATGAACCATTTGATATTCAGATAGCCAATGTCACGACGGCGGGCTTCCTCAGGGGATTCGCCATCCAGATGCGGAACGTGGGAGAGTGTTTCCTCATAGCGTGCATGAGAATATTCTGCCAGATCCAGCGTGCGAAGCACGTCATCGGAAAGAATGGAGGTACGTGCAGCAGGATCGGCAGACCACGGAAAACCATCCCGGTTCATAAGTTCCGGTCGGTAAAACCATGGATAGCCGCCGAAAATTTCATCGGCACATTCTCCGGTGAGTGTTACTTTATTATGTTTGGCGACTTCGGAACAAAAATACAAAAGAGAGGCGTCCACATCGGTCATTCCGGGAAGGTCTTTGGCGGTGACCGCATCGGACAGGGCGGCAAAGAGAGCCTCCTGGCTGCACTCTAAATAGGTGTGGGATGTTTTACAATATTGCAGCATCCGGTTGACGTAAGGAAGATCCCGTTCCGGCTGAAAGGCATTGGACTTAAAATATTTCTCGTTTTCAGAGAAGTCAAAAGAAAACGTGTTTAAAATTTTTCCTTCTTTTTGCATATGGCGGGCGGCTAATGCAGTGACAATCGAAGAATCAATGCCGCCGGAGAGAAAGGTGCATACCGGAACATCGGACACCATCTGTCGTTCTACAGTGTCACGCACGAGAAAAGAAACGGTCTGTACAGTTTGGACATAGGAATCTTTATGTTCCCGGCAGGCAGATCCCAGTAGAGAATGTCGTGCTGTCCGTCCGGACAGAATATATGATAATGTCCCGGCATAACTTCCTTTACGCCTGTGAATACGCCGTTTCCGGAGGTGCGTGCCGGACCGACCGCCAGAATTTCCTGCAGACTGTTTTTGTCAATGGATGGAGTGACATCCGGATGACAAAATAATGCCTTGGGTTCCGAACCGAAAACAAAGGAGCTTCCGGTCTGGGTATAAAACAAAGGTTTTGTCCCGGCACGGTCACGGTAGAGAAGCAGTTCTCTGGTGGTATCGTCCCAGATCGCAAATGCGAAAATTCCATTTAACTTTTCGACAAAGTCTTTTCCGAAATGCATATAAGCGCACAGAATGATTTCCGTGTCTGATGTTGTGGTAAAGCGATATCCGGCTGCCTGCAGTTCGGGCAGCAGTTCCCGGTGATTATAAATTTCTCCATTGTAAACAATGGAACAGGTTTTCCCGTGGAAAGTACGTGTCATAGGCTGGATACCGCTTTTAAGATCGCGGATGGAAAGGCGTGCATGTGACAGCCCCACATGTGGCTGTAGATCAATCATCGCCTGATCCGGACCGCGGTGCTTTAAAGTTTCGTGCATTTGTACAAGGATCGTTTCCCAGAAGGGTTTTTTGTCATAGTAGTTTAATGAGAAATCGCAAAAGCCTGAAATTCCACACATAATTTGTCTCCTTACCGTTGGGCTGCGGCTCTAAAAGCAGCCATCTTAGTTTTAGTCTATGCAGAAATTTCTATACAAATGCAAAAAAAGAGGGGTATGATGAGTACAAAATACAAGAAAAAGAGGAAGAATTATGTTGAAACTGGAACAGGGAAGACCCGCGGATACGTCAGGAAGACTGGAAAAGGAGATCCGTGTGTATGATTTTTTAGATAAACTTGGCGTTATATATGACAGGGTGGATCATGAAGCTCTGATGACGATGGAAGCATGTGAGGAGGCAGACCGCGTGCTGGAAGCTACCATATGCAAGAATCTGTTTTTGTGTACGGCAAATAAAAAAGAATTTTATCTTCTGATGATTGTGGGAGATAAACGTCTCGTGACAAAGGATGTGTCAAAAAAGCTTGGTACAAGCCGGCTTTCTTTTGCCAGTGAATCGTATATGGAAGAATACCTCGATATCACACCGGGATCTGTCAGCGTGCTTGGGCTTATGAATGATACTGAAAATCATGTGCAGCTGGTCATTGATGAAGATGTTTTAAAGGGAGAATATGTGGGATGTCATCCGTGTATTAATACGTCCAGCCTGCGTGTGCGCACTGCAGATCTGATGGAAAAAATCATTCCTGCAATGCATCACGAGGCGAAGATCATTCAGATTTAGCCGGCTTCTTTTTGCGCTGGCGCAGTTCCCGGAAAAAAGCAGAAAGCATGGAAGAACAGGTCTCTTCAAGAACACCTCTGGTAATTTCCACCTGATGGTTAAATTGCTGCATTTGCAGAAGATTCAGGACAGATCCTGCACATCCGGCTTTGGGATTCATGGAACCGATGATTACCCGCCGCATACGGGATTGTACAATTGCACCGGCACACATCTGGCATGGCTCCAATGTGACGTAGAGGTCGCAGTCCTCAAGCCGCCAGTCACCTGTTTTTTTACTTGCTTTGCGGATGGCAGACAGTTCTGCATGGGCAAGCGTATTTTTATCGATGTTGCGCCGGTTATATCCTCTTGCGATGATTTTACCGTTTTGGACAATCACACATCCAATCGGGACTTCATCGATCGCATAGGCTTTTTTCGCCTGTTTTAAGGCTTCTTTCATAAATTTTTCATCATCAGTCATAGACATTCTTCCTTGAAATCGTTATGATAATTATGGGGATAAGTAACCTTTTAATTACAGTATAATACTATACCATAGAAATCATATGGAAGGAAGAAGTATGTTATTTGCATATGAGACAGAACGTCTTCTTTTAAAAATAATAAAGCCGGATCAGGCAGATGCGGTACTGGATTTTTATATGCGGGATAAAGAACTGTTTGAAAAATTTGAGCCGGATCGGATGCCGAATTTTTATACCCGCCAGTTCCAGAGACAGATGCTCCTGTTTGAGTATAACATGGCAGTACAGGGAACACTGTTCCGGTTTTATGTATATGAGAAAGAGCATCCGGAGCGTATCATAGGGACGATATGTGTACATCATATTACACGTGGATTTTCTGAACAGTGTGAGGTTGGATATAAGTTTTCCAGCGCATATCATCATCGCGGATACGCAACGGAATCACTGCGTTTTATTATGGATCTGGTGTTCCGGGATTTAAAACTTCACCGTGCCATGGCATGGGCACTTCCGGATAATACGGCAAGTATCCGGCTGCTTGAACGGGTGGGGTTCGTGTACGAAGGCATCTGCCATGATTATATGATGCTCAATCAAAAGTGGCGGGATCATGCGCAGTTTTGCATGATTAATCCTGATTAAGCGGACACATCCAGTATCCGAAAACTCCGGTCATGTCTTTGGAGTCTGAGGATACTGCGGCTGCTGCCTCAAATTCCGGGAAACCAAAGAGCATTGCCATCATACGTTCCGGTTGCTCATAGATTCCCGGAATTCCAAGAAACTGTCGTTTTTCTCCATTCATTTCCAGCGTTTTCAACATGAGATAGTGATAATTGAAAAAACCGTGCAGAAGAAAACGGTTGTTGCACAGATTCCAGTTGCTTTTTGGTAGCTTTCGGATATCCTGAATTTCTACTTTCTGATAAGAGGTTTGTGGCTGCCGGGCTGCTTCTGGTTGAGGGATTGTTTTCGGCTGTTGGATCGTTTCCGGTTGAGGAGTAGTTTCGGGCTGCCGGATGGATTCCGGTTCTGGTATGTCTTGCGGCTGTCGGACGGGTTCCGGTTCTGGCATGGCTTGCGGCTGACGGAATCGCTCTGGTTCGGTTGTAGATTGCGTCTGTATGACCGGCTCTGTCTGTGCCTGAGCGGCAGGCGGTACCGCTTCTTTTTCCTGAAAGATTAAAAATTCTCCCCGGAGTGCCTCCGGAACCGGAGCGGAAGAAAGGCATCCGGTCAGAAACCTTCCGTTGCCACAGGCAATGGTCAGGGTCTGTGCCTGATGCACGTCAAAACCACTGTTTCCGATCCGATTATTTTCACAGGTAAAGCTGCAGGATCCCATACCCTGCGTGAGCAATAATTCGGTAACAGGTATAGCCTGCAGACCATTTTCATATACTGTCAGATAGACCGGACATTTTCCCTTGAAACGGTCAAACCCCCGGATCTGAAGTTCCATACGGCAGCTGTTTTCGCGCAGATCGGTGCGGATGAACCCGGTATTTCGTCCGCGGTTTCCCTGTTCATATTCATAAATATAAGTAATAAATCGTCTCAATTGAAGAATTCTCCTGTTTTGTATTTGATGTCTTGTATAGTTTATGAGCCGGGGAAAAAAATATGTCGTTTATTTTGAAAAAAAGGATTGACATTTTGGTACTAAAGTATTATTATAATGTCAGTAACAGTTCCTGTTATTGTTTTGAACTAATGGAGAAATGAGGGAGAGTATTATGATAAAACGAAGTCGTCAGCGGGAGGCGATCCGGCAGTGCCTGACAGGCCGCTATGATCATCCGACTGCGGAAACGGTTTATATGAGTATCAAAGACGAATTTCCAAATATCAGTCTCGGAACTGTTTACCGGAATCTTTCTCTTTTGTCTGATCTGGGGGAGATTCAAAAAATTACTGTCAGTGGAGGCCCGGACAGATTTGACGGAAACCCGGCACCGCATTACCGCTTTTCTTGCAGAGAGTGTGGATGTGTGATGGATCTGGACATGCCTTCCCAGGAACAGTTAAATCAGATTGCAGCGGAGCAGTTTGATGGAACAATTGAAAACCATTCCATTTTGTTTTCCGGATTATGCCCGGACTGCAAAAAGAAAAACACCCATTAATTAAATTTATAATAAGGAGGACATTTAAAATGGCAAAGTTTGTATGTACCGTATGTGGTTATGTTTATGAAGGTGAGGCTGCACCGGCAGAGTGCCCGATCTGCCATGCACCGGCAGAGAAGTTCGTAAAGCAGGAGGGTGAAATGACCTGGGCTTCCGAACATGTAGTTGGTGTTGCAAAAGGCGTGAGTGAAGACATTCTTGCAGATCTTCGCGCAAATTTCGAGGGAGAGTGCTCTGAAGTTGGTATGTATCTGGCTATGGCAAGAGTTGCCCACCGTGAGGGATATCCGGAGATCGGAATGTATTATGAAAAAGCTGCTTATGAAGAGGCTGAGCATGCTGCAAAATTTGCAGAGCTTCTTGGTGAAGTGGTGACAGATTCTACAAAGAAGAACCTGGAAATGAGAGTAGAAGCTGAGAATGGAGCGACTGCAGGAAAGACAGATCTTGCAAAGAGAGCTAAGGCTGCCAACCTCGATGCAATCCACGATACCGTTCATGAGATGGCCAGAGACGAGGCTAGACACGGCAAGGCATTTGCCGGTCTGTTAAAGAGATATTTTGGTTAATCTTTAAAACGCATAAAATAAGCATTTCAGAGGATAGATGGTTGTTTAACTGTCTATCCTTTTTTGCTGCAGCAAATCATCTGTTTTCCATGCCTGTTCGGATGGAAAACTATTGACAGCAAAAGTCGCATGATTATAGAATATAGAAAAGTGTTACTGAAAACAGTGACAAAAAAGAGCAAGGTGGGAGGTTGCAGTTGTGAAGAGATATATAAAGAGATGGATCAGTTTTATACTTTTTATGTGCGTTTTTGTCTGGTATCCCTCAGATGGAGTGGTTATGGCGGCAGACAGCGGTCAGAAAAACATACAAATCGTTGGTACTGCGTCGATGAATACATATGATGTGGCACTCCGTGTTGGAAAAACAAAGCAGCTTGTGTGTAATGGAACGACCGGAAAGATGGTGTGGAAATCATCCAATCCGAAGGTCGCAACAGTAGATAAAAAGGTCTGGTAAAAGCAATCAAACCGGGAAAAGCAATGATTTCGGTTTCCGGTGGAAATCTGATCGGTTCTATGACCTGCAAGGTCGGCGTGAGTAAAAAAATTACCGCAAAACAGGCCAGACGTAAGATTATGGCTATGAAAAAGACTTACAAAGAGGGGCTGTCCTGGACAAACGAAAACCGGCAGTATTTCTGGGAAGCCACGAACTGTCAGTGTTATGGATGTATTGCCCTGTGTGGAGAAATCAGTGATAAAGTGTTTGGCAAATATGCACCGGTGACAAAACACAGCAATTTCAGCAGGATCAAGGCAGGCGATCATATCCGCATCGGAAACGAACATTCCGTTATGGTTCTCCAGAAGAACGGAAATACGCTTACGGTCGTGGAAGGAAACTATAATGCCACCGTTCACTGGGGAAGAAAAATAACAAAAAAGGAGCTGCAGGAAAGTGGCTTCTATGTGGAAACAAGATATTGACAGAATGCTTTTCTGTATTTGGAAGGGGATACGCCAAACTGTTTTTTAAATGCCTTGCTCAGATGAAATTATACATGCTGCTTTCCGGTTTGACAATGGATTTTTTGACATAAAATATATACTATAAGTATATAACAAAGAAGATAAATTGGATAGTGATTTCTTGATTATACATTAGGAGGAATGCATATGGAAAAAGAAAAATTTTCATATCCTGTTTCATTGCGCAGGATGCAGATTACAGATAAATTCTGGAAAAATGAGATGGAACTGGTGCGTACGGAGGTGATCCCTTATCAGTGGAATGCGTTGAATGATAAAGTAGAAGGCGCAGCACCAAGTTATTGTATGCATAATTTTAAAGTGGCGGCAGAAATGAACCGGCAAAAGAGAAAACAGGGAGCTGCGTATAAAGCACCTTCGTATACATACCGTGGATTTGAGATGTTACCGGAAGATCCAGAAAATCTCAAGGATGAGTTTTATGGATATGTATTTCAGGATACGGATTTTTCCAAGTGGGTGGAAGCGGTCGGATATTCGCTGACACAGCATCCCGATCCGGATCTGGAAAAGGTTGCAGATGCTGCAATTGATATTGTCTGTGCGGCACAGCAGGAAGACGGATATCTGGACACGTATTATATTATCAATGGAAAAGATGGTATTTTTACCAACTTACGCGACCATCATGAATTGTACTGTATGGGGCATCTGATCGAAGGTGCTGTGTCATATTATGAGGCAACGGGAAAAGATAAACTGCTTCATGCGGCGGAACGATTCGCGGATTATGCTACAGATTATTTCGGACCGGAGGAAGGAAAATGCAAGGGATATCCGGGACATGAAATTGCAGAAATGGCACTCGTCCGTCTTTACGAAGTTACAGGAAAACAAAAGTATCTGGATTTAAGCCGCTTTTTCATTGATGAAAGAGGCACAAAACCATATTACTTTGATAAAGAACATCCGGAAATCGTAAAGAAAGGGCATGAGAATGAATTGCGGCATAGCTATCATCAGGCTCATCTGCCGGTACGCCAGCAGGAGGAAGCGGTGGGTCACGCAGTACGTGCCGTGTACCTGTATTCCGGTATGGCAGATATTGCACGTATTACAAAGGACGAAGAACTGTATCAGGCATGTGTACGTCTGTGGAATAATGTGACGAAAAAGAAAATGTATATTACAGGGGGCATCGGTGCAACACATTTGGGAGAAGCCTTTTTTCTTTTCCGTATGATCTTCCGAATGATACGGCATACGCAGAGACCTGTGCATCGATCGGACTGATGTTCTGGGCGCGGCGTATGCTGGAAATTGTTCCGGATGTAAAATATGCAGATATTATGGAGCGTGCATTGTATAATGGCGTATTAAGCGGAATGGCTTTGGACGGAAAGAGCTTTTTCTATGTCAATCCGCTGGAAGTACTGCCGGAGGCATGTCATAAGGATGAACGAAAATTTCATGTCAAGCCGGTTCGCCAGAAATGGTTCGGCTGCGCATGCTGCCCGCCAAATCTGGCGCGTCTGATCAGTTCCATTGGATCTTATGCATTTACAGAAAATGAGGATACGCTGTTTGTGCATCTTTATATGGGAAGCAATGTGGAAAAAACGGTGAATGGGAAAACGGTAAACGTGCAGATGGAATCAGATATGCCATGGGAAGGAAACATAAAGATCCGTGTGCAGGCTGAAAATGCAAAAATGACGCTGGCACTCCGGATACCGGGATGGTGTAAAAATTATAAAATTTCCGGAATAGAGGATGCCGCACAGGAAGAAAAAGATGGATACCTGTATTTGAAAAAAGTGTGGAACAGGGAAGAAACCTTCTGTATTGATTTTCCAATGGAGGTACAGATGTTTGCAGCATCGGAGTGTGTCCGCGAGGATATTGGCAAGGCAGCGATTATGCGCGGCCTGTGGTTTACTGCCTTGAAGAGAAAGACAATGGAAAGAACCTGCATGAACTGCTGGTCGATACAGATATGCATGCATCGGTGTCGGAGGGAAAAATCTGCGATACCGTAGTAAAAATGGTAGAAACAGACGGGTGGCGGCTGACAGAGAGTGGGGATGCAGAGGAGACTCTCTATCACATGTATCAAAAGCCGCAGAAGCAAAAGGTACGTTTGCATTATATTCCGTATTACACATGGGCAAACCGCGGAGAAAACGAAATGCAGGTATGGACACGCGTGCAGAACCCTTAAGGGTTCTGCAGCTGATTGCGGTATTGCGTTGGCGTGACATGGTAATAGGTCCGGAATGCTTTGCTGAAATAGTGGTTATCGGCATAGCCTAAACGTTCCGCAATATCCATGATTTTTATATCAGGCTGGCCTAAGAGCTCTTTGGCACGTTCCATAGTCTATGATTATTTTTCACTGCCGGTATTTGTACGTGAAAATACAGTACTTGCCATGGGCGAAAATGATCAGCTGCCGGATTATGAATATGCAGAGAATGTAGTACTGCATCTGTTTGAAATCAAAGATGGTGCAGAGATTACCACAGAAGTTACCGATGTGTCCGGAAAGACCGTGCTTGTTGCAAATACAAAAGAGAGGGCAATACGGTTTCTGTAACCGTGGACCATCCGCAATACCATCCGTCGGTTATGGTGCATGGTATGACGGGGTTGCAATTCAGACAGAGCTTGAAGTAAATTATACAGACAAAGGAGTTATTTAATTATATGGAACATGCATATTGGAAGCAGATGATAGAAATAGAAGAAAATGGGATTTTTCTGGTTTTTGGAATTACACGGAATGATCAGATCAAATTTTTACACTTTTCTTCCGTTCCACAGGCAGAGGATATGTCCGTACAGGAATGCAGGCAGGAGGATGAATGCCGGATGATGGATGAAGGATTTCCTCTGGTGCAGCTGGAACTGGCTGGCTATGATCGGCCATATGAGCGGCATGGAAATAAATATGTGGTGACTTCTCCCGGATGTTATCTGAAATATGAAAATATGCAGGATACAAAGAATGAATCCGGGAGAATGCTTCAGATCCGGCAGAAAGATCCTCTTACCGGAGTCTGTGTACAGACCGACATACAGTTTTATGACGGAGTGCCGGTGGCAAGATTTGTCAACCATGTAACGAATGAGGGAGAGGAGGAACAGGTACTGACGTACCTGTCCTCCTTTACCTGCTCTGGAATTAAGAGAGATGGAAACTTTTTGTATATTCCGCATAATGGGTGGCAGAAAGAGCTGAACTGGCGCAGATATTCGTTTGAAGAGCTTGGATTTCCGGTGACACAGACGAAAAGTATCCGGAGAAGTTCCAAAACAATAGAAGTTTACAATACCGGGAACTGGTCCACAAAAGAGTATCTGCCGATGGGGTTTCTGAGCCATCCGCAGAGTGGCGCGGGGCTGATCTGGCAGATTGAAAACAATGGTTCCTGGCATTATGAGATCGCAGACCAGAATGATCATTATGTTTTGAATGTCAGCGGGCCAAACGAGATACAGTCACATTTCAGTAAGGTGCTGCGCCCGGGAGAGACATTTGAAAGTGTGCCGGCAGCAGTGGGTGCAGTGCGGGCAGATATATCAGATGCATTTTCTGCAATAACGGAATACCGGCGAAGAATCCGCAGAAAAAACCGTGACAATGATACACTCCCGGTAATTTTTAATGATTATATGAATTGTCTGTGGGCAGATCCAACGACGGAAAAAGAATTTCCGCTGATTGATGCTGCAGCAAAGGCCGGATGTGAATATTTTGTTATTGATGCCGGATGGTACGCAAAGGGAATCTGGTGGGACAGCGTAGGAGAATGGAAAGAAAGCCGCGAGCGTTTCCCAAAGGGAATCCGGCAGGTGACCGATTATATCCGGAGCAAAGGGATGATACCGGGAATCTGGCTGGAACTGGAAGTAATTGGAATCCACAGTCCGAAACTTGCAGAATTAAGTGATGACTGCTTTTTCAAACGGCATGGCAGACGGATATATGACAGAAGCCGCTATCAGCTGGATTTCCGAAATCCGGAGGTGATCGCCCATGCCAATGAAGTGATCGACCGTGTTGTGAATGAATATGGCGTCGGTTATATTAAGATGGATTATAACATTGAGCCGGGGATCGGAACGGAACTGGATGCAGACAGTTTTGGAGAAGGACTGCTTGCACATGAGAGAGCATATCTGGCCTGGCTGGATACGGTATTTGAAAAATACCCGGATCTTGTGATCGAAAATTGTTCCAGTGGAGGCTTGCGCATGGACTATGCCCTGTTGTCCCGGTTAAGTATCCAGTCTACCAGTGATCAGGAAGAATATGATATGTATGCACAGATTTCTGCAAATGCAGCTACCGGTGTCGCACCGGAGCAGGCAGCAGTGTGGTCCTATCCGTTAGAGCAGGGAGACCGCGAGGAAACCATCTTTAATATGGTAAATGCGATGCTGCTTCGCATTCACCAGAGCGGACATCTGGCACAGCTTTCACAGGAACGGTTCCAGCTTGTAAAAGAGGGGATTGACTGTTATAAACAGATCCGCAAAGACATCAAAAACGGGCATCCGTACTGGCCGTTTGGACTTGCAAAAGCAGGGGATTCATGGATGGCATACGGAATGGAAGCACCCGCACAGGAAGGTGCGAAAACCAGAACATTTTATCTGTCTGTCTGGAGAAGAGGCGGGGAGCAGAAAGCATGCACATTTCTCCCGGTACCTGCATATAACACACCGGACTGGAACGGGGCGGATATGACAGTAAAACAGATTTATCCGGTGGAAGAGGCACAGCATGTGCGCATCAATCAGGATCATACAATCACGGTGGAATATGAGCAGCCGGTCATGGCGCGTGTTTTTGAAGTTACTATTTGACTTTTTTCTTTGAAACCAATATATTGACAGAGTAAGTATGATTAGAATCATAACAGACTGAGTGAGGAAGAAATGTACAGAGCAGGAATTGATCTTGGTGGAACCAATATAAAAGCAGGGATTGTTGACGAACAACAGCATATAATTGCAGAAGCATCTGTGCCGACGAATGTAGAGAGACCGTATCAGGACATCATAAGGGATATGGCAGAACTGGTAAAAACGCTTTTGAAGCAGAAAGGTATCGGGGAAACACAGCTGAAGAGTATAGGAATCGGAAGCCCGGGAACGATTGATGCAGTACATGGAGTTGTGTTGTATTCCAATAATTTCGGGTGGGAAAATGTTCCGCTCACAGAGCAGTTAAAGAAGTACTTTTCCTGTCCGATTGCAGTTTCCAATGATGCAAACTGTGCGGCTTTGGGTGAAGTAAAAGCCGGTGCGGCGCAGAATACAAAAAATGCGATTCTGCTGACTCTTGGAACTGGTGTGGGCGGTGGAATTATTCTCGATGGAAAGGTGTTTGAGGGCGCACATGCAGGCGGTGCCGAACTCGGACACACAAGTCTGATATGTGGCGGTGAGCCGTGCACATGCGGACGGAAAGGCTGCGTGGAGGCATATGTATCGGCGACAGCGCTGATCCGCGATGCAAAAAGAGCCGCGCAGCAGCACCCGGAATCCATCCTGAATACAATGTGTCAGGGAGATCTTTCGCACATGAATGGAAAAATTCCGTTTGATGCCGCACAGGATGGGGATACAGCAGCAGAAAAAGTAGTAAATGATTATATTTGCTATCTTGGAGAAACCATTACAAATTTTGTCAATATTTTCCGGCCGGATATTGTTTTGTTATCGGGAGGAATCTGCAATCAGGGGAAAAAACTGACAGAGCCTCTTGAAACATACATTCAGGATAAATGCTTTGGTGGCAGCAAGGCGTTTATTCCGAAAGTTGCATGTGCGGTTCTTGGAAATAAGGCGGGAATCATCGGCGCTGCAAATCTGACAGGCGGTAAGGAAAGATAAGGAGAATGGAGTTATTATGGAAGAAATTTTTGAACAGTTTAAAGATAAGGATGCATTTGATGCCTACTGGAAAGAACATTATGTTCCGCTTACTTATGAGGATGTAAGGGAAGCATACGAGGATTTTGTAAAATCTGCGGATAAGCATATTTTTCTGTCGGATTATGAGGAATCCGGTAATGTCAGCCGGGAGGATTTTATGGACAATCTTTCACAGGCGGCGCAGTTCGCGTTTCAGGATGGATTGACGGAAGCGTTTTATGAGAAGAATCCGCAGGTTTATGAGAATGCATTTGCATTATTTGAGGCGGCACAGATGGAAGGCGGGGATGCGAATATTGCGGCAGCTTTTCATGAAGAGTATCAGCGTTTGTACCATGATTTTTTGTTGGAACTGTTTGATGCACAATATGCGGAATAGACCGGGGAAATATAGGAAATAAAAGAAGGAGGCGCATAATGCGGCCTCCTTTTAAAATTTCATAAATGTGCAGGTTGTATTCTTGAAAAACAGAATAAGGAGCATTTGCCATGAAAGTTACGCTACGCGTAAGGCAAATGCGTATGTCATATTCTGGAAAAGAAGAATAAAGGAGCACTTGTTATGAGAATTGCGCTACGCGCAAAACAAGTGCGTAGGTTGTATTCTTGAAAAACAGAATACAACAAGAACCGAGTATCCCGCTTCGAATCAGAAACAATAGACGTTACCTTTGCAGTTAACTCCCCCAGGCACCCTCACGTCACATGAGAGCTTTCGCTTAGGGCTGCTGTATTCCTACCCTGACCCGGTTCACGAATTCCCATTGCGCAAGACCCAGACGTCAACGCCACTTGCGAAGGGCAGCTCCACCGCCCTGACCCTCTGCGGGATATCACCCCAACTATAGCGGATTGTTGGTACAAGGTACCGCTACCACCCCGGCTACTCGGAGATTTAAGTATAATTCATATCAGAGGCTCTTGTCAAGCAAAACTGCCCGCATCTGTAAATTAAAAAAAAAGCTAAAGTATCTGCCAAACGAACCGATAAACAATGTATAGAGATGCAAGAACAGATGCATTTCGGAAGCTTATTTCAAGGAAGAAAGGAGATGCTGAGCATGCGTATAGATGCATATAACCAGGTAGCACAGTTATACGGTATACAAAAGAATTTAAAGACACAGAAGGCGCAGAATGCAGCAGGTCCGAGAGATCAGGTGTCCATTTCACAGGCCGGACGTGATTATCAGGTCGCAAAAAGTGCAGTATCAGAAGCTTCGGATATCAGGGAAGATAAGGTAAGCCAGCTCAAATCAATGATTGATGCGGGAACATATTCCGTTGAGCCTGGCGATTTTGCCAGCAAATTACTTGAAAAGTATAATGCCTGATGAGGAAGGCAGACGAGAGAGGTTTTTGAAGTGGCTAGTTTAGTAGAAGAGCTTGTAACAGTACTGGAAGAAGAAGAAAAGATTTACCAGACATTGATTTCTTATGGAAAAAAAGACAGACATCCTGATTCGGGCAGATGTTCCGGAACTGGAAAAACTGACATGTCTGGAACAGCTGGCAAGTGATGATCTGGTGACACACAGCAACCAGCAGGTACAGCTCTTAAAGGATATTGCCAATGTACTCGGACGTACAGAAGAAAAGATGACAGTTACCAGACTGATCACTTTGCTGGAGTCGCAGCCGGATGTACAGAAAAAACTGACCGAAGCGAGAGACCGTCTGCTTGCGGCAGCAGACCGGATGAATCATCTGAATGATCAGAACGTGGCTCTGATTAAACAGGCCATAGAGTTAAACGAATTCGACCTTACGTTGTTCAAGAGTTTGCGGCAGGCCTGAGACCGCCAATTATGACAAAACTGCCTGCAATACAGGAAGCTTGCTGGGCAGCAGCGGATTTGACGCAATGAGTTAAGGAGGAACAAAAGAATGGGAAACGGATTCGGAAGCTTATATATTGGGGCATCTGGACTTCAGAATGCCCAGTATGCACTGAATACAACGGCAAACAACCTTGCAAATGTGAATACAACAGGATATGTCCGCCAGCAGGTTCGTTTTGCAGATAAAACTTATAATAAATTAAAGGACCCGAATAAAAATGTGAACATGCAGCAGTATGGGCTGGGTGTATCCATTGGAGATGTGGTTCATGCAAGGGATATTTTCTTAGACAAATCTTATCGGCAGGAGAATGGACGCAAGGGATTTTATACTTCTTTTTATGAAATCACGGATTATGTGCAGGATCTGTTTCAGGAATTAAACGGAGAACAGTTCAAACAGAGTGTCAGTGATCTGCATCAGGCATTTCAGGAACTGGAGCCTAATATGGATAATTCCACACAACAGAATCTGGTACTTGAAAAAGCGGATCTTCTGCTGAGCCGTACGAAGTCATTGTATGATGACATGAAATCGTACCAATCCAATATCAATGAACAAATTAAAGATGATGTTGACCGTGTAAACAAGATCGGAAACCGTATCTATGAACTGAACCTGCAGATTCAGAAAGTAGAAGCTGGCGGACAGGAAACTGCAATGACCCTGCGAGATGAGCGTGACAATCTGCTGGATGAGCTGGGCGGATACGGAAGTGTCTCCATTAAGGAAGATGCGACGGGATTTACGTATGTAGATTTTGAAAGCACACCGTTTATCGATGACAATAAGTGCTATAACATCGGACTGCAGGAAGACAAAGAAACCGGATTTTACACACCGTACTGGACGCAGCTTTCTGATGTGGACAAGCAGCAGTATGTCCGCGTATTTAAAAAGAACGAAGTGATTTCCACGGATTTAAATACCGATGTGGGAAGTATTAAAGCCAAACTTCTTGCCCGTGGGGACGGATACGGAACGTATCAGGATCTGGAAAGCGAAGAGGCGTATGACCGTATTTCCGGTTGTACCATGATGGAGACAGAAGCACAGGTTTCTGCACTGCTTCACAATATTGTGACAAAAATCAACGATGCATACTGTCCGAATAAGACAGTAGATACGGATGTCACCTATACCGATGCCGATGGGAATCAGGTATCATTAAAGGGAAAGAAAGTTCTGGATGCCGCAAACTGTGCGGTCGGGGAAGACGGGCAGCTGCCACCGAGGGAATTGTTTACCCGTGTGGGAATGGATCGTTATACCAAGGTGACAGGAGATGATGGGAATACCTACTATGTATACAACGAAGAGGACGAAAATGATCCCACGACGCTGTATTCCCTGAACAATATCAGCATCAATAAAGAGTTGCGCAAGCAGATCACACTGATGCCGTACAAGAATCAGAACGGTACGGATTATCCATTGGGTGAAAAACTGATGAGCCTTTGGAACGACAAGGAAATGACACTGAATCCGTACGACAAAAAGCCGTGTACGTTTGAAGGCTATTATAACAAGCTGATCGGGCAGATCGGAAATGATGGAAGCACTTTCCAGTCGGCAAGTGAGACACTGACGGGGGCACTGTCTTCCATCGACAACCAGAGACAGCAGACGATGGGCGTTTCCTCCGATGAGGAACTGACACACATGATCAAATTCCAGTCTGCATATAATGCGTCCAGCCGTTTTATGACGGTAATCAGTCAGATGACAGAACTGATCGTGACAGGATTGAAATAGAGATAAGGAGGCGTAGTTATGCCATCACAATTTTTGGATTGAATATCGGGGCAAGTGCGTTGTCGGCATTTCAGACCTCAGTGAATACAGCGGCAAACAACGTTGCAAATGTGCAGACCAAAGGATATACCAGACAGACGGCAAATCTGTCCGCAACCGATCCGATCCGTGTATATACCAGATACGGCAGTGTCGGAACCGGTGTGGAAGTGACTTCCGTGACACAGGAGCGAAATCTCTATTATGATGAAAAATACTGGCAGAGTAATTCAAGCCGGGGATTTTTCGAACAGAAACTGTATTATGTGGATCAGGTCCAGACAATCTTCCGGGATGATGAGCAATCGCAGAAAGGCTTTTCCAGTATTTTTTCCCAGATGTTTAAGGATCTGGATACCTTAAAGACACAGGGAGAAGTGAAAGCCGTCCGCAATCAGTTTATTCATCAGGCACAGAGCCTTTGCACTTATTTTAATGCTTTGTCCAAGAGCCTGACGGAGATTCAGGAGGATACCAACGAAGAGATCAAGGCTTCTGTGGATAATATCAATTCCATTGCAGAGAAAATTTCGGTGCTCAACAAGCAGATTAATAATATTGAAGTACGCGGAGGGCATGCAAATGAGCTGCGCGACCAACGCGCGAATCTGATTGATGAGCTTTCAGGGATTGCAGATGTAGAGACGAAAGAATTCGAGGTGACAAACTCCAACGGACAAAACTTAGGAGGAACCAATTACCGCGTATATATCAACGGACAGACACTTGTAGACGGAAACGATTACCGGACATTAAAATGCACCTCTTCAAAGTATCTGAACAATCAGATGGATGCCGAGGGCATGTATGCCATTACCTGGGAAGATACCGGAATGGAATTTAATGCCAAAGGTGCCAGTGCCAACGGAAGCCTCAAGGCATTGTTTATGATCCGTGACGGAAATAACAATGAAAATATGAAGGGAACGGTCTCGGATGCAGATCTGTCTTCTATTACGATAAAGATTCCGGATACAAAAGTGAATGAACTTTCACTGGCGAATAAAGGCCGGATTATGGTAAATAATAAGTTTTATTACTATGATGGATGGACTGCAAAAGTCGGTGAAAACGGGGTGAACAGTGTAACATTTAAGCTTGCCCCGGAATCCCAGATGGCAGATCAGGCAGAAGTTGACCGTGTCAAGGGAGACGGGCAGAGCAATTATCTGACAACCGGTTCTTCCATGGATGCAATGGGAATTCCATATTATCAGAATCAGATCAATGAGTTCCTGCGTAATTTTACCCAGGCATTCAATGATATTGAAAAACAGGGTGTTACATTAGATGGCGATAAAATGGGAGCCTTTTTTGTGGGAATTTCCCCAACCGGAAACACGTTTGGTGCAGATGCGTGGGATGCGAAAGTACAGGCGGCAAAGAAAGACGGATGGACGACGGATATTGAACTGTCATCCGACGGGGACAGCTATTATCAGTTTACAGCGACAACCCTTGCAGTAAACAGCAAATCATTAAAGGATCCCAACTACTTTGCAACGTCAACCCAGATTACACAGGGGAGGCGAAATACGATACCGTTGAGGATCTGTTGAAGCTGCAGAAGGATGTGCGGATGTTCCGCGGGGATTCTGCGGAGACGTTTCTCGAAACACTGATTTCAGATGTGACGGTTGACGTGAACAAGACAACAACAAGTTCCAATAATTATTCGAACCTGTCTACCGCGATTGCGACACAGCGTACCTCGGTATCCGGTGTGGATGAAGACGAGGAAGCGATGAACCTGATCAAATTCCAGAATGCATACAATCTGGCATCTAAGGTGATTTCCGTGATGTCAGAGATGTATGACAAACTGATCAATGAGACCGGGGTGGTATGATGCCTGTGGACGAAACCGTGTGAGCTGACAGTATAAAACTTAGGAGGGAGATCCTATGAGAGTTACCAATAATATGATCACAAGCAACACAAAGAGCAATATCAATGCAAATAAGGTGCTTGTGGATAAATATAATACCCAGATGACAACGCAGAAGAAGATCAATAAACCGTCGGATGATCCGGTCATTGCGATTCGTTCCCTGCGTATGCAGACCAGTCTGTCCCATATTGACCAGTATCTGAACAATAACATTTCGGATGCCAATTCCTGGCTGAATGTGACGGATACGGCGCTGGAAAATATGAAAACAATCCTGACGGATGTCCGCTCATTATGTGTCAAAGGGGCAACGGATACCTTAAAAGAAGATGACCGCAGAACGATTCTGAATCAGCTGAAATCTTTAAGTGATCAGATTTATGCAGAGGGAAATGCAGATTTTTCCGGCAGAACGGTATTTACCGGATATCGCACGACCGAGCAGCTGACATTTAAGACGGATGAAGAAACTACATCCTACACGATTGATCAGAAATTATCCTATAAAGATATTTCCGAGGCACGCTACACATACGGAAGCGTAGATGTACCGACGGATGCCACAAACAGTTTTGATGAAACGATTTCCATCGGGGAAAATACCTACGACCGGCTGCGTCTGGCGTATGGAAAGATTAACGGAAAAGATAATTCGGATGGAACGGGAGCAATTGATCCGATTTCCAGTATGAGTTATACGACAGCTGCAGGAAAGAAAGTGGAATTAGACCTTGCACCGGGACAGACTAGAGGACAATTTGTAGATGAGAATGGGGCAGCAACCGGCAGTACGTTTACCATGTACGAATCCAAAGAGGAGTGGCTTAAGGCGAACAATGGAGAAGCCAAAGTCGGAGACAATGACATGGTATTTATCAAAGATACCGGTGAAATGATTCTCGGAAAAGATTTGTCCAATACATTAAAGAGGGAAAAGGCGGATCTTAGCATCACGTACACCAAAACCGGATTTGATGCTGGAGAGGTTCGTCCGGAATATTACTATGACTGTAAGATGAAGACTCGGATATGCAGAAAGCAGTACAGTATACCAAGGAAGACCAGCCGATCAATTTCGAAATTTCCAGTGGAATCATGCTCGCGGCAAATACACAGGCGAGCGATGTTTTAAGCACTGACATTGGACGGGACATGACAGAGATGATGACGCTTGTTTCTGCTTCCACACAGGCACATGACAAAGTTTCACAAATTGAAAAGATGATGTCTATGGATAAGTATTCGGATGAAGAGAGCCAGAAGAAACTTCAGACCTATCTGGATGCTGCCAATAAAGAAGCTACCTATGCAGACGATAATCTGTCAAAAACCTACCAGCAGTTTATCTCAAATTTTGACGGATACCTGAATAAAGTAAATGTGGCACATACCAATGTGGGCGGATTGCAGCAGCGCGTGGAGCTGACAAAGACCCGTGTGGAAAACCAGAAAGAGACGGTAGAAGAATTGAAGTCTAACAATGATAACCGTGACATTTCGGATATTATCATTGATTACTATGCTGCTTACAACGCATATACGTCCAGTCTGACAGCTGCATCGAAAGTTGGAAGCCAGACATTACTGAACTATTTATAAAAACGCGGAGCGAAGGAGAAAGACCATGAAGGCTGATTCACGTATTTTTGGAAAAATTGAAATAGAGGATGATAAAATCATCACGTTAGAGAAAGGTATGATCGGTTTTCCGGATCTCAATCATTTTGCACTGATTTATGATGAAGAGAAAGAAAAAAAATACAATTCCATTATGTGGCTGCAGTCGATGGATGATCCGGACATTGCATTTCCGGTTATGATGCCGCATATCGTCAAGGAAGATTACAACCCGAATGTAAGTGAGGAAATGATTGCACCACTCGGAAAGCTGACACCGGAAAACACATATATTCTTGTGACGGTAACGGTTCCGAAAAATATAGAAGATTTTTCCGTAAACCTGAAAGCACCGGTTGTGATCAATATGGATAACCGCAAAGGGGTACAGATGATAGTGGAGGATGATTATCCGGTAAAATACAAAGTATATGATGTGCTTAAGGCAAAGAAAGAAAAGGCGGGTGAATAAGATATGCTGGCATTGACAAGAAAAAAGGGGGAGGCCCTTGTAATCAACAACAATATCGAGATCACCGTACTTGAAATCCGGGGAGATCAGATCAAACTTGGAATTACGGCACCGAAAGATGTTCCGGTATACCGTAAGGAAGTGTATCTTCAGATTCAGAAAGAAAACCAGGAGGCAATCAGCCTTGATGGCATCGAAGCATTAAAAGGAATTCTTGGATAAATCGGAAAAACAATCGGAGGGTGTTAAGTTTTTACTGACACGCTCCGATAATTATTTATAGAATGACAGTAATAGATTGGCTATGCAGCCGGCATAACCGGCAGCGGATGATGGAGACAGGAGGTAATCATCATGGCAATGGAGGCTATTAAAGGTGCAGGAATGACGTATCAGGGAAGTGTGTCATCTGCAGAAAGCCAGCCCAAAACAGATTCTGCGGTAAAAGCTGCAGAGACCGATGCACCTGAAAAGGGCATCGTATCGGAGAATATAAAGCAGGCTGGTGAGGGAGAACGTAAACACTTCCCAGGGAGCAGATCAGCGGAATACAAATGCGCAGATCAAAAAAGCCGTGGATGAAGTGAATAAAAAGGCGGTCAACTCGGAAGCAATATTCGGCATTCATGAGGCAACCAATCGTGTGACCATAAAAATTATTGATAAAGATACCAAAAAAGTACTCAAAGAGATCCCACCGGAGAAAACACTGGATATGATTGCAAAAGTGTGGGAACTTGCAGGCCTTATGGTGGATGAAAAAAGATAAAAAAGGGAGGGAAAATTATGCCAATCAGAATGACAGGTATGGTGTCCGGACTGGATACCGATTCTATCGTAAAAGAACTCGTTTCTGCATACAGTACCAAAAAGGAAAAATACGAAAAAGAGCAGACAAAACTTGGCTGGAAGCAGGAGATCTGGAAAAGTCTGAATAAAGAAGTAAACAGTTTTTATAAGAGTGTTGGTAATCTGCGGTTTGACAGCGGATACAATACCAAAAAGACAACATCGTCCGACAGCACGAAGGCAACCGTCAGTGCGAGCGGAAATGCGACTGTCGGAACACAGAAACTGCATGTGCTTTCTACTGCACAGTCCGGTTATCTGACGGGGGCTGAGATTAAGACAGCAGCCAACGAGAAAGTTACTACGTCTACAAAGCTTTCGGATCTGGGTGTTACAGCAGATGAAATTACCTTTAATGTGGGACCGGCAAATAATTCTGCATCCGGAACCACAAAACAGATCAAAGTAGGAAAAGACAGCACAATCAGTGACGTTGTAAACCAGCTGAAGGATGCGGGACTGAATGCAAATTTTGATGCCGGAAACAGACGCTTTTATCTGAGTTCTTCAGATTCAGGATATGCAACGGATTTTAATATTACTGCGGACAGCAGCGATACAAATTCTACAACATTATTAAACGCACTGGGTCTGGGCAAGACGGCAAAGAAGATTGACGGAAGCGATGCGGTTATTGTTTTAAATGGCGTAAAATATACCAGTACAACGAATAATTTTTCTATCAATGGATTATCCATTTCCGTCAATGGAGTGACAGACAAAGTCGATGATCTTGAAAAGGTCGATGTCGATGCCTTAGATGACAGCAAGGCAGTTTCTATTTCCACAACGACCGATACACAGGGAATTTATGACAAGATTAAAGACTTCCTGACCAGTTACAACAACATCATCAACAAGATGACGAAACTGTATAACGCAGATTCTGCAAAGAATTACGAGCCATTGACAGATGATGAGAAGTCGCAGATGTCTGATTCGGAAGTAGAAAAGTGGGAGACAAAGATCAAGGACTCCCTGCTTCGCCGTGATTCCAATCTGAGCACGATTATGAATGCCATGACGACTTCCATGACCAAGGCAATTTCCATCAATGGAAAGAATTATTCGCTTTCCAGTTTTGGAATCAGTACACTTGGTTATATGAATTCGGCAGAGAATGAGCAGAATGCTTATCATATTGACGGTGATGAGGATGATGAAAATACATCAGGAAATAAAGATAAGCTGATGGCTGCATTAAGCAGTGATCCGGATACCGTGATTGATTTCATGAAGCAGTTGTCGACCAATCTGTATACGGCAATCGACAAGCAGATGCAGAGTAATTCCCTGCGAAGCAGATACAGCATTTACAATGATAAGGAGATGACTTCCCAGTATACAAGCTATACGAAGACCATTGCAGAGTGGGAGACAAAGATTTCCGACAAGGAAGATTATTATTACAAGAAATTCTCCAAGATGGAGACTGCGCTTTCCAAGTTAAACAGCCAGACAAGTTCTCTTTCAGGTATGTTCAGCAGTTAATCAGTATCATGCAGGGCAATCTTTTGCAAAATAAAATATACAGGAAATAATAGGGGGAATCAGGATGATTCAGAAAAATCCATATGCAGCGTATAACAACAGTAAGATCCAGACGGCAACACCGGCAGAACTGACGCTGTTACTCTATGAGGGAGCTATTAAATTTACAAACATTGCGATTGTAGCGATTGAAAAGGGCGATATTGAAAAGGCGCATAACAATATCCGAAAGGCAGAGAATATCATTCGGGAGTTTCAGATAACTCTCGACCACAAATATGCAGTTGCCAAAGATTTTGATGCGGTCTATACCTATCTGTTACAGAGATTGTTAGAGGCCAACATGAAAAAGGACAAGGATATCTTAGAGGAAGTGCTTGGTCATCTCCGTACCATGCGGGATACATGGAAAGAAGTTATGGCAAAGACCGCAAACGGAAACAATATCAAGACAAAGGAACCGGTAGCGTAATGCCGGCAGGAGACAGTATGCCAGATACATATATTGCAATTATGCTGCAGAGCCTGAAAAAAAGGAACAGGTTCTGGATGAAATTATCCGCCTGGATGACCGGCAGAAAGATACCCTGACGGATCCGGAATGCCCGTTTGATGTGTTTGATGAAACCGTGGAGGCAAAAAGTGCGTGTATTGATCAGCTGAACCAGCTGGACAGTGGTTTTGAGAAGCTCTATGCACAGGTGGCAGAAGAACTGGATCAGAACCGTGAAGATTATGCAAAGGAAATTCGTGACATGCAGCAGTGCATTCGCCGGGTAACGGACAAAAGTGTCAAGATTCAGGCGCAGGAAGCCCGCAACAAAGAACTGATGCGTGAAAAGTTTGCCACAATTCACAGACAGGCAAAGGCGGTGCGGAAAAACAGCCGTGCGATTACCGGATACTATAACAGTATGAAAGAATGGTAGTTATTTCATAAAATGGGACAAAAGTACTACTTGATAAAAAATATCATATGACTTATAATGACTTTGTTATATGACTGACGGATAATGTGGAGTACCACGTGAAGTATAACAAAGGCATGAGCCGTACCGTCTGGGCAAAAGATAAAAACCCAGGCGGTTTTTTGCGTTCATTTATATTTTCCGGTTTTTGGTAAATATATTGTACGAAAATAAAGACATGCGTGGGTATTGACAAAATGATGAACGTTAGTGTAATCTATCAATGATTAGAGAATACTAACCAATAAGAGAAGGAGGATCACCATGTTAGAAATGAAAGAGTGGGATGGATTCGAAGGACGTCTTTGGAAAGAAGAGATTAATGTCCGCCAGTTCATTCAGGATAACTACACACCATATGATGGTAACGAGGATTTCCTTGCAGAACCTACAGAGGCTACCAATAAACTTTGGGGAGCACTGCAGAAACTGCAGAAGGAAGAGCGCGCAAAGGGCGGAGTCCTCGATATGGAGACCGAGGTTGTAACCGGTATTACAGCTTATGGTCCGGGATATATTGATGAATCTTTAAAGGATTTAGAGACAATTGTAGGTTTACAGACAGACAAGCCGTTAAAGCGTGCATTCATGCCTTACGGTGGAATCAAGATGGCTGTTCAGGCATGTGAGACATATGGATATCAGGTAAGTGACCAATTAAAGGAGATCTTTACCAAGTATCACAAGACACACAACACAGCCGTATTCGATGCTTACACACCGGAGATGATGAAAGTACGTCACAATAAAATCTTAACAGGTCTGCCGGATACATACGGACGCGGACGTATTGTTGGTGATTACCGCCGTGTTGCTTTATACGGTATCGACCACCTCATCGAGGAGAAGAAGAAAGATAAGGCAAACTGTGGCTGTGGTGAGATGACAGACAATGTGATCCGTTTAAGAGAAGAGATCGCCGAGCAGATCAAGTGTTTAGAGGATATGAAGAAGCTTGCAGAGATCTACGGATACGATATTTCCAGACCTGCAACAAACGCAAAGGAAGCCGTACAGTGGTTATACTTCGGATACCTTGCAGCAATCAAGACACAGAACGGTGCAGCAATGTCCGTTGGTCGTGTTTCTACCTTCCTTGATATCTACTTCGAGAGAGACTTAAAGAAAGGCATCATCACAGAGCAGGAAGTACAGGAATTGGTTGACCACTTTACCATGAAGCTTCGTATGGTAAAATTCGCACGTATTCCTTCTTACAACCAGCTGTTCTCAGGTGATCCGGTCTGGGCAACACTTGACGTTGCGGGTACAGGCGTAGACGGACGTTCCATGGTTACAAAGTCCGACTTCCGTTTCCTGCATACATTAGAGAACATGGGACCGGCTCCGGAGCCAAACCTTACCGTATTATATTCTTCCAGACTTCCGGAAACATTCAAGGATTATGCGGCACGTATCTCTATTGATACAAGTTCCATCCAGTACGAGAACGATGACGCTATGAAACCGGTATGGGGCGATGATTATGCCATCTGCTGCTGTGTTTCTGCTACACAGACTGGTAAGGAAATGCAGTTCTTCGGAGCCCGTGCAAACCTTGCAAAATGTCTCCTCTACGCAATCAATGGTGGTGTAGATGAAAAGACTGGTCAGCAGGTATGGACCGGATTACAAGCCAATTACATCTGAGTACCTTGATTATGATGAAGTCATGGAGAAGTACGATAAGATGATGGACTGGTTAGTAGATATTTATGTAAATACCTTAAACCTGATCCAGTATATGCATGACAAATATTACTATGAAGCAGCAGAACTTTCTCTGATGGATACTGATCTGAAGAGAACGTTCGCAACCGGTATTGCAGGTTTCTCACACGTAATCGATTCCCTTTCCGCAATCAAGTACGCAAAGGTTAAAGCTATCCGTGACGAGAACGGAATTGCAAAAGACTTCGAGATCGAGGGAGACTTCCCAAGATACGGTAACGATGATGACCGTGCCGATGATATCGGAGTATGGCTGTTACAGACATTCATGGATAAGTTAAAGAAGCATCACACTTACCGTGATTCCGAGCCGACAACCTCTATCCTTACCATTACTTCCAACGTTGTATATGGTAAAGCTACAGGAGCAATGCCAGACGGACGTAAGGCTGGCGAGCCACTTTCACCGGGAGCTAACCCAAGCTACGGCGCAGAGAAGAGCGGACTTCTTGCTTCCCTGAACTCTCTGACAAAGATCCCGTATGAGTGGGCACTTGACGGAATTTCCAATACCCAGACCATCAACCCTGGTGCACTTGGAAATGAAGAAGGCGAGCGTATTGAGAACCTTGTAAACGTTATGGACGGATATTTTGACCAGGGTGCGCATCACCTCAATGTTAACGTGTTTGGCAAGGAGAAGCTTATCGACGCTATGGAGCATCCGGAAAAAGAAGAGTACGCAAACTTCACCATCCGTGTATCCGGTTACGCTGTGAAGTTCATTGATCTGACCAAAGAGCAGCAGATGGACGTTATCGCACGTACCTGCCACGATCATATGTAATAGGATCTAAGGGGTCACGAGAGTTGCGAAGCAACGGAGTAATTCGTAGATCATATCCGTTGGAATGAATAAGAAATCAGGGTTAATACATGAATGAATATTTGTGTATTAGCCCTGTTTTTATGATATAATTTGCACATACTAATGAAATGATAATTCGATGCTTTTATTGGTTTGGTTAAAAACGAGGTAAAACAATGCTAGGAAATATACATTCAATTGAGACATTCGGTTCCGCAGACGGACCGGGCGTGCGTTATCTGATTTTTTTGAAGGGCTGCAATATGCGCTGTAAATACTGCCATAATCCCGATACCTGGGCAAAAACCGAGGGGGAAATGAAAAGCGCAGAAGAAATTTTACAACAGGCGCTGCGGTATAAAAGATACTGGGGCAAAAAGGGCGGTATTACCGTAAGTGGCGGAGAAGCACTGTTGCAGATTGATTTTGTCACAGAATTGTTTACGCTTGCCAAAGAAAAAGGCGTCAATACCTGTCTGGACACAGCGGGCAATCCGTTTACCCGTGAGAAACCATTCTATTCTAAGTTTGAAAAACTGATGGAAGTGACGGATCTGTTTATGCTCGACATAAAGGAAATGGATGAGGACGAGCATAAACAACTGACAGGCCAGACGAATAAAAATATTCTGGATATGGCAACCTGTCTGTCGGATCACGGTAAAGCGATGTGGATTCGGCACGTACTTGTGCCGGGCATTACCGATGATGATGGGCAGTTACACAGGCTCCGTGCATTTATTGATACGTTAAAAACCGTGGAACGTGTGGAAATTTTGCCATATCACACGCTGGGGGTATTTAAATGGAAAGAACTTGGGATTCCTTATGCACTGGAAGATGTGGAGCCGCCGACCAAAGAGCAGGTGGAACATGCACGGGAAATCATTATTCCCGGTTATAAATCCTGATTGTATGAACAGGAGGGACATATGCAAAAAAGGCAGCTGTAAAATCCCATCAAACAAAGAGAATGGGACATATGCACAAAAAGATAGCTGTGAAATCCCATCAAACAAAGAGAGTGGGACATATGTGCAAAAAAGATAGCTGAAATATCCCGACAGAAAAAGAAAGAGGGACATAGAAGCAAGGAAAAATCGTATATGTCCCAACAGTATAGATGGTCGGGACATAAAGATAAAGAAAAACAGTATATGTCCCAACAGCACCAATAAGAAGGATATAAAGATAAAGAAAAATTGTATATGTCCAGACAGCAGAATAAGAGAACCATAGGGAGCAGTAAAAGCTGCGTAGATCTCATTTTCCACCCCCCCAAAAAAAAAAAACTCAAAAAGAATGCGCAGCAGAAAAGAAAACATAAGGAAAAACAAATCATGATACAACCAGAAATTTTATATGAAGATGCACAGCTGATCATCTGCTACAAACCGGCAGGCATTGCAACGCAGACCAAAAAACTGGGGCAGAAAGACATGGTGAGCATACTTTTAAATCACGTAGCGCAGGAAGGAACCGGACAGCCGTTTATCGGTGTAGTCCATCGGCTGGATACCAGCCAGTGGAAGGCGTGATGGTGTTTGCAAAAACAAAACAGGCGGCAGCAAAATTGTCGGCACAGGTAAAAGACCATTCCTTTGGGAAAAAATATTATGCAAAAGTCCGGCTGCCGGAAGGAAAAACTTTTGAACAGGCTACGGGGCATGAAAAGACAGGAACACTGCAGGACTGGATACAATTTGAACCGAAAGAAAATAAATCCTGTGTAATAGAACAGAAGCAGAGGGAGAACGAACGGGAAGACATCAGGCATCCGGCAGACGGGAAGCGGTTGCAATTGCAGAAACCACGGCATACAGCAACGTCACAAAATAAGATACAGGAAGCGGTACTTGATTATCAGGTGATCAGGCAGGGAGAAGGATCTGCATTGCTGGATATTACTTTACATACCGGCCGCCATCATCAGATCCGTGTACAGTTTGCACATCTTGGAACTCCGATCTGCGGAGATCACAAATATGGAAAGGCTGAAAGAGGAACCCCGGCACTGTGCAGTTATCATATCGATTTTGTTCATCCGGTCAGTGGCAAAGAGATGACCTATGAAATCAGTCCGAGAAATTTCGAAACAGAATGTTAATGGTATTCAGGTGCTGAGTGAACAGTAACCCATTTAGCCGTTATCGAGCGGTTTCACTTCACGCAAATCTTGACAATCGGCTGTGTTCGTCATATTATATATTCGGGCTTTTCTGCGCGTTTTGTGGGCAGAAAAGGAAAACTCTTACACGAGTATAACGTAAAAAATGACCGCACAGTGGTCGCAGAAAAGGAGAAAGACATGGCGAAAGAGAAGAAACTTGTTGAAGCTATTACGTCCATGGAAGAAGATTTTGCACAGTGGTATACAGACGTCGTAAAGAAAGCAGAGCTGATTGATTACTCCGCAGTAAAGGGCTGCATGATCATCAAGCCCGATGGGTATGCTATCTGGGAAAATATCCAGCATGAATTAGACCGCAGATTCAAAGAAACAGGCGTAGAGAATGTATATATGCCAATGTTTATTCCGGAGAGCCTTCTGGAAAAAGAGAAGGATCACGTGGAGGGATTTGCACCGGAGGTTGCATGGGTAACCTACGGCGGATTGAACCCGTTGCCGGAGCGTCTCTGTGTCAGACCTACATCTGAGACGCTGTTCTGCGATTTTTATAAAAATATTATTCACTCTTACCGTGACCTTCCGAAGGTATACAATCAGTGGTGCTCGGTGGTACGCTGGGAGAAGGAGACGAGACCGTTCCTCCGTTCCAGGGAATTCCTGTGGCAGGAGGGACACACCGCGCATGCGACCGCAGAGGAAGCCGAGGCACGTACCATCCAGATGCTGAATCTGTATGCAGATTTCTGTGAAGAGTTCCTTGCCATGCCGGTTGTCCGCGGACAGAAGACAGAAAAAGAAAAATTTGCAGGAGCAGAGGCAACCTATACGATCGAATCACTGATGCATGACGGAAAAGCCCTTCAGTCCGGTACAAGCCATAACTTTGGCGATGGATTTGCAAAAGCATTTGGAATCCAGTATACCGATAAGAATAATAAATTACAGTATGTACATCAGACATCCTGGGGAATGACCACCCGTCTGATCGGTGCGATCATCATGGTTCACGGCGACAATGATGGTCTGGTTCTGCCACCTAAGGTAGCACCGACACAGGTAATGGTTATCCCGATCCAGATGCAGAAGGATGGCGTATTGGATAAGGCAAACGAAGTGCGTGAGCGTCTGGGAAAAGTCTGCCGTGCAAAACTGGACGATTCCGATAAGAGTCCGGGATGGAAATTCTCTGAGCAGGAGATGCGTGGAATTCCGCTTCGTGTGGAACTGGGACCGAAAGATATTGCGGCAAATAAATGTGTGGTTGTCCGCAGAGATACCAGAGAGAAAATTGAGGTTTCCCTGGATGAGATCGAGACAAAGATTCCGGAACTGTTAGAGACCGTTCAGAAAGATATGTTTGCGCGTGCAAAGGCACATCGTGATGCACATATCTGGGATGCACATAATTACGAAGAATTTAAGGATATTGCAGAAAATAAACCGGGATTTATCCGCGGAATGTGGTGCGGCGATCAGGCATGTGAGGACAAGATCAAAGAAGATTTGGCAGTAACCTCACGCTGTATGCCGTTTAATGATCAAGAACAGATTTCAGATGTTTGTGTATGCTGTGGAAAACCGGCACACAAACTGGTATACTGGGGAAAAGCATATTAAAAATCAGACGGGATTATGGATTTCAAAGAGGGGTTGGAGCCATGATTGAAAAGTATTTTAATGGTGTTATAGAACAGGTATATCACAGAATCGGAAACGCAGAAAAGAACATTGTTATGGCAAGCTATAACAATGACTTTTCTGTGTCCGGCTGGAGAATAAAAAACGTTATCAGGAAGACGATAACGTTTTTTTGCCTGTTGTGAACTGCAATATGAGACATTGTCCGGGGCATATGCGCCTTTTCTGGACATTATCTGTGACATGTTCCGCAAATTTGTAAAGGGAGATTTTGAAGCTTTTTTGCGCGAATGCGGAACTTATGAACTGCACCGGTCTTTGTTTTTAGGGTACTATGAAGATGGTATCTGCAAAAGGGAAGAAGGGGTGCTGTTAAATGAAGTGGAATATGAGCAGCGGCGCATGACAGAAGCCATCGTTGCCATGCTGAAAAAACTCACGGAATACCGGCCGATTATGATTGTAATTAACCGTTTCCAGCTGGCAGGACGCAGTTCCATGGAACTTATTTACCGGCTGCTGACAGAACCGTGTACGGAAATCGGGATTGTGCTTGGAGTAAACGAAATGCAGCCGCGGCTGGATATGGCCGTCAACATGTGGGATGCAATCGTGGAAAAACTTGAAGATAGCAGCCAGATTTATCATATTGGAAGTTCCGGGAAACACAGAAACCGGGAGAATGCGGAGGATGTGGCAGAAGAGAAAAATTACAGCCACATGCTTGCAAAGGTAGAGACAATCATTACGTTTCTGGATTGTGACCAGGCAAAATGGTACTTGCAGAAACTTGAATATAAACTTAAATTTGAAGATATTTTTGTGGATGATATAACCCTGCGGGAATTTTATCTATTGTATACCCGTACCGCTATTTTGCGTGCAGAGCTTTCTAAGGCACTGGAGATGGTTGATTCAGCAATGCGTCTGCCATCCGTTCGGAAAGATCTGTTTTACCGCAGTGAATGTTCCTTTTTAAAGGGAACGTGCCTGATGTATCAGGGCAAACTGCAACAGGCGGAAATGTATGCACAGTATGCCCGGGAGGAAGCACAAAAAAGTGGGAATGAGAAACAGATATTCAAGGCGGAACTCTTGTCTGTTATGGCGCGTATGTCCGGCTGGTACAATATTTTTTTCTGTATACAGGATATCCCGATTCATGAAGGGCTGATTGAAAAGCTGATGCAGAACAATTACCGGAATCATCTGGCACATATTTATATTTATGCATATGATAATCGGCCGGAGATGGTTGCAAGGCCTACCGTTCCGAGGCATCTCTTTTATATTTCAGTAAAGGGGTGGCACTGGCAAAAGAGATTGGAAATGAGCAGCTGGTATATGATGCATATCAGAAAAACATTATGCTTGCATCAACGAATGGTATGAATGAGATTGCCATGCTGTATTCCGTGCGTACATACCAGTTCATGAAATCAAGGGATGATGTTTATGAGGGCAGAATTCTGTCCGGCATCGGATATAATCTGAGTGCCATGGGAAAAAACCAGCTGGCGGAGCATTACTATAACCGTGCCATTGAGGTGTTTTACCATTTGCGTCTTCCAGAGGATATTGCGGAAGTGTTTTACAACCGTGCACTGAATTATATTATGCAGGAGAACTATGCGAAGGCGGAACATGATCTGCTGATGGCGATGAAGGTAATAGAAAAACTGCATCTTAACAGTCTGCGTGTATGTAATCTGTCAAAATTATATGGTCTTTTAGCACTTGTGAGCATCATGCAGAAAGACCGGTTTAACTGTGAACGTTACTTGCTTAACTGCCGGCAGTTCCTGAATTATATCATTGAGAAAGAAAAAGAAAATGAAAACGAGGAAATCATCCATGACTATGCCAAGTGTGATGAGGATATGTTTCTATACACATTTTCCATGGCAATGATTAACCGCATGGATGGAAAGAAGGAAGAGGTACTGGTCAGTTTTGAACAGGCAGAGCGTTTCCTGCTTCAGGCAGAGGGAAATGAGTTTTTCAGTTATCGTTTATTCCGGAAAGAGAGAATGAAGCTGTTTGAGGAAATGGGGCGCAGTGAGCGCTGCCAGATGGAACGCGCAACGCTTTTGCAGCATGAGGAGATTAATTCCCAGGCGGCACGGCTGCTTCCCATGAATCTTCTGAAGGAAATTGATCTGGGAGAGCATCCGCAAACGTGTGCCGTGCGGGAGGAAGAAATTGAAGCCCTGATCAAACAGGAAGGCCTTTTACAGGATTATGCAACGTCCCGGAGACAGATGGAGTTTATTTCCACATGGCAGAAACTGATTGATGTGAACGGAAGCAACGTAGAGGGTATGGTACAGAATGCGTTCAATACGTTTATGAATCATTTCAGCCTGGATTGTGCATTGTATATCTGTTACCATGAAGATGGTGCCCATGTACTTTATAACGATACCAAATGTGAGATGACGGAAGCGGACATAGCGGCGATCGGAAATACCATGCTGGAATATCCACAGGGGTTTGCGGTATCAAAGATCAGCGACAGTTTTCTGGAACATCAGGATACGATCGGTTATTTCGGAATAGATGATGTATGTTCGTTTGTGGCAGCACCGTTTTTCAAAAACGGAAAGCTGACCAGCCTTCTGATCACATATGTCCGCATGAAGGATAACTGGCATGGTTCGATCGAACGTTACATGCTCAACGAGGATGACCTGAGAATCTATTCCCTGCTTTTTCGGGAGATGGAGTATTCGATCAATCGCATGGAGGCAAACGACAAGATTTATATGATGAACCGCAAGCTGCAGGAAGCTGCGGTTACGGACATGCTTACCGGTATTTATAACCGTGCCGGCATGTATGAAGAGATCCAGCAGATGATCAAGTGTTACAGTATGTCAGAGGAGACACATCATGTAGGACTGATGTTTATTGATCTGGACAATTTCAAGCATTATAATGATACGTTCGGGCATGATGTCGGAGATCTGATCTTAAAGGAAATGGCAAAGATTTTCCGCAAGGCGGTAAAGGGAAGAGGATTTGTCGCCAGATATGGCGGGGATGAATTTATTATGATCTTAAATACCGATGCCCGGGAAATCCTTGAACAGATCGCAAAAGGAATCTATGAGAAAATCAATTCCACGCAGGGATTCCAGCGGCAGATTGAAAATTATCTCGGCCATGCGATCACGACGACCGAAAAATCGCGGATTACCTGTTCCATCGGAATCGCAAGCGCAGGGGATGTGAGAAAAGAGGAAGATATTAATGAATTAATCCGCAGCGCAGATGAGATTTTATATAAAGTCAAAACAGGGGAAAAAAGGACACTACGCATTTTTATGAAAATTCAATTACCAGAACACGTAAAGCAAATTATACACAGACTCCAGCAGGAGGGGTATGATGCCTATGCCGTGGGTGGATGTGTCAGAGATACACTTTTAGGACGCAGCCCACAGGACTGGGACATTACAACTTCCGCGAAACCGCAGGTGGTGAAAGCCCTGTTTTCCCATACGGTTGATACGGGTATTGCACATGGAACCGTTACGGTTATGCTGGATCATACAGGGTATGAAGTGACAACTTACCGGATCGATGGGGAATATGAAGATGCCAGACATCCGAAGACAGTGACTTTTACGGGAAATCTGGTAGAGGATTTAAAACGCCGGGATTTTACGATCAATGCAATGGCATATAATGATACCGCAGGACTGGTGGATGCATTTGACGGGATTGGGGATCTCAAACGGCACGTGATCCGTTGCGTGGGGGTACCACATGACCGGTTTGGAGAGGATGCGCTGCGTATGCTGCGCGCCGTGCGTTTTGCCGCACAGCTTGGATTTTCCATTGAGGAGAAAACCAGACAGGCTGTGGCAGATCTGGCAGACAATTTACAGAAAGTCAGTGCGGAGAGAATCCAGACGGAAATGGTGAAACTGCTTACCTCCGCACATCCGGAGGAGATGCGTACGGTATATGAGCTTGGACTTTCCAGAGTATTTCTCCCGGAGTTTGACAGGATGATGGAAACCCCGCAGATTACGAAACATCATTGTTACAGTGTGGGGAACATACCATTCATGCCATGCAGGAAGTCCAACAGGACCGGATTCTGCGCCTGACCATGCTGCTTCATGATGTGGCCAAACCGGTGTGTGTAACGACAGATGAAAAAGGGCAGAATCATTTTAAAGGACATCCGGCAGAAGGTGCGGAAATGGCACGGGTTATTTTGCGGCGGTTGAAGTTTGACAACGAAACAATAAAACGCGTATGCCTGCTCGTGCGCTATCATGATGACCGTCCGGCCGTGACACCGCGCAATGTGCGCCGTGCGATCAGCAGGATCGGAGTGGAAAATATGGAGGCTCTGTTTGCGGTAAAGCGTGCAGATACACTGGCGCAGAGCATGTATGAGCGGCAGAAAAAGCTTTCCTATATTGATGCCTACGAAGAAACTTATCGTGAGATATTAAAAGAACACCAGTGTGTGCAGAAAAAGGATCTTGCCATAAACGGCAGGGATCTGATTGCACAGGGAATGAAAACGGGCAAAGAAATGGGAGAAGTGTTGCAGGCGCTGTATGAACAGGTTCTTGATGAACCGCAACTGAATAATAAAGAGACGCTGCTTGCACTTGCTTTGCAATTGCAACAGACAAAACAGGAATAAATAAGACACCCTTTCCATATGATGAAAATAGATTCAAGTCATGTGGGAGGGGTTTCATTTTGTATTATCAGCCGGAAGCATTGTTGGAGCAATATGACATAGAAATAAAACAGATCACGAAAGGCAGAGGTGTGTTTTGCTGTGAGACGGATCAGGGGAAAAAAGTACTTGCACCGTTTCGGGGATCTGCAGAACGCGCAAAATTTGTGCGCGAAATATTATGCAGCATGCAGGAAAAGGGATATCCGGTGGAACAGGTCAGTCTGACAAAAGACGGGCAGTGTGTGGTAACGGATGAAAGTGGCATGCGTTTCTGGCTGAAAGATCTGGTAGAGGGAAATGAATGCCAGACAGGTCGGGAGAAAGATGTAGCTGCCGGTGCCCAGGCGCTGGCAGGGTTTCATTGCTGTGTTTCATCCTGTGTTACGGAAATTCCGGATTTTATGAAAAATACAAAGAATGAACCGGCAGTGCTCTATTACCGGCATTACCGGGAACTGATCCTGGTAAAAATTTTGTGCAGTCAAGAAAAACCCGAAACGAGTTTGAGCGGTCATTCTGGGAACAGTATACGCATTATATCGCACAGGCGAAAGAAGCGGTCGGGATGCTGCAGGAGCGAAAAGACCAGGGGGAACCAGGGGTTTTGTCACGGGGATTGTAACCAGCATAATATGCTTCGTACAGCACAGGGGTGTCCGGCTCGTAAATTATGAAAATCTGTTTTACGGAGAACAGATGGTGGATCTGGCAAACTATCTGCGTAAGATTCTGGAAAAAAAAGTTGGAGTACGGACATGGGAAAACATATTCTGGAAGCCTATGAAAAGCAGAGAAAATTGTGCAAGGAAAGAAAAACAGCTGCTGCATGTGCTGCTTCTGTTTCCAGAGAAATTCTGGAAAGTATCCAATCACTACAGTAACTCGCATAAAGCATGGGTATCCGGCAGAGATATTGAAAAATTAAACCGGCTGATTGCAGCGGAGCCGGCAAGGGAACATTTTCTGGAAAATTTGTTTTCTTTTCTGTGAAGAATGAGCTATACTAAGGATATGAGAAGAGACAGAATTAAAAAAACAATTACATATTTGAGTCTGCTTTTTTGGCTGTGTCTGCTTGTGGCATGTGGACAGCAGGAGGAGACGACAGATGACGGAGTTACCTATTTTCATCATTCCATCGCAGACCGGAATACACAGGAAACACAGGAGAATTCCACGGAAACGGAAAAGTCCGAAGAGTTTCTGCTGACCGCAGTCGATCAGATTCAGGAAAGTCTCCAGCTGTACCGGTATGCGGATGGAATGGAATACCGGTATTATTACGGAACAGGCACCCGTTTTTATGACAAATACGGAAACCGGACACCTGTGACAAGTTTTGAACCCGGTCTGCTTGTGACCATCGGGGATGTAGACAGCGAAGGGATCCTCACGGAAGCCAGGATTTCGGATCAGGCATGGGTATACGACAATATCACCCGGTTTTCGGTAAATCCGGATCTGGACATGCTAAAGATCGGAGATGGAAAATATCGCTATACGGATGACACGATTGTGTTTTCCGGAGATCAAAGAATCCAGATGACGGATTTGTCGGATGGGGATACGTTAAGCGTTGTCGGCAGGGATAAAAACATTCTTGCGGTGCGTGTGACAACCGCACAGGGAACGCTTGCACTGTCCAACACCAAACTGTTTGAAGGAAGTTTTTTGCAGCTGGGCACAAAGATTTTTGCGGAAATTACACCGGATATGGAGATTCAGGTGCCGGAAGGAACCTATGAACTTCGCGTAGCCAATGACGGATGGGGCGGCAGTACGGAAGTGACGATTACGCGTGGAGAGACTACAAATGTGGATCTTGACACCTTAAAAGGCGAAGGACCGTCTTACGGAAAGGTGCAGTTTGTCATCAATGCAAAAGATGCGGTGCTGTCAATTGACGGAAAAGAAACGGATTATGAGAAGCCGGTGAAATTAACCTATGGAAGCCATACAATTACGGTATATTCTTCGGATTATGATACCTGGAAGCGGAACTTATATGTCAACTCGGAGAAATCGACAATTGTTATCAATCTCGCGGATGAAGATTCCAGTGAAACAGGCAGCAGTCAGAGCAGCTCAGAAAGCAGCAGCCAGAGCAGCTCACAGGGGAGCAGTCAGAGCAGTTCAGAAAGCAGCAGCCAGAGCAGTTCACAGGAGAGTTCCAGCAGTCAGAGCGAGTACAAGAACCGGCAGGAAGAGCTTGAGACACTCAAGGATCTGATTTCCAGTATGACATCCTCCAGTTCGCTTGTGTCAAAATGACGGTTTTCCGGACAGAATTTTGGTTGTTTTTAAGTGCCCCAAAGCCCGAAAATATCGCATTTTTCCTTGACAAAAGGATGGAAAACAAGTATAAATAGATTTGTAAGTAATTTGAGAGAAGGAACTCGAATTATATAATATAGGAATCCATAGGAGGAATTTTTAACATGAACAAAGCAGAGTTAGTTGCAGCAGTAGCTGAGAAGGCAGAGATTTCAAAGAAAGACGCTGAAGCAGCAGTTAAGGCATTCACAGATGTTGTTGCTGAGGAGCTAAAGAAGGGTGAGAAGATCCAGTTAGTTGGATTTGGTACTTTCGAGGTTTCTGAGAGAGCAGCAAGAGTTGGAAGAAACCCACAGACAAAGCAGGAAATTACAATCCCAGCTTCTAAGGCACCGAAGTTTAAAGCAGGTAAGGCTTTAAAGGATTCCCTGAACTAATTCTGGTGGAATATGTGGGAGAGCGTCATTGGACGCTCTCTTTTCTGTTATAAGGAGAAATAATATGAGATTAGATAAATTTTTAAAAGTATCACGCCTGATCAAGCGAAGAACGGTCGCCAATGAAGCCTGTGATGCAGGACGTGTTATGGTAAACGGAAAACCTGCCAAGGCATCCACCAATGTAAAAGTCGGAGACGAAATAGAAATTCTGTTTGGACAGAAATCCGTAAAAGTGCGTGTTACGGATATTCAGGATACGACCAAAAAAGAACAGGCGAAAGATCTGTTTGAATACATATCCTAGAAGTGTGGCGCATACTCTTTAACAGGAGGGCGCTTGTATGGAAGAAAGAGGACAGTCAAACAGCACAGGGCAGCATAAGCTGATCCTGCAGAACCGGAAAAGCGGAAGTTTTACCGGTGTAACGGATGTTGTAAATTTTGATGCCAATGAGATTATCCTTGACACAGAACTCGGACGGTTGACGATTAAGGGAAAAGAACTTCACGTAAACCGGCTGGACCTGCAGAAAAAAGAAGTGGAAATTGATGGAACCGTGGATATGCTTCAATATTCCGGAACACCTGGCCGGGGTGTCTTTGGAAAGTGGTTCGGTTAAGTGGAAGAGGGCAGGATTTTTGTACATTTTTTTCTGTTTGGGATGATAGCATTTGCGGCATATGACGGAATCCGTGTAGTTCGTAGAATTTTTCCGCATGGGATCTTTATGATTTCCTTAGAGGATCTGGTATACTGGATGGTCATTTCGCTTTGTTTTTTTCTGCATCTATGTCAGGTAAATAATGGAAAAATCCGGGGCTATGTACTCCTGGGAAGCCTTCTGGGAGCGTGGATTTATTACAGTTTCTGCAGTCGGTTTGTTATGCGGTATCTGACGGAAAAGATTCATTATCTGAAAAAGAGGTTGAAAAAGTTCCGGGAAATGACTACAATAAAGTTAAATAAGCTTCGTAAAAGAAAGAAGCCTGAAGAATCGGAGAAAGAACATGAGAAAAACTAAAAAGCGTCGCCGTGGAAGCGGTACTGCAGGAATCATGATCATTGTGCTTGCATTTTTGGTTGTCATGACGGTTCAGATCTGCAGGATACGTTCAAAAGATGCGGAATATGCGGCAAAAGAAAAAGAATTACAACAGCAGTATGAGGAAGAAACCGAGAGATCTACGGAGATAGATGATCTTGAGACGTATATGAAATCCTCACAATATATTGAAGATGTGGCAAAAAGCAAGCTTGGACTGACTTATAAGAATGAAATCATCTTCAAGGAAAAGAAGTAGAAAAGAAGAATCTGTCTGAACAGGTTCTTCTTTTTCTTTAATGCATTGATGGAAGATTTGAGCGAAAACTTTTTTGAAAACCACAGAAAATCTGACAGAATATGCGTCATTGTCTGTGTATACTTGTCCCTCGAAAACAATTTTTTGGAGGTGTATCATGCGTACAGGACAATGGAAAACAATGGGGATAGGATCGCTGATCGGAAAAATGATCTATGCAGTATTCGGGCTGGCGGCAAGTATGTTATGTATCATGGGATATTATCCGGTGGTGCCGGCATTTTACACGGCATGCTGTCTGGATAAAAAGAGAAATTTTCTGCTATACATAGGACTGGTTGTGGGAATGGGCTGGTGCATGCCGGTGGCTGCGATTGTAAAATATCTGTTTATTCTTTTTGTACTGGGAATCGCAATCCGGTTTTATATATGGGCAAACAGGCGCTGCAGCGGATGGACGGCAGGAATGATTGCGGGAATTACAACGATCGCGATGAATACATCGGGACTTCTGATTCTGAATATGGAGAAAAAGGCATTGATCCTTGGCATCAGCGAAGGTGTGATCGTGTTTGCACTGGCAGTATTGTTCCATTATGGAATCGGAATGGGCAGTCAGATTTTCCGGGAGAGACATAAGAACCGGGTGGAACAGGAAGGCGTGGAAACGATGGTTGGAATGGACCCTCAGGGGCGGATTCATGCATTTGCAGAGGCAGTTGACGAGCTTTCCGTGGCATTTGCCGCGATGGACGGCAGGCAAAAGCCAAAACAGCAGGATCATCTGGATATTCTTGCCCAGGAGATTACCGGAAAGTTATGTGCGGACTGCGATGGATGTGTCGTGTGTTTAGAGCAGCAGAAACCGGATTTCTGGATAAAAATCCGCCGGATGCTGCAGGCAGTTGCACAACACAGTACCAAAGAAGAAATTTTAAGTCAGAATTTTATGGAAGAGTGTCCGCGTTATTCCGGGATGGTGGAAGAGGCAATCTGGGCTTTTTTCCCGTATGGAACTCAATGAGGCATGGTATCACCGCCTGCAGGAGAACCGCAAGGTAATCGCGGATCAGCTGGATGCGATGGCGGATGCTTTGCAGGACTGGGATCAGGGAATCCGGTGTATGGACCGGACAGAGCGTGTTCTGCTGGCAAAAATTGCGTTTGAGACAAGGGAACGGGGACTGGATGTAAAACAGATACATGTTTATGAGGACAAAGAAAAGCGGCGCATGGTGACTGCTTTGGTGGCAAGTAAGTGGGGAGGCGGAATTCCTGTTAAAAATTATCGAAAAGCGCTCGAGCGTGCTTCAGGCATGGCGGTCCGGCTGAAAGAGGATACCAGATCCATACTGACACAGGAACCGGTTATGATTACAGCGTATGAAGATACCTGCTTTTATGCATTATCCGGGGTTGCCTCGGAAAAAGAAGAGGGATCGAGTGTCAGTGGAGATAACTTTTCTCTGTTTTCAATGGAAAACGGGCATTATCATGTATGTGTCTCTGATGGTATGGGAAGCGGACCGTCTGCATTCCGGGAAAGCGATATGGTGGTAGAGCTGATGCAGAAATTTATGGAAGCAGGATTTCCTCAGGAGACGGCTATCCGCATGATGAATTCGGCAATGGTTCTGCAGGGAGATCGTGAGTCTTACTCTACACTGGATTTCATGGATCTGGATCTGTACAGTGGGCAGATGACGATTACCAAAATCGGTGCAGCAGCATCTTTTCTGAAACATAAAGACCGGGTGGAGTGCCTGCGGGCGTCCACACTTCCGGCGGGAGTCGATGCGTCCTGTACCGGGGATGTCATCCACAGAAAGCTCACACATGGGGATTTCCTTGTCATGGTTACGGATGGTGTGTTAGAATATCTACATGTGAAAAATCCGGAAGAAAAGCTCGCGGAAATGATAAAAGAGATAAAAACAGAGAATGCAGGTACTTTTGCTGAAAAGCTGATGGGACATGTAATGCTTTTGACAGGAGGACATGCACCGGATGATATGACAATAGTGATAAGCGGAATCTGGGAGAAATAATGATCGTACAGGTAGAAAAATTTATGAGAAAGTGGAATATGGTGCCGGAGGGAGGCAGGGTACTCGTTGGAGTGTCCGGCGGTGCGGACTCTGTCTGTCTGTGCCTGATTCTGTATGAACTTTCCACGAAAATGAATTTTTCACTTGAGGTTATCCACGTAGAACATGGCATTCGTGGAGAAGAGAGTAAAAATGACGCAGTGTTTGTGGAACAGTTCTGTAAACAGAAGGGGATTGTCTGTCATATCCGGAATGTTGATGTTCCACGTTATGCCAAAATACATCATCTGGGAGAAGAAGAGGCGGCACGAATTCTGCGATATCAGGTGTTTGCGGATGCAGCCGGGCAGGACAGAAACGTCCGGATCGCACTGGCGCATCATATGGAAGACAATGCGGAGACCATGCTGTTCCGGTTGATCCGGGGAAGCGGACTGGATGGACTGTGCGGGATGCGTCCACAGCGGACAGGAACAAACGGGGAAATCTATATCCGTCCCTTTTTGCAGTGCAGCAGGGAACAGATCGAACAATTTCTGGAGGAGAGGGGGCAGGAATATTGTGTGGACAGTACCAATGCCAACGAGTCCTATAGCAGAAACCGGATGCGAAAGAGGGTGCTTCCGGAACTGATAAAGATGAATCCGCAGGCGGTACAGCATATGCAGACGGCGATGGAACAGCTGCAGCAGGTAAGAGATTATCTGGAAGAAGAGACGGTTTCCCTGGAGAAAAAATTTATTTCCGGGGAGAGGAAAAATGTGAAACTGGATACGGACGGGCTGGCAGAGCTTTCGCAGGCTGTCCGGATGCGGCTGATCCGCAAAGCTGTCTGGAAAGCTGCCGGGGCATGCAAAGATATTACGGCGGCACATTTGCAGGCAGTGGCGGACCTTCTGGAAAAACAGACCGGAAGATATGTAAAACTGCCCTATGGGCTGACCGCCACAAGAGTTTACAATGTGATCGAAATCATGGGAAAAAGAAAGGAAACGGAAAAGATCTGTCTGCCGATAGATACGGACCGGCTGCCGGAAAATCTGCTGGCCGGTGAATGGAAATTTTCGTTTAAAAAGTTTCTGTATGATGGGAATACCGATAAAATTCCACGAAAAATGTATACGAAATGGTTTGATTATGATAAGATAAAAGATAGTTTAGCTATACGTAACCGCCGAAAAGGAGACTATTTTGTGCTGGATGCGGCAGGACATCACAAGAAGCTGGAGGATTATTTCGTCAATGAAAAGATTCCGGCATCGCATAGAGATGAGCAGCTGCTTCTGGCCGGGGAGGATGAAATCTTCTGGATTGTCGGAGGGCGTATGGCATATGGCACAGGGATTTCCGATGCAACCCGATGGGTGTTGGAGATCACTGCCAGTAATAGCAGCCATTGAAGGAGGATAAGAGGATGGATTACAGTAAGAAACATGAGATATCGGTATATCTGACCGAGGAACAGTTAAATCAGCGGATTGCAGAGATCGGTGCACAGATCACGGAACGTTTCAAAGGCGAGTCGGTTTATCTGGTCTGTATCCTGAAAGGATCTATCTTTTTCACAACAGAACTTGCAAAGCGGATTGCGCTGCCAATGACGATCGATTTTATATCAGCATCCAGTTATGGAGCACAGACCCATTCTTCCGGTGTCGTAAATATCAAGAAGGATCTGGAACAGTCGATTGAAGGAGAGAACGTGATCGTTGTGGAAGATATTGTGGATTCCGGAAATACATTAAGCCGGCTGATGCAGCTGTTTGAGAGTCGTAATCCAAAAACTCTTACGATCTGTACGCTGCTGGATAAACCGGATCGCCGGGTGGTAGAAAACCTGCAGGTGGATTATACCGGATTTGTGATACCGGATAAGTTCGTAGTCGGATTTGGTCTTGATTACGATCAGAGATACCGTAATCTTCCGTATATTGGATTCGTGGAAGATGCGGATTAAAAAAAGGAGAGTAGTACATTGAATACAAAGAACAGACCCCGATTTGGAGGATTTGGTGTCTATGCGATGCTGATCCTGCTTGTGATTATTTTGTGGTATACATTTACCAACAACAGTACAACCAGTGATTTCACACAGAATAATCTCTGGAAAGCCATCCGTGAGGAAAAGGTTGTCAGTATCCGGGTAGAGCAGAACCGTGAAGTACCGACCGGTTATCTGAATATCAAACTGAAAGATGGTTCTACGGAACGGATGTATACCTCAGATGTGAACGAGATCCAGAAAGAATTAAAAGAAAAGGATTTTACCCAGTTTGTTGTGGATGATGTGCCGTCAGAGAGCTGGATTATGACACTTCTGCCATATCTTCTTATTTTTGGTGCCATCTTCATTCTGTTTATGATTATGAGCAACAATGCGGCAGCAAACAACAGCGGCGGCAAAATGATGAATTTTGGAAAAAGCCGTGCAAAGCTTTCCACCGAGGAAGATAACCATATGACATTTGAGAATGTCGCCGGTCTGAAAGAAGAAAAAGAAGAACTTGAGGAACTGGTGGACTTTCTGCGTGCACCAAAGAAGTATACAAACCTTGGTGCACGTATTCCGAAAGGTGTGCTCTTAGTCGGACCTCCGGGAACCGGTAAGACACTTCTGGCAAAAGCCGTTGCAGGCGAGGCCGGAGTACCGTTCTTTAGTATTTCCGGTTCGGATTTTGTGGAGATGTTTGTTGGCGTCGGCGCTTCGCGTGTCCGTGATCTGTTTGAGGAAGCCAAGAAAAATGCGCCGTGTATCGTGTTTATCGATGAGATCGATGCTGTCGCAAGACGGCGTGGTACCGGTATGGGCGGCGGCCACGATGAGCGCGAGCAGACATTGAACCAGATGCTCGTTGAGATGGACGGTTTCGGTGTCAATGAGGGAATTATCGTTATGGCGGCGACGAACCGTGTGGATATTTTGGATCCGGCGATCATGCGTCCGGGACGTTTTGATCGAAAGATTGTAGTCGGAAGACCGGATGTGGCAGGCCGTGAAGAAATTCTTCAGGTTCATGCGAAGAACAAGCCGCTCGGGGATGATGTCGACTTAAAACAGATCGCACAGACGACTGCGGGCTTTACCGGCGCGGATCTTGAGAATCTTCTGAATGAGGCTGCCATTCTTGCAGCAAAAGAAAGCCGGGCATATATTCAGCAGGCAGATATCCAGAAAGCATTCATCAAAGTGGGAATCGGTGCGGAGAAACACAGCCGCGTGATTTCCGAAAAAGAAAAGAAAATTACAGCATATCATGAATCCGGACATGCCCTTCTGTTTCATCTTCTGCCGGATGTGGGGACCGGTGCATACGGTATCCATTATCCCAACCGGTGCCGGTGCTGCGGGTTATACCATGCCGCTTCCGGAGAAGGATGAGATGTTTAACTCCAGGGGACGTATGCTGCAGGAGATCGTGGTAGATCTCGGAGGACGTGTTGCAGAGGAACTGGTATTTGATGATATTACCACAGGTGCCTCCCAGGATATTAAGCAGGCCACCAAGATGGCGCGCGATATGGTGACACGGTATGGAATGTCCGAAAATATCGGCCTGATCTGCTACAAAGATGATGACGATGAAGTATTTATCGGACGTGATCTGGCACATGCACACAGCTACAGTGAGGGAATTGCCTCTGCCATTGATGTGGAAGTAAAGCGTATCATTGATGAGTCTTATGAGAAGGCAAAAACAATCATTGCCGAGCATCGGATGTGCTTGACCGCTGTGCAGCACTTCTTCTGGAGAAAGAAAAGATTACACGCGAAGAGTTTGAAGCATTATTTGAAGCATAAAAGATCTGGATGGTCAAAATGACAGAAAAAGGCTCTGTCGGGAAAAATTTTCCGGCAGAGCCTTTTTACTGTATACATAGTGCACAAAAACGATGTCAAACTTTTGTGAAGTTTGTGCACACTTCTGTGTAGATCCATGGTACTATAATCACTGTAAAAACCCCCAATACATTATATATAGTTTTTGCTATACCCCATAGTAAAAATACCTTCTCCTAAAAAGGCAGCGTTCGTAGCTGTCTTTTTTATTTATTTTTTCAACTCTTACAATGACAATTTTACTTCCCGGTTCGTGTGTTCATAATGGCGCAGTGTCACACCGGCGGCACGCAGCATTTTTTTGGATGCGATCACACCCGGGGTAGAAGCGTATTTGTCACTGTCGTAAACAACTTCACGGATACCACACTGGATAATGGCTTTGGCACATTCATTGCATGGAAAGAGCGTAACATATATGGTGGATCCTTCCAGGCTTCCGCCCCGGTAGTTGAGAATGGCATTCAATTCACTGTGGGTAGAGTAAAAGTATTTGTTGTCATCGCCTTCGCGTACCCATGGGAAATCATCATCGGAACATCCGGTTGGAAATCCATTATATCCCATTGAAAGAATTTTGTGTTTGTCACTGACAATACAGGCTCCAACCTGTGTGTTTGGATCTTTGGAACGCATACCGGAGAGCATGGCAACGCCCATGAAGTATTCGTCCCAGCTGATGTAGTCCTGTCGTTTTGTGCTCATATGTGTTAGCCTCCTTTGTGGTTTTTGTAAAATAACGAGAGGGCAATAAGTCAATCCTGACTTTTGCCCCTGGATATTGTAATATCTGATTATTTGGTTCCAAAGATACGATCACCGGCATCTCCCAGACCCGGAACAATATATTTATGTTCATTTAAATGATCATCAAGTGCTCCGATGTAAAGATCAACATCCGGGTGAGCATCGGTAAGTGCTTTTACACCTTCCGGTGCAGCAATGATGCACATAAAACGAATGCTTTTTACACCCTTGTCTTTCAGCATCTGGATTGCTGCGATGGCTGATCCGCCGGTAGCCAACATCGGATCTACGACAAATACTTCGCGGTTGGCACAGTCTGCCGGAAGTTTGCAGTAATATTCCACTGGTTTTGCTGTCTCAGGATCACGGTAGAGACCGATATGTCCGACTTTTGCAGCAGGAATCATTTCCAGCATACCGTCTACCATGCCAAGTCCGGCACGCAGAATCGGTACCACTGCCAGTTTTTTTTTCCTTTTAATTCTTTTACGGTCGTCTTACAGATCGGAGTTTCGATCTCCACATCCTGTAACTCCAGATCACGGGTTGCCTCGTAACACTCAAACATGGCAACTTCGCCTGCAAGTGTACGGAAATCCTTAGAGCCGGTCTCGGTTCTTCTCATTAATCCGATCTTGTGCTGGATCAGCGGGTGATCCATAACGACTACTTTTCCCATAAATTTATTCTCCTTCTTCTTCGTTAAGTTTTTTCACAAGTTTTTTGATTGATTTGCGCAGGGTTTCATAGCATAATCCGTAGGCGGGCAAAGCACCTCCGTATGGATCTAATATTTCCAGTTCGTCCCCGACATATTTGGTAAGAACCTGTATATTTTCCGAACAGCATTTTCAAACTGCTCTAAAATGCGCTCCCGGTGAATTTCTTCCATGGTAATGACAAGAGCATCTTCTGTCAGATCTTCTTCCGTCAGCTGCTGGGAAACATAATTTTCCATATTGATACCGTTGCTGATTAAGACAGCTTCGGCTTTTTGATTCATTGGTTCCTGAAATTGTACAACAAGTCCACGGGATAAGATCTCCAGCGGATGACGCAAGGTAAAATCTCCCATGATACCGGCTGCCATTGCCTCGCGACAGGTTCCTGTCTGGGCAACAAAAATCAGTTTGTTATACTCCATATAATTACTCCTAATCGCAATGTATTACGGTATGACCGGCCGCTTTGAGCAGACGGTTCATAATGGCCTGTCCGATGCGAGGGGTCTGAAAGCTTTCTGAATAAATGGCATCTACATGCAATTCATCACACTCACGCAAAATTTTGTACAGATGCTGTGCAATGGCGTCTTCGTTGGAACGGCTGCCCATGGAAAGAATGACATCGGCATGATAAGAAGGTCCGGATTCTTCCGTGGCAATGACAGCCACTTTCTGTCCGTTCTCCTGCTTTTGGTGCACCAGTGCATTGATCTTGGAAACAACAGCATCCGATGATCCGTCTACGATTACCATATCGGCTTTTGGGGCATAATGCTTGTATTTCATGCCCGGAGCTTTTGGTTTGCGCGTGTCGTCTGCGGCAATAATACCCGGATCTATGATAACTTCTTCGCCGAGCACCTCAGAAAGCATCTGCGGTGTAATATAGCCAGGACGCAGTACCATAGGTTTTGTTTCGGTCAGATCAATAATGGTCGATTCGATGCCGATACCGACCGGCCCACCGTCTAAAATCATGGCAATCCGACCGGATAAATCCTCTGCAACATGAGAAGCTTCTGTCGGACTCGGACGACCGGATGTGTTGGCACTTGGCGCAGCGATCAGACATCCGCTTTTGCGTATCAGATCAAGTGCATCCGGGTGATTCGGCATCCGTACAGCGACAGTATCCATTCCTCCGGTTGTTGCCATCGGAACGGCATCGCTTTTCCAGACGATCATCGTCAGGGGACCCGGCCAGAAAGCACCGGCCAGTTTGCGGGCAGCCTCCGGAACTTCACGTGCAACACGTTCCATATCGGAAAAGTCCGCAATGTGCACGATCAGGGGGTTGTCCGAAGGACGTCCTTTTGCTGCATAGATTTTGCGGGCAGCTTCCGGATGCAGGGCATCTCCGCCAAGACCGTATACCGTTTCTGTCGGAAAAGCGACCAGTTCACCCTCTGCGATCAGACGTCCGGCCTCTTCCATAATTGTTTCGTCAATCTGTTCGGGATTGACACGTTCTATTTTTGTATTCATCATATTCACACTTTGCTTTCCGCTTTATATCCCGTCTATTATAGTCCATAGGCTCTGGGATTGTCAATCGGATTAGCTGGCTGCTAAAGAAAATGATTGGTGAAAATGATAAAATATTCTAAAAACTATGGAATTTTATAGACAAAACGACGAATAATGAGGTATAATACATCCATCGGGACGGAGGAAGGCTATGAAAAAAGACAACAGATCCGTGATACAGACATTAACACTCATTTTTCAGTTTGGAATCAGTATGCTGGTGCCGATTTTTTTATGCAGTATACTGGGAGTGTGGCTGGGAAATCTGACAGGGATTAACTGGTTAATGATTCCGTTTTTCTTTATGGGAGCTTTGGCAGGGTTTACGAATATTTACAAGACAGTAAGGAAACTATACAGGCAGGAGGAAAAGAAAGAAAACCATGTTAAAAAGGATTAACGAAGCATTACCGGGGCTGGTCGTCTCAATTTTATTATATGGGGTGATGGTAGAACTGATCGGGGTATGGTTTGTAAAGGACAGGATTGCATATTCCATCGGGGTATGGTTTGGCATAGCGGTTGCCGTGGGGATGGCAATCAATCTTGCAACTGTGATCTTTGATTCTGTTACGATGGGGGACACCGCACATGCGACGCGAAGAATTGTCACAAAATCAATTCTTCGTTATGTAGTAGTGGTGATTTTGTTCGTGTTATTTGGGTATTTTCAATGGGGAAACCTGATTGCGGCTTTTCTTGGGCTGCTTGGTTTAAAAATTGGAGCATATCTTCAGCCTTTATGGGAGAAAGTAAAAGGAAGGAGGTGACTATATGAATGAGGGGATTTTACTGGCGTCGGATATCGACTTTATGATTCATGGAATTTTTAAAGTAAAAGTATTTGGTCAGGAAGTCTGGATCACCGACAGCCACGCATGTATTTTGATTGTTATGGCAGTAATGGTTATTTTTGCTGTGATTGCCAATCGCAAGTTAAAGCATGCCACCGAAAAACCGGATACTTTTCAGAATATAATCGAGCTGATTGTAGAAAAATTAGACGGAATGGTGGATTCCACCATGGGAAAGTGGGCACCCAGATTCGTCAACTATATCAGCACGATTTTTATTTTTATACTGATGAGTAACATATCTGGATTGTTTGGCCTGCGCCCGCCGACGGCAGATTACGGAACCACGCTTGCACTTGCACTGATCACATTTTTCATGATCCGTTTCAACAAGGCAAAACACCAGAGTCTGAAAGAAATATGGACAGGTATGTGTTCACCGCTTCCGCCATGGCTTCCACTCTGGGCGCCGATCAACATTATCAGTGAGATTGCAATACCGATCTCATTGTCGCTGCGTCTGTTTGCAAATGTGTTGTCAGGAACCGTAATCATGGCACTGGTATACGGTTTGCTTGGGGTAATTGCAACGGCATGGCCGGCAGCACTGCACGTATATTTTGATCTGTTTTCCGGAGCAATCCAGACGTATGTATTCTGTATGCTCACAATGACTTATGTGTCACAGGCGTGTGGAGAAGATTGAAATGCATTTTTAGAATGCATTTCCTACGCAAATCGCTTCCGCGTAAGCGGAACTCATGCGATTTGCTCCTTGTATCAAAACAAGTATTTAAATTAAGGAGGATTTTACTATGAATATTTCAGGACAGGATTTAATCAGAGCATGTTCGGCTATCGGTGCAGGACTTGCAGTTATTGCAGGTATCGGACCTGGTATTGGACAGGGTATCGCAGCCGGACACGGCGCAGCAGCCGTGGGACGTAATCCGGGAGCAAGGGGACAGATTATGTCCACCATGCTGTTAGGTCAGGCAGTTGCAGAGACGACAGGTCTGTATGGTCTTGTTGTCGCACTGCTTTTACTTTTTGTACATCCGCTTGGATAAAGGAGGGGCAAACGAGTGTTAGCTGCACAGGAATTTTTATTTGATTTAAATCCACAGCTGCTCTTTGATGCTGCCCTGCTGGCAATTGCAGTATTTTTCCTTTATATGCTGATGTCATATCTGCTGTTTAATCCCGCACGGAAACTTTTAAAAGACCGTCAGGATCACATTTCATCGGAACTGGATGAGGCCAGCGCCGACAAAGAAAAAGCAGCAGCGCTGAAAGCGGAGTATGAGGCAAAGTTAAAAGAAATTGACAAGGAAGCGGAAACGATTCTGGCAGATGCCAGACAAAAGGCGTTAAAGAACCAGAACCGCATTGTCAATGAGGCAAAGGAAGAAGCTGCACGCATTGTAAAACATGCACAGGAGGAGGCACTTCTGGAAAAGAAGCATGCCATGAATGACATGAAACAGGAAATGATCACTGTGGCATCCCTGATGGCACAGAAAGTTGTGGCATCTTCCATTACCGCAGAGATTCAGAGCACACTTGTGGATGAAACATTAAAAGAAATGGGTGAATCGACATGGCAAAATTAGTATCCAAAACATATGGGGATGCTTTGTTTGCGCTGGCGGTTGAAGAACATATGGTGGATCAATTATATGAAGAGGCGCAGGCTGTTGCACAGATTCTGCGTGAAAATACAGAACTGACCCGCCTGATGAATCATCCCAAAATCGAAAAAGAAGAAAAAGTCAGACTGATCGAGGATATTTTCAAAGGACGTATCGGTGATGAACTGGTGGGACTGCTTCGGATGCTTGTACAAAAAGGGCATTATAAGGAGACCGATCAGGTATTCACTTATTTTATTGACCGTGTCAAAGAGTATAAAAAAATAGGTACTGCCTATGTCACATCGGCGATGGAACTGACACCGCAACAGAAACAGGCGGTGGAACAAAAGCTGCTCGACACGACAAAGTACGTTCAGTTTGAGATACATTATACCACGGACCCCGCGCTGATCGGAGGCATGGTCATCCGGATCCGGGATCGTGTTGTGGACGGCAGTGTCCGGACCAGACTGGAACATCTGACAAGAGACTTAGAACGTATACAATTGAAAGTAGGTGAGTGCGCTCCATGAATTTAAAACCAGAAGAAATCAGTTCTGTCATTAAGGAGCAGATCAAAAGATATGCTTCCCAGCTGGAAGTGGCAGATGTGGGAACCGTCATTCAGGTGGCGGACGGCATTGCACGTATCCATGGACTGGAAAATGCGATGCAGGGAGAATTGTTAGAATTTCCGGGAGAGGTATACGGTATGGTACTGAACCTGGAGGAAGATAATGTCGGTGCGGTACTTCTCGGAAGTCAGCACAATATCAATGAGGGAGATACGGTTAAAACAACCGGACGTGTGGTAGAAGTGCCGGTAGGAAATGCACTGCTCGGACGTGTTGTGAATGCGCTCGGACAGCCGATTGACGGAAAGGGACCGATCACAACGGATAAATACCGTCCGGTAGAACGTGTGGCATCCGGTGTCATTTCCAGAAAGGGCGTGGATACACCACTGCAGACCGGTATCAAAGCCATTGATTCCATGGTGCCGATTGGAAGAGGACAGCGAGAACTGATCATCGGAGATCGTCAGACCGGAAAGACCGCGATTGCAATTGACACGGTTATTAATCAGAAAGGGCAGGGCGTAAAGTGTATTTATGTCGCCATCGGTCAGAAGGCTTCTACCGTTGCCAATATTGTCCAGACACTCGAAGAGTATGGAGCTTTCAGTTATACAACCGTTGTTGCGGCTACGGCAAGTGAACTTGCGCCTTTGCAGTATCTTGCTCCGTATTCCGGCTGTGCAATCGGCGAAGAGTGGATGGAGAATGGCGAAGATGTACTTGTTATCTACGATGATTTGAGCAAACATGCCATGGCATACCGGACCCTGTCGCTGCTGTTAAAGCGTGCACCGGGCCGTGAGGCTTATCCGGGTGATGTCTTTTACCTGCATTCACGTCTGCTTGAGCGTGCGGCACGTCTGTCGGACAAACTGGGAGGAGGTTCCCTGACGGCATTACCGATCATTGAAACGCAGGCGGGAGATGTATCTGCATATATTCCGACAAATGTAATCTCTATCACAGATGGGCAGATTTATCTGGAGACGGAGATGTTTAATGCCGGTTTCCGCCCGGCAATCAATGCGGGACTTTCCGTTTCCCGTGTAGGAGGAGCCGCACAGATCAAGGCTATGAAGAAGATCGCGGCACCTATCCGTACCGAACTGGCACAGTACCGGGAACTGGCTGCATTTGCACAGTTCGGTTCCGAACTGGATGCAGACACGAGTGAGAAACTGGCACAGGGAGAACGATTAAAAGAAATCTTAAAGCAGCCGCAGTATCAGCCGATGCCGGTTGCAAAACAGATCGTTATCATCTATGCGGCAGTGAAAAAGTATCTTATGGACATTCCGGTAGAGGAAATTCTGCATTTTCAGGATGCGTTACTCGAACTTATTGATACCAGATATCCGGAGATTACCGGAAAGATTACAGAAACCCAGGTTATCGATGAGGAGACAGAGCAGAAACTGATAGCAGCCATTCAGGAAACGAAAAAGGAATACCTGGCGTAAAGGTATGATAACAGGGGGTGATAACACATGGCGTCTATGAGGGATATAAAAAGACGAAAAGGAAGTATCCAGAGCACACAGCAGATTACCAAAGCCATGAAACTTGTTTCTACCGTAAAACTCCAGAAAGCCAAAGGGCGGGCAGAACAGACAGATCCCTATTTTCAGTATATGTACCGGACGGTAAGTTCCATTTTAGCACACAGCGGCAATATTGATCATCCATACTTAAGAAGCGGGGAATCCAAAAAGAAAGCGATCGTTGTATTGACTTCGAATCGTGGACTTGCAGGAGGATATAATGCGAATGTGGTGAAACTGATCACAGAAAGTGATGATGTTGCCAAAGAGGATGTCGTGATCTATGCAGTTGGCAGAAAAGGAATTGAGATACTGGAGCGAAAAGGATATCACATCGAGGTAGATGCCTCGGAAATTATGGAAAATCCGACATATCCGGATGCAGCAGCACTCTGTAAGAGAGTGCTCGACGATTTCGCGGAAGGAAAAATAGGAGAGATCTATCTGGCATATACGCATTTTAAAAATACCGTTAGTCAGGAAGCGCAGCTGATCCGTATGCTTCCGGTGGAAGTAAGTGAACCTTCGGAGGAAAAGTCTTCCAGAGAAATTCTTATGAATTATGAGCCAAACGAACAGGAGGCTCTGAATCAGATTATTCCAAAATATGTGACCAGTCTGTTTTATGGGGCACTGGTAGAAGCCGTGGCAAGTGAAAACGGTGCCCGCATGCAGGCCATGGATTCCGCAACAAGCAATGCGGAAGAGATGATAGAGGATCTTTCCCTGAAATATAACCGTGCAAGACAGGGATCTATCACACAGGAATTGACGGAAATTATTGCGGGAGCAAATGCGATAGAGTGACGTAATAAAGGAGAAGAAACATGGAAAATAAAGGAGCAATAGGAAAGATCACGCAGGTGATCAGTGCCGTGCTCGATATCAAATTTCCGGAAGGACATCTTCCGGAGATCAATGATGCAATCCGTATTCCTTTAAAAAAGGGCGGAGAACTGATCGTTGAAGTAGCACAGCATCTGGGGGATGATACCGTGCGTTGTATTGCACTCGGACCGACGGACGGACTTGTCCGCGGTATGGATGCTATAGCGACGGGAGGACCGATTTCGGTACCGGTAGGAGAAAAACACTTGGCCGTTTGTTTAATGTGCTGGGAGAGCCAATCGATGAAATTGCACCTCCGCAGACCAAGGAGCACTGGCCGATTCATCGGAAGGCACCTTCGTTTGAGGAACAGGCAACTTCCCAGGAAATGTTAGAGACAGGTATCAAGGTCGTAGACCTGCTCTGCCCATATCAGAAGGGTGGAAAAACAGGTCTGTTTGGTGGTGCCGGTGTAGGTAAAACGGTACTGATCCAGGAGTTGATCCACAATATTGCCACAGAGCATGGTGGATATTCGGTATTTACCGGAGTCGGAGAGCGTACCCGTGAGGGAAACGATCTGTATTATGAAATGAAAGAGTCGGGAGTTATCGATAAGACAACCATGGTGTTCGGACAGATGAACGAACCGCCTGGGGCACTGCGTGTAGCGCTTACCGGACTTACCATGGCAGAATATTTCCGTGATCAGGGCGGTAAGGATGTGCTGTTGTTTATTGATAATATTTTCCGTTTCACCCAGGCAGGTTCGGAAGTGTCTGCCCTGCTCGGACGTATGCCGTCCGCAGTAGGTTACCAGCCAACCTTACAGACAGAGATGGGAGCGTTACAGGAACGTATCACATCCACAAAGAACGGTTCTATCACATCCGTACAGGCAGTATATGTACCGGCCGATGATCTGACAGACCCGGCTCCGGCTACAACATTCGCGCATCTGGATGCTACAACGGTACTGGATCGTTCCATCGTGGAACTTGGAATTTATCCGGCAGTGACCCGCTGGCTTCTACTTCGCGTATCCTTGATCCGAGAATTGTCGGGGAAGAACATTTTAAGGTTGCGCGTGGAGTACAGGAGATTTTGCAGAAATATAAAGAACTGCGGGATATCATCGCAATTCTCGGTATGGATGAATTGTCGGAGGATGATAAGCTTGTTGTCAGCCGGGCACGTAAAGTACAAAGATTCCTGTCGCAGCCGTTTTCCGTGGCAGTACAGTTTACCGGACTGGAAGGCAAATATGTTCGGTGGAAGAGACCATCCGCGGATTCCGTGAAATTCTGGATGGAAAACTGGATGACGTGCCGGAAAGTTATTTCCTGAATGCCGGAACAATTGATGAGGTAAAGGCGGCATATGCAGGGTAATGTGTGTGCCGGCTGGAGGAAACAGAGATGGAAAAGACATTTGATGTAGAAATCATCACGCCGGACCGCGTTTTTTATAAGGGAACTGCGGATCTGCTGGAGTTTAATACGGAATCCGGCGAGATCGGTGTATATCGTGATCACATTCCACTTACAACGGTACTGGAACCGGGGCTTGTCACGATCCATCATGGGGATGAAGAACAGGTGGCAGCAGTGCATGCCGGATTTGCCGAGATTCTGGGAGATAAGGTAACACTTCTGGCAGAACTGGCAGAATGGCCGGAAGAGATTGATCTGGAGCGTGCGGAAGCCGCAAGAGAGCGGGCAGAGGAGCGGATTCACAACAGAAATGACAATCTGGATCTAAAGCGCGCGGAATTTGCATTGCATAAGGCTCTGATCCGTATTAATCTTGCAGAGTATCGATAAGTGAAAATGGAAATAAGAGGGAGGGTATTTCATGGGAATATCCTCCCTCTTTTATGGACTTTACACCGGAGTTTGGTACAATCGTAGGAGTAAGTTTGTATACAAATGAGGAGATATTGTGTACCGGAAGAATAAAAACAATTGGGTAAAGCATCTGGATTTTATGATTCTGGATCTGATTTGCCTGCAGGTGGCATTTTTTTTAGCCTATACATTACGACATAGAACTGTCAATCTATATACCAATTACATATATGCAAATTTGTCTATCGTTCTGATCCTGATAGATGTTTGTCTTTTGATTTTCCTGAATACACTTAAAAATGTATTAAAACGTGGATATCTGGTAGAGTTTATCGCAACCATTAAGCATGTGGCGATTGTGGAACTGATTGCTGTCCTGTATCTGTTTTCGGTAAAGGATGCGGGAGATTTTTCGCGAATCACGTTCTTTCTCATGGCATTATTCTATGGATTGCTTACCTATGGAACAAGACTTCTGTGGAAAAAACATATTCTTCGCACGCTGCATCTGAAGCAGAACAAGTCTGTACTGGTTATCACAAACTTTGACCGGCTGTCTCAGGTGGAAAAGGATATCCGGGCGAAACGTTATGTGATGTTTCAGATATCGGGAGTGGCTGTGACAGGAAACATGCCAGAGGATCATCCAACGGAAATTGCAGGGATTCCTCTGGTTGCAGCAGGTGATTATGTGGTGGAATATCTCTGCAGGGAATGGGTGGATGAAGTATTTGTAAATCTGCCATTGCAGAGTGCCCAGCTGGATGATCTCATCCGGCAGTTAAACGAGATGGGAATTACGGTGCATATTCAGCTGGCAGATAAACTGATGTTCGGAACGCAGCGGCAGTTTGTGGAGCGTCTTGGGGGATACACCGTGTTAACCACAAGCATCAATACGATTTCCACCGGAGAACTGTTTGTAAAACGTCTGTTTGATATTATCGGGGGACTGGTGGGATGTGTGCTTACCGGTATTCTGTTTCTGTTTCTGGCTCCCGCCATTAAGATTCAGTCACCCGGACCGGTATTCTTTTCCCAGATCCGTGTGGGAAAAAACGGAAAGAAGTTTAAGCTGTACAAGTTCCGGAGTATGTATACTGACGCGGAAGAACGCAAGGCACAGCTTGCCACAGAAAACAGAGTCACAGACGGGCTGATGTTTAAGCTGGATTTTGATCCGCGTATCATCGGCTGCAGACAGCTACCGGATGGAACGGTGAAGAAAGGAATCGGGAACTTTATCCGTGACTGGTCTTTCGATGAGTTTCCACAGTTCTGGAATGTCTTAAAGGGGGACATGTCTCTGGTAGGAACGAGACCGCCTACAGAGGATGAGTGGGTCAGATACGAACTGCACCACAGAAGCCGTCTGGCCATCAAACCGGGAATCACCGGAATGTGGCAGGTGAGCGGCCGCAGCAATATTACGGATTTTGAAAAAGTTGTGGAACTGGACCGGTATTACATTTTAAACTGGAGTCTGGGACTGGATGTGAAAATACTTTTCCGGACGGTACCGGAAGTCGTGAAGAAGAACGGGTCTATGTAGAGGAAGTACCGGTTGCTGCAATAAATAGTTTGAGAAGGCGTATCGCATAATTCCTTTGGGAGGCGGGCGCCTTTTCTATTATATGGATCAGGGTCAGAGCATCTTTCTGCTGCCACTCCCGTTCTGTTTCAGAAATTTCTCCAAACATCATATAATCTAAATTCATATCTAATGCTTTGGCAATCGCCAGCATGGTTTCCACAGACATACCACACATCCCGCGTTCAATATCCGAACAGTATTTTGTTGCACGGTTGATCCGCACCGCCAGTTCATCCTGCGAGAGTCCAAGTTGTATCCGCTTATGGCGAATCCGTTCGCCAACTGCAATTCTATCATAAGGTTCCCGTTTCTTATTCATTTCGTAATCCTCTGTATTCCCAAAAATTACCAATTTTCCTATATAAAGATAGTATCAGTTATTAAAATATAATAAACACTTTTCAAACGTAAAATATAGGCGCGTTTAGGACTTGAGTATTTGTGCGTTTACAAACGGAAAAACGGGAAAATTCGCCAATTTTCGCGGGTAAACCTACTGTGAGAAGACCAGGATATGGAGTAAAATATTTTTGTCGCAAATATAATTATAGAATAATTATGAACAGCAAAGAGAAAAAATGCCGATTGATTTTCACACACATATTCTTCCGGGAATAGATGACGGAAGCCGGAATGTAGAAATGTCACTAAGAATGTTAGCAGCGCAGAGGGAGCAGCAGGTTGATGAAATCGTAGCAACTCCCCATTTTTATGCACAGAAGGATTCTGTGGAGGAATTTTGCTGCGCAGACAGCGAAGCTATGAAAAATTAAAAACTGCGATGGAAGAAAATGGTTTTGACCAGAAGCTGTATCTGGCAGCGGAAGTTTACTATTTTCAAGGAATCGGAAGTGCTGGAATGATCCCGAAGCTTTGTGTGGAAGGAACACAGACACTTCTTCTGGAAATGCCGTTTGCCCAGTGGGATTCTGCCATTTATGCAGATGTGGAGAAACTGGTACGGCACCAGAAACTGAAAGTTGTCCTTGCCCATATTGAGCGTTATTACGAATTCCAGAAGAAAAAAGAAATCTGGGATGCCGTCATGGAACTTCCGTTATACAGGCAGATGAATGCAGGCGTATTTCTGAACTGGAAAAAGAGGCATAAAGCGTTTCAGCTTGCAAAAGAAGCCACAACCATTATTCTTGGCAGTGATTGTCACAACATGGATACCCGGCATCCAAATCTTGCCGAGGGACGCATTGTGCTTGTAAAGAAATTTGGAGAAGCGTTCATCCAGAGAACGGATTGTCTGACCAGGGAGGTACTGCAGTGAACGGGAAAAAGAAGACCATGCGTGCAGTTATAGAAATTATCATTGCCGTACTTGTAATCATTGCCGTATATTTTATCATCCGTGGGATGGATCGGCACGACGTGTGTATCCGGCAGGCAGCCACAGAAAATGAAATGCAGCGTGTCTGGAAAGAATTTCAGGAAAAACCCGTCTCGATCAAGCTGCATAAAAAGACCTGGAAATTTGCCCATCCGGTTCAGACGTATCTCTTTATCGGAACCGACAAAAGCGGAAACGAAGATGCCGAAGGAGAAGAATATCATGGCTCGATGGCAGATGCACTGATGCTTGTTGTTGTGGACAAAGAAGAAAAAACATATGGAATTTTGCAGCTGAACCGGGACACCATCACCGAAGTGCCAATGCTTCTGCAAGACGGAAGTGCCAATGCCAGTGCACAGATGCAGCTTTGCACGGCACACTGGTATGGAAAGGACAAGGCTGCAAGCTGCGGCAATACGGTGGAGACCGTATCAAAAATGCTTGGCGGTCTGCCTATTGATGGATACTATGCATTAAAAATGGATGCGATGCCACTTCTGAATCATGAGGTGGGGGGAGTAACCGTTACACTGGAAGATGATATGACAAAGCTGGACCCGGCTATGAAAAAAGGTGCAACGCTTACCTTGACAGACCGTCAGGCAGAACTGCTCATGCAGTCCCGGTATGCCATGGATGACGATCGCAATACGCAGCGTATGCGCCGCCAGCAGATCTTTTTAAACGCATTCATGAAAAAGATAAAAAAACAGAATGCGGGGGATGTCAATGCGACCGTGAAATTATATGACCGGCTGCGCCCGTATGCGACGACAGATATTAAGATGAATGATCTGACTGCCCTGTTAAAGGATATGCAGGGATATACAGACAAAGGAATTATCACAATCGACGGTACATCCAAAATTGGAGAAAAGCTGCACGATGGGAAAAAGCACTGGGAGTTTTATATGGATGAAGATTCACTGGAGACATCCATGAAACAACTGTATCCACTGGTGCAAGAGAAAGGAAAGTAACGAATGAACCAGGAAAACCAATTGACAGAGCAGAACAGCGAAGAAACCGAAATTGATCTGCTTGAAATTTTTTATCTGCTGCGGGCAAAGCTGGTATGGCTGATTCTCGCATTTGTGATCGGGGAGTGATTGCAGGCTCCATCACACATTTTCTGATCACACCAAAATATACGGCAACTGCAAAATGTATATGATTTCCGCATCCAGTGGAAGTGTGCTTGATCTGTCGGATTTCAATATCGGAACATCCCTTTCCCAGGACTATACCGAATTGATCAAAATCCGTCCCGTGTTCAATGAAGTGATTGATAACCTGAATCTGGATATGGAATATGAAGATCTTTTGAAGAAAGTAAGCATCTCGGTTGTTGGAGATTCACGGTTACTTGCCGTGTCGGTGGAGGACAATGATCCAAAACTTGCACAGTCGATGGTCAATGAACTTGTAGATACAGCGGTAACCTATATTCCGAAAGTTATGAATGCATCTGAGAATGCACAGCCGACCATTGCGGAATATGCAGTGGTTCCAGATGAACCGAGTTCGCCGAACCTTGCCAAAAATATTATTCTCGGAGCGGTTGTTGCAATGCTTCTTGTAGCTGTGATCTTCGTGGTACGTATGCTTATGGACGACAGCTTAAATACGGCAGAGGATGTCGAAAAAGAATTTGGTATCATGCCGTTTACCGTTATTCCGGAGGGGGATATCGAAGAAATTTCTGATGAGGTAGAAAAAGCGATCAGTAAAGAGAAAAAGAAAAGAAGGAAGAAAAAGTAATGGAATTTACACCGAAAAACCGTGCGACCGTCCAGAATATGCCGAAACTTCCGTATGCGGTAGAGGAAGCACTAAACCGTCTGCGCGTCAATGTGAGCTTTCTTGGAAGCAAAGTGAAAAAAATCATGGTGATATCCAGCGCTCCGGATGAGGGAAAAAGTTTTATTGCCATGCAGCTGTGGCGTCAGATGGCAGAAGCCGGCAGCAAGAGCATTCTTGTGGACATGGATCTGCGCAAGAGTGTTATGGTTGACAAATATCAGATTGTCCGGGAAGACAATGGAAAAATTCTGGGAACTTCCGATTATCTGGCAAGTGACGATACGTTGGACAAATATGTGTTGCGTACCAATATCGGAGCGGGAGATCTCCTTCCGAATAAAGAAAATATTATTAACCCGTCCATGCTTCTCGAAGGACAGAAACTGGCAAGTACATTTGAGGAACTGGATGAAAATTATCGTTATACGTTTATTGATGCTCCACCATTGAATCTGGTATCGGATGGAGAAAAGATTGGCTCGCTGTGTGATGGCGCACTGCTGGTTGTCCGCGCAGGAGAAACGCCAAAGGCAATGGTTCGTAATTCGATCCGCCAGTTGGAGCGTGCCGGGTGTCCGGTTGTCGGCATTGCACTCAGCCGTGCCAAAGGCGCTGCAAATGGATATTATCACAAATATGGCAACTACTATGGCAAGAGTTATTATGGAAAAGGCTATGGCTACTATGGAAAACATGGATATTATGGCTATGGCACAGAGCAGAAATAGGTGATTCCCCGAAAGGGTTTTCACATAAATAATCAGGGAAGGAGGATTATATCCCAATGAACAAATTAATCAAGAAGGTGCTGGTAGGTATTACCGCTGCTACTATGATGTTTGGATCTGTTTGTACTGCTTATGCTGCAACAGATTCTGCAACAGTAGCTCCAGCTCCGGAAAAACAGACAAACGTCAAGGCTGATAATGGCGCAAAGGTAAGTACCGCAGCAAACGGTACAGCAACCGTAAAGGCTTTACCAAAGACAACAAAGAAGAGTGTTACAGTAGCTTCTAAGGTTGTTGTAGATGGAGTCTCTTACAAGGTTACAGCAATTGGAGCAAAGGCTTTTGCAAATGCTACAAAAGCTACAACTGTTACACTTCCAGCCAGCATCAAGACCATTGGCGCTCAGGCATTTACAGGTGCAAAGTCTGTAAAGACAATCGTCATCAAGTCTGCTTCCGTAAAGGTTGACAAGACTGCATTTAAGGGTGTAGACACCAAAAGATGACAATCAAGGTTTCCGGTATGTCTGCAAAGCAGCTGAAAGCATTCAAGGCTCAGCTGAAGAAAGCCGGATTCAAAGGAACCGTAAAGAAAGTTTCTAAATAATCTCGGGTTCTTGAAAAGGGCGCACAGAGTTGATTCTGCTGTGCCCTTTCCCATAGAAAAAATTGGGAATGAACAAAAGTAATAAGAATCATAAAAATGAAAGAAAGGAGACATCATGTATCAGAAAGCAAAAAACAGCTGGATCAAACACATTGATTTTGTGATACTGGATATTCTGTGTCTGCAGGTTTCTTTTTTCCTGGCATATCTCGTCAGACACCGGAATCTGAATTTATATTCCAATTCCGTGTATGGAAACCTTGCCATCGTGTTGATCCTGATTGATGTATGCATGATGTTCTTTTTAAATACATGTAAGAACGTTCTGAAACGTGGACTGCTCATAGAACTGGCGGCAACCATGCGTCAGGTCAGCCTGGTGATACTGTTTGCCGTGTTTTATCTGTTCTTTGTGAAAGATGCGGGTGATTTTTCTCGTATTACACTGTTTCTGACCGCTATCTTTTATGCTATAATCAGTTATGGGACAAGAATTCTCTGGAAACGGCATGTATTGCGGAATCTGCGGCTTGGAAGAAAGAATTCTATCGTGATATTGACCGACTGGCCAATCTTCCACAGGTGCGGGAAGATATCCAACATCACAGCTATGAACTGTTTCAGATTCGAGGAATCGCTGTGATCGATGTCAATGAAAAGAAAACACTTCCCGAAAAACTGGGGACATCCCATTTGTGGCAGAGGGAGAATCTGTTATGGATTACTTGTGCCATGCATGGGTGGATGAAGTATTTATCGATCTGCAGCCAAATGATCCGCGGGTAGACAGATGGATCGACCAGCTGACGGAAATGGGAGTAACGGTACATCTGAAACTTGCCAACCGGATGGAGCTGGCGGCGAACAAACAGTTTGTGGAAAAACTGGGACGATACACGGTGCTGACTACAAGCATCCGCACCGTGAGTACCTGGGAACTGTTTCTCAAACGGCTGATAGATATTCTTGGAGGCATCGTCGGCTGCATCCTCACTGGAATTCTGTTTCTGATCCTTGCACCGATGATCTATCATGAATCGCCCGGCCCGATCTTCTTCGGACAGACCAGGATTGGAAAGAACGGCAAGAAGTTTACGTGCTATAAATTCCGCAGTATGTATCTGGATGCGGAGGAACGCAAAGCGGCACTTGCTGCAGAAAACCGTGTATCGGACGGAATGATGTTTAAACTGGATTTTGACCCGCGCATCATCGGCAGCAGGCGTCTGCCGGACGGGACGATAAAAAAGGGGCTTGGAAATAAGATCCGTGACTGGTCCATCGATGAGTTTCCACAGTTCTGGAACGTGCTCAAAGGGGATATGTCTCTGGTAGGTACACGACCACCAACGGAAGATGAGTGGGTGAAATATGAGCTGCACCATAGAAGCCGCCTGGCAATCAAACCGGGGATCACCGGGATGTGGCAGGTAAGCGGGCGCAGTGAGATTACGGATTTTGAACAGGTGGTAGCACTTGATCGCAGTTATATTGCGAACTGGAGCCTGGAACTTGATGTGAAAATATTGTGCAAAACAGTGGGAGTCGTGCTGAGACATGAAGGTGCGATGTGAGCGGGAGTTATCTAAGATGAAGCATGTGACAGACAAAAAAAATCTTAAAATTTGCTTAGTGGGTTCTTCGGGAGGGCATTTGACGCACTTGTATATGCTTAAACCGTTTTGGAAGGATAAGAATCGTTTCTGGGTAACGTTTGATAAAGAAGATGCGAGGAGCCTTCTTAAGGATGAGAAGATGTATCCATGTTATTTTCCAACAAATCGTAATATCAAAAATTTGATTCGCAATACGTTTCTTGCAATCAGAGTTTTGAAAAAAGAAAAACCGGATTTGATTATTTCTTCCGGTGCTGCTGTAGCTGTGCCGTTCTTCTATCTGGGTAAGATGATGGGGGCAAAGTTGATTTACATTGAAGTGTTTGATCGTATAGATAAACCTACAATGACAGGAAAGATGGTTTACCCGATTGTTGACAAGTTTATTGTACAGTGGGAAGAAATGAAGAAAGTATATCCAAAGGCAGTCAATTTTGGTAGTATTTTTTAGAATGGAGAAATTATGATTTTCGTAACTGTGGGGACGCATGAGCAGCCTTTTAACCGTCTGGTGAAAAAATTGATGAATTAAAAGGAAACGGAACAATACAGGATGATGTTTTTATCCAGACGGGATTTAGTACATATGAACCGAAAAATTGTCAATGGAGTAAATTGATTCAACATTGGGAGATATCATAACGAACTACGACCAGATTGTCGCGGGCATGGGGCATGGTATGAGTAGCAACAATGCAAAGTTTAATGAAGAACTTGAAAAACTGGTAGATGAATTGTATTGAGGATGGATGGATGAAAAAAGTTGGAATCATGTCGATGCAGCGTATTGCAAACTACGGTTCGTTTTTGCAGGCATATGCACTGAAGCAGCTAATTGAGGAAGTTGGCTGTAATGTTGAATTTGTAGATTATCATGTAGGTGCTCCAGTAATTACGAAAATGCTGATAGTAAAAATAAGGTTGTCCGAAAGGTTGAAAAGGGTCTGGAAACCTTTCTATATCGGGCTCCTTTTGCACACAAATTATCGTTCATTCGTTATAAACAGTCTTTCTCTCAAAAGTATATGTCACTTTTAGGAATTACGGATGAAATGAACTACAATCCGACAGTGGATTGTCTTGTGATTGGCAGTGACGAGGTTTTTAACTGTATTCAAAAAAATTCTAATGTGGGTTATTCGCTAGAATTGTTTGGAAAAAATAACCATGCGAAGAGACTTATCACTTATGCAGCGTCTTTCGGTAATACCACATTAATAAAGCTGGAAAAGTATAAAAAGGCCAATGAAGTCGGAGCTTTGTTGAAGAAGTTTGACGTGATTTCTGTACGAGATGCTAATTCAGGGACTATTGTAGAACAGCTCACTGGGAAAGAACCAGTGTACAATCTGGATCCGGTTCTGACCTATGATTACATGAACCGCTGCGACAAAATCCCACAGGTTCAGACTAATGAGAAGTATTTGATTCTGTACGCGTATGCAGGTCGTATTTCCAATGATGAGGCAGATTGGATTGCTGCTTATGCAAAGAAGAAGAATTTGAAGGTATATGCAATTGGTGGTATCCAAAAATGCGCAGACCGATTCGTGGTCTGCTCACCCTTTGAGGTTCTGGCCTATTTCAGAAATGCAGAAGAAGTTATTACCGATACCTTCCACGGTAGCATCTTCTCGGTGATCACACATCGGCCGTTTACAACATTGATTCGCAAGAGTGTAGGTAACAGCTATGGTAATGAAGAAAAGTTGAGTGATTTGTTGGAACGGTTGAGATTGGTGGGCGAATGACAACAAAAATTGATGATGTGGAAAAATCAATGAAAAGTCAATTAATTATCAAAAGTAGACTGAGATTCTTGCAAATCAACGAAATAGTGCGAAAAAATACTTGAGAAAAAATTTTGATAAAATTGACGATGAGGTGTGAAGTGTGGGCGACAATCTTGTGAGCAAAGCAGCCCAAAACAGAGCATGGTAGCAAAACAAAGAGGGAGCATCCGTCTGTTGAGAAAAAGCAGAGCAGAGCAGAGCAGAGCAGAGCATTTAGAATTGTCTAAGGGAAAGGCATTACGAATTAGTCGGATTTTTGGTCATCTGAGCCAAAGTAGTGAAATCTAAGGATACTTGTGTACAGCTTTCACATGCCATTGTTTTTTCTGATTTGGGTTACTTGAATAAGGAAAACCGAACTTTAAAGAAATTAAAATGGGCGGTGTGGATGCGGTTTCACTGATTCGTCCGGCATATATCATACTAGGCATAGACACGCTAATTTCACTGTTTCAATGTGTTATAGGCGTGGATTTGTGGCCGGACAGAAAAAGCTGTATTTGAAACGGTGATTCTTTACAAGGGACTTTGAAAAACTATCCGATTTGGTTTTTGATGACATTATTTGTATGCAAACTTTTGGTGGTGGTGTTTGGAAAAAAGATGCTATGGAATAGCATTGGTATGCGCAGGATGCTGCATATTAAATCTAAATGAAATGCTTCCAGCGTTTTGGCTGTTTACGACAATTTCAGCTATGCCTTTTTTATGTTTGGAATGATTATGCGAGATCACAAGATTCCCGAAGTGGGAAGCTATAAATCCGTTGTTATAATTGAAGTATGGGGTGCGATAGCTCTGTTTAATGGCCCCGTTGACATGTATCAACAAGACAATGGAAAGTCATGGCTTCTTTTTGCAATATCAGGAGTTCTAGGAACATACGCTACCATTTACGCATCAAAATGGGTTGAAAAAAGGAAGAATAGGGTGGCTTTGTTGCTTAGTACAATTGGGAAAAATACAGTCGCTATATTACTTACACACTATTACTTATGCAGAATAATACTTCCTAAAGCATTACAGGTAATGAAGCATAAGGAAGTTTATAATTCTATTATATTTCAATTATTTGTAACAGGATTTCTTATTGAAATTTATTTTTGCTTTGTTTAAGAGAAAAGAAAGTGCTCAATGAAAGTTGTCTAGTATCAGTTATTGTGCCTATTTATAATGTCGGAAAGTATGTTTCAAAATGTATTCAATCAATCTGTGAACAAACTTACAGTAATATTGAAATTGTTTTAGTTGATGATGGTTCTACAGATAACTCTGGAGCAATATGTGATGAATACAAGAAGAAAGATACGCGCATTAAGGTGATTCATAAAAAGAATGCAGGAGTTAGTTCTGCTCGTAATACGGGAATCACCAAAAGTACGGGAGATTATATTTGTTTTGTTGATGGTGATGATTATGTGATGCCGGATTATGTTGAATATATGTTAGGACAGATAACCGAAAATAAAGCTGATATTGCGTTGACAACGCAAATGTTTGGTAATTTTGATGAAAAACAAGTCAAAAACGATAAGATTGAAATTTGGAATGGTGAAGAGGCTGTAGAGGCTATTCTATGTTATCAGGTTCCAATGGATGCTATTGCAAACTGTTTAGAGCAAAATTTTTTAGAGGGTGTCTGCTTTATTCCGGAAATTTTTATAGGGGAAGGGTTCAACTTTAATGTAGAGGCTTTTCAGAAAGCTAACAAAGTTGTTGCAGGAAAAATCAGAAAAATTTATTATTATCGCCGGGATAATCCGACCAGTGCTATGACAAAGTTCTCGATTAAAAAGTGTGAATGTGGATTATGGGCACTTGAAGTAATAAAACAGAATCTGACGATTCGTTCGGATCGAATCCTTGAGGCGTGGAAATATGCAAATTGGAGAACGCAATTTAAAGAAGTAGCTGCGATACGAGGTGATGCGATTCTTCTTATTGTGGGAATCGGACCGGATGAAGGAAAGATTAAATCTCGTGTAAAGGAGCATCCATACAGGGATCGTATTATCTTGTATGGTGAAACAGATAATCCCACAGCTCTCTACTCTGCGATGGATATATTTGTTTTTCCATCGAGATATGAGGGACTTCCAGTAGTATTGCTAGAGGCGCAAATATCAGGATTGCCATGTGTCGTTTCGGATAAAGTTACGAGAGAAGTAGACTTAGGTGATATAAATTGGCAGTCCATTGATGATGATCCAAAACAGTGGGCAAAGGCAGTGGTTGAAATTAGACGACAATCTAATCAAGAACGACTGTTCTATAAAGAAAAACATCTTTCACAAATCAGAAAATACAATATCGCCTGTTCAGTGAAACAACTGGATAAAATCTACACTAATATGATAACAAAGGACAACTGTGATTTATTGTGAAATCATATAAATTTATGATGAGAAAAGTAAAATAATGGGAGAAAGTGCTTCTTATAAGGAGGATACAGTGGATAAAATTCAGTATATGAAGGAATTTGGCGTAAATATATTCGCAATTAAATCTCTTAGAAGAGTGACTTTGAAAAGTAATTCTCGCATTGCGTGGAAGATCAATGAAATTAACGAAAGGTTGATTGAGAATTACTTGATAAGAACCGTTGAAACTGGAGAGTGCGAGAACGTTAAAATAAATTTGAAACCATTAAAGAGCAATATTGTAAACGAACCTATTTGGGTGATGTGGTACCAAGGAATAGAAAAAGCCCCAGATATCGTTAAGTGCTGCGTAGAAAGTATAAAAGAACATAGTGCAGGGCACCCGGTTATAGTTTTATCAGAAGAAAACCTTCATGACTATATTGAACTGCCGGATTTTATTATGGAAAAATTTTCGAGAGGGTATATATCACGCACACATTTGAGCGATATGATTCGACTCAACTTATTATATCTTTACGGTGGCGCTTGGTTGGATGCAACAGTACTTGTATCAAATGATATCCCAGAGGAGTATTTTAGGGAAGAATTATTCAGCTTGAATTTTGGGAAAAGACAAAAGATCCTTCACATGGGCGATGGACGACATTCTGTTTTTTCGCAAAGAAAGGTAATTCATTGATTGAAAAAACATTGAAGTACCATTATTACTATTGGATGCATAAAAATCATCCGATAGATTATGTGATGTTCGATTATTTTATTAATTACATCTCTAGGCGCGATGCGGTTGCAGCTAAGCAAATTTCAGAAATTAAGCCAACAAATGAAAATGTTTTTGCATTAATGCATAGCATGAATGCTTCCTATGTGAATAATTCATCGTTGTTAATAGATACGAAGACGGTGTTTTCAAAGCTGTCATGGAAACATGAGTATGTGCTAGAAGTGAATGGAAAACAAACTGTATATGGATATTTAGTCGAGAAGTATCTGGGTAAATAAAATGACTGTAAAATACTGCTGGAGAGGAATGAAAGAGATATGAGGGTGCTATATGTAACTGACTTTTATTACACTGATAGTAGTGGATCAAAAACATCTGCAAGGGTACACTATCAAACACTTCAGAATCTTTATGGAAGTGGAAATGTGGATTTGATTGCTCTTGTAGGAAAATCAAAACCTAATAACGTGAATAAGGAACACATCGTTATATCGAGTGTTCACAATAATATAACGCTATTATTGAACTGCTTACGTGGCTATCCGACTTATATTGATAAAAATTCAATACGAAAAATCCTAGGTATTATTTCTGAAACTAAACCAGACGTGATTTTTGTTGACAACTCGATTTATGGGAAAATGATTCGAAGAATCAAAATATCATATCCCAATATTTCAGTGTTGGCATATTATCATGATGTTAAGGCAAAGTTGGCGAGAGATTGGATGAAAAACGCTCCAATATATAAAAAACCAGTAATGCTCGCAATGTTGTCTAATGAAAATTGACCGCTAAGTATGCAGATGTAAATTTTGTGCTTGGCGATAGGGAAGAAAAATTATTCATTAATGCATATGGAAAAAAGCCGGAAGCGCAGCTTAGTGTGTATATGGATATCAAATTGTCGGATGAGTTCTTTAGAAAAAATCCTAATAAAAAGAAGAAAATTCTGTTCTTTGGCGGTTATTATCTTCCAAATGTTCATGGTATCGATTGGTTTATAGATAAGGTTTATCCAAAATTACAGAGTGAGGCAGAAGTGATAGTGGCCGGTCGTGGAATGGACAAATTGAGAGAGAAACATTATCCAAATGGAGTCATGATCAAAGGATATATTGAGAGTATTGAAGAACTGTACCGTGATGCAGATATTGTGATTAGCCCGATATTTGAGGGCGGTGGAATGAAGGTTAAAGTTGCGGAAGCAATGGCATTTGGGAAAATTGTTGTGGGCTCGAATGAAAGCTATGAGGGGTATCAAGAGAAGATTCCAGAAAACTATTGGGATGTTTTATTCTATCGCGCTAATACTGCGGATGAGTTCGTAGCGAAAATTCATAAAGCACTTAATCTAAGCGATGATGAGCACCATTTTAATCCAAAAATTCGAGAACTATATGAAAGTGGTTTTTCTGAAAAATATGCTGAAAGGGTAATTTCTAAAATGATAAATAAATGTGTGGGAGAAAATAAATGATTATTACACAGACCCCGTTCCGAATGTCCTTTTTGGGGGTGGAACAGATATGGAGAACTTTTTAAGGAACATGGTGGTGCCGTCTTGTCTACCACATTTGATAAGTACTGCTATGTGAATGTGCGCCACTTACCACGGTTCTTTGATTATTCAACAGAACTGTCTTATTCCAAGACTGAACGCGTGACCTATATTGAGGATATTCAGCATCCTGCAATTCGTAATGCGATGAAGATGTTGGATATGCACGAAATTCGTCTTACATATGAAGCAGATCTTCCTGCGCGTTCTGGCTTAGGAACTTCAAGTTCTTTTGCAGTTGGAATGCTGAATGCTTTTTATGCGCTGAAAGGCAAATATGCCGACAAGAAAAAATTGGCTGATGAAGCAATTTATCTGGAACGAAATTTGTGTCAGGAAGCAGGTGGCTGGCAAGATCAGATTGCAGCATCGTTTGGTGGGTTTAATCGCATCAACTTCAATGCGGATGGCTATGAAGTTCTTCCTGTAATTATCTCTTCGGAGAGAAAAAAACAGCTTAACCAGAATTTGATGATGTTCTTTACTGGCTTTACTCGCTTTTCTTTCGATGTGCAAAAAGCAAATGCCGAAGGTAAAGTCGATAAAACGGCACAGTTAAAAGAAATGCTGTCGCTTGTGGATGATGCAGAAAAAGTCTTGACGGACAAAGAAAAGGATTTGGACGATTTTGGCAGAATGCTGGACCACACATGGAAGCTGAAACGCCAGATTGGATCTGCGGTGTCCACAAATAACATTGATGAACTTTATGCAAAGGGTATTGCTGCGGGCGCCTTGGGGGAAAGCTACTGGGTGCTGGCGGTGGTGGTTTCCTTGTGTTCTATGTACAGCCGGAACGACAGGATGCTGTTCGGTGGGCGATGCGTGATTTGCTCTATATTCCGTTCAAATTTGAAGATGGTGGAACACGTGTAATCCATTATACACCGGAAGACTATACACCGAAGGATTAAAGGCATGAAAGTTGTGATTATGGCAGGCGGAAAAGGTACTCGTATTTCCTCTGTAGCGAGTGATATTCCTAAGCCGATGATAAAAATTGAAGGCATCCCCGTGTTGGAACGAGAGATCAAATGTCTGAAAGATCAGGGATTTTATGACATTATCATGACAGTAAGCTACCTGGGAAATATAATTATGGATTATTTTGGTGATGGTTCTGGGAATTCTCCAGCAACAGGCAAGCCGTTTGGCGTACATATTGAGTACTTTTTTGAAAAGGAACCACTTGGCAATGCTGGTGCGTTGTTCAAAATTAAGGATAAGTTGACATCAGATTTTCTCCTTCTGAATGCTGATGCGATGTTTGATGTGGATTTCAAACGTTTTGTCGCTTTTCATCAGAAACACGGTGGATTAGTTACACTTTTCACGCATCCGAATAGCCATCCCTATGACAGTGGACTGATTGTTACTGACAAGAATGATGCGGTTGAAAAATGGCTTGCAAAAGAAGATGAGCGTCCGCAGTATTACAGGAATCGTGTAAATGCTGGCTTGCATGTTATCAATTCTGAAGTATTGAAGCTTGTCAATATTGATGCCGACTTGGTAGGGAAGACTGGTGTGGATGGTAAGCCCATAAAGGTCGATTTGGACCGCCAGTTGTTAAAACCGCTAGCCGGAACAGGAAAGATGTTTTGCTATGATAGCCCTGAGTATGTCAAAGATATGGGCACTCCTGATCGGTACTATTCTGTATGTAAAGATTACAAGGAAGGAAGAATTTCAGCAAAAATCTAAAACATAAGCAGAAAGCAATCTTCCTTGACAGGGATGGAACAATCAACAAGTATGTTGGATTCCTTAGAAGTATAGATGAGTTCGCGCTGATTGATGGTGTTGCTGAAGCAATTCGTAAAATCAATGAATCTGGCTATCTTGCTATTGTTGTGACAAATCAACCTGTTATAGCTCGCGGCGAAGTTTCCTTTGAAGAGTTGGAAGGAATTCACAACAAAATGGAAACACTTCTTGGAGAAAAGGGTGCGTATCTTGATGCGATTTATTACTGTCCGCATCATCCTCATAAGGGATATGAGGGAGAATGTCCGGAACTGAAGATTGAATGTGATTGTCGTAAACCGAAGCCTGGAATGTTATTCAAAGCGGCGGAGGATTTTAACATTGATTTGTCACAGTCATGGATGATTGGCGATGGTGAAAACGATGTTAAAGCTGGTATTAATGCTGGATGCAAGACGGTGTTTTTGAACGACAATGACGAAAATTATGGACAGACAGAAACAGTGAAGTCGTTGGGCGAATTTGTTAGCCGGCTGCTGTGAAGATTGGAGTTTGTGGAGGAAGAGAAAGTGAATGAGTTAAAAGAAAACATTGCGAAGCATGTTGAGATTCTCTGCGATAGATATCCGACACTAGAATCCGTTAAGAAAGAAATTATAGAAGCATACTATTTGCTTGCAGACTCATATAAAAATGGCGGCAAATTGTTGGTTGCTGGAAACGGTGGATCCGCTGCAGATGCAGAGCATATTGTTGGAGAATTGATGAAAGGCTTCAAACTCCCTAGAAAACCAGATTCGGATTTTGCAGATAAACTTATTAAGGAAAATGAAGAGCTTGGGGCTGTTTTGGCAGAAAACCTGCAAGGTGCACTTCCTGCTATTGCGCTGGATGGACATTCTGCATTGTCTACTGCGTACATGAATGATTGCGAACCGCTTCTGTGTTTTGCACAGCAGGTAAATGGCTATGGTAAAGCGGGAGATGTGTTTTTAGGCATTTCGACAAGTGGTAATAGTAAGAATGTGCTCTATGCAGCGACCACCGCACATGCAAAAGGCATGAAAGTAATCGGCCTTACTGGTGCAAAGAACAGTAAGTTGGGGCAAATGAGTGATGTGTGTATTAAAGTTCCGAAAACTGAAACTTATATGATTCAGGAACTGCATCTTCCGGTGTATCATTGTCTGTGTTTGATGCTTGAAGATGAATTTTTTGGGGAGGAGAAATAAAGTGATTAATAGCAAGACTGAATACTACGAATATTTGGAAGCTGATAGGCAAGCAAATAAGAAGAAAAAAATCCATGCCCATCTGTTTGGGGATTATACGTATAATTATTTGAATCTGATGCGAAAATTAGAGTATTACACAAATTGCAAATCAGATATTATTTCAAAGATATATAGAAAATTTTGAATGCCCGTTATAAGCGACTGAGTGTAAAAACAGGAATTCAAATTGGAATAAATAGTTTTGGTAAGGGTTTGGCATTATTTCATTATGGCTCTATTATTGTGAATGGCACAGCACAATTTGGAGAGTTTTGCGTGGTTCAGAGTGATGTTAATGTGAGTGCAGGCGTTCGTGGCGGGAATGAGGTTTATATTGCTCCAGGAGTAAAAATTCTTGAAAATATTGCGATAGCGGATAATGTGATTATTGGAGCTAATGCAGTTGTATGCAAGGATATCGAGGAACCGCATACTTCATGGGGGGATACCCGCTAAAAAAAAATAAGCGAAAAAGGTTTTGAGTTTAAAATGTGAACATTTTTAACATTGGATGGCTGGTTGATCTCAAGGCTGAGCAACTTTTAGGCAAAGTAGGCGTATTATATTAGATGATAACTGCATGGTAGGAGCGTAATCAAATTTAATGCAGGGATGTTCTCTGGGCAAAATATAGTAATTGTGGCAGGAAGCATTGCGACAAAAGTTGTAGTAGGAAATGAGGTGTGGGCATTTAATAAGGTTTATTATGGCAACAGAAGATTATAAGAAAAAGCTGATTGAGCTAAATAAGACCTATCCGTTGATGAAAGTTGGAAGAATTGTTGTTCTACAAGGAACTGATAGAGATAGGGAAAAATATTTTTTAAGGGAAGGTGAAAGATGATAAATGAGTATTAGAGTAACAGATTTTGCTTGGATAGCGTTTGTAATATTATCAATATTAATGGGGGGCAGCATTGGACGCTCATATATGTGGCTAGTGGCTGGATGTATTATAGCATGGTTGTTGGTTTATAAAAAGGGAAAAGGTTTACATTTAAATAAACTAGTAAAGCAGTATAATTGTTTTGTAGTGTATGGTATAATAAATTCTTTTTTTTGTTTGGTTGCCACAGGGTTTAAATCAAATGTCTATATAAAAACTCAATTGATTGACATGCTGGTACTTGCTTTTGGGGCGTCATATCTGACGAGCTATTATGCAAATAGTGGTCATATAATTAAATGGGTAAAAAAGGCTAGTTGGATTCTAATGTTAGCTGGTGTGATTGAAGAAATAACACGATTCAACATTACAAAGTTTTTTGGAAATCAAGATTATGTAAATCAATATCTGGTATCGGAAGGACGAGCTATTTCTATCTTTAGTCATCCAATAGGTTATGCAATTGTCTTGACATTCTTTTTTGAGCTGGCATTATATTTCCCTTACAAATCAAAAAATAAGCAAAGCACATATATACTTTTGATTTTAATTAATTTATTGTGTACAAAAACTCGTATGGCAATGATTGCTATTGTGATTTCCACAATTATTTATTTGATAAAAAATGGTACGTTTAGGGCTTTGCTTAGTGGAAAAATAAACTACACGAAAAACTCTCTGATATATTTAGCAATTATTCTTTTGGTAGCGAGTGTATGCATGGGAATCTTTCACGATAAGATAATAATTTTTATCGACAGTATTGTTTATCGCATACTTCAAATGTTTACAGGAAGCGAACAGGGAATACGCCTTGGAGTGATAGCAAATTATTTTACTAGTCTTAGTGGAAATTCTGTTTTTGAGATTATATTTGGAAAAGGAACCGGATATGCCTCTTTTTTTATGATAGAAAATCCTATATATTTTTGGAACACAATGGGCGATAAGGTGGCATGGTCGCAAACGACTGATAATATGTACATCACGATATTAATGAATTATGGTGTGTTCGGTTTCCTGCTCTTTTTGCAAATGATTATTTATGCAATAAAAAGAGTGATTTATACAACAGATAAGAATGTTTTGTTTGGATGTAGTGGATTAATTGCTATTTTTTTGAACTATTCTTTTTGAAGGCTTGTATTGGCCAATTGTTATGAATATTATAGGTTTATATATGGTGTTTGTTACTACAGAAACAATGATTGGAGAATAACGGATTGGAGAAAAAGTCAGTAAAAATTAATGCCTTGTTTAGTTTGATACAATCGGTTTCGACGATTATTTTTCCGCTGATCACATTTCCATATATATCGCGTATTTTTGGCGTTGAACAGTTAGGGAAGTACAATTATGCTAAAAATTTCGTGGAGATATTTGCAACCATTGCGCTATTGGGAATTCCAACATATGGGCAGAGAGAGGGGGCTAAAGTTCGAGATAATCACAAAGAACTAAGCAATCTGATGAGCGAGTTGTTTAGTCTTAGTATGTTATCGAATACGATAGCAATGGTCGCATTATATTTGGCGACATTTGTTGTGAATACATTTCATTCATATGCCGTATTAATTGTGATTTTTAGCGTTACAATTCCTATGACAACAATTGGTATGAGTTGGCTCTTTGTTATTTTTGAGGATTATAATTTTACTGCTATCTTGGGCATAATATTTAATCTTCTGTCTGTTGCAGCAATGTTTGTGTTTGTTCACAAAAGGACAGATATATATATATATGCTTTTATTACAGTAATTGCATCCAGTGGATCGAACATCATAAAATTTGTTTATAGCAAAAAATATTGTGATATTAAATTGACATTCCACATCAATTTTAGAAAACATATGAAACCAATATTGCTTATGTTTTCTGCTTATATCTCTGTTATGATTTACAATAAGACAGATACTGCATTGTTGGGTGTCATGGGAACCGATTATAATGTGGGAATTTACAGTGTATCAACCAAAGTATATAATTTGGTAAAATCATGCTTGCTTGCATTGAGTAATGTTTTGCAAACAAGAGCAGTGCTTCTTGCTGCGCAAGGGAATCAGAAGAAAAGTGATGAATTTCTGTCAAAGAGTTTTAATATGATGATGACGTTTGTGATTCCGTGTATGGTTGGAATGGCATTTATGAATAAAGATATTATCCTTTTATTGCAGGAAAGGATTATCTTGAGGCAGGACCGTCTATGATAATTCTAAGTTGTTCTCTTTTCTTTGCTTTATTTTCAACAATGCATAGTAGTACAATTTTGATTCCTTATGGAAGAGAAAAGGTGACTTTGGATGGTGCTATCATCGGTGCAGTGGTGAATCTGCTTCTGAATTTTATCTTTATTCCAATATGGAAAGAAAATGGCGCAGCTTTAACAACATTGATTGCGGAAACGACCGTATTCTTGATTTATATTCATATTACAAAACAGTATTATACACATTTGAATGGCATTCGGACGATGGTGCAGTGCATTATCGGAAGTTGCGGTATAGTATTGGTGCTTTTTATGTTTAGAAATTTAGAAATCAATATTTTTATCAGAATATTTGTGAAGGTTGGAGTAAGTGTTATTGTTTATTTTGCATTGCAGATAGTAACCAAAAATCAGATTGTCATGGATACTCTTTATAATATTTTAAAGAAAGCTAAAGTAAAGGTGGGAAAGAAGTAAAAAATGCAACAATTAAGCATAGAGGAACTTTTGAAGGAAACTGAACGATTTAGGTATATTTCTATCGATTTATTCGATACGTTAATGTGCCGAGCCGTTTCTAAACCGGAATTGATATTTTATTTGGTGGAGCGAGAATACAACAAAAGAAATTCAAAGCGGGTTTGGGGATTTAGAAAGCGCAGAATCAAAGCGGAAGCATTAGCACGCAAGAAGGCACATTACAAAGAGGTTACGATCGAAAGCATATATGCTGAATTAGATTATTCACGTGAAATCTGCAATAAACTTGAGTGTATTGAAAAGTTTCTAGAGATGAGTACGTGTTCGGCAAATCAAGTTATGGTGGATTTTATGAACCAATGTCATATGCGTGGACAAAAAGTTGTTGTAACAACGGATATGTATCTTGATAGGGACACAATTGAGAGAATCTTGCAAAGAATAGGAGCAGAATATGACCGATTGTTTATATCTTGCGAGAGTGGGAAAACAAAATTATCAGGTGAACTGTTCGAAGTTGTTTTACATGACTTAAAAATTGAGTCGAATGATATTTGTCATATTGGTGACAATCAAAAAACTGATATAGAATCACCAAGAAGATACGGAATACAGTCTTTTTTGAGAGGTTGGCACATCGGAATAATATAGAACCTTATCTTTCAAAAAGAAATACTTTGGATACGGATATTTTAAATACATTTGTATGGAATCACTTAAGAACAATAGCGGATGAACACGAAAAAATACAGGCACGTATTGGGTACAGTGTTATTGGACCATTGCTCTTTGATTTTTGTTCCTGGTTGAAAAAAATAAGTCAAAAAGAGCAAGCCAATAGGATTGCGTTTGTGGCACGTGAGGGATATCTGATTAAATTGGTGTATGACATAATTTGTACTGAAGAGAATACTAGTACAGAATATGTCAGGTTGAATAAAAATATGATTCGTTGGCCATCACTATACAAAAATCCAACAGTGAAACAATTTGAAGAGTTAATTCCGTATAGAGACGAGTATTCTGGTGAAGAACTTGCACGATTACTCTTTATATCACCAAGATTTGTAACACAGTTATTGTTGGAAAATGAATTTCCAACAGGGTATGTGCAAAAATCGGATTTTAAGACTCTTGAATTTAAGACTGTTTTTAGCAAGATACTTGAACATGAAAAAAGCAAAATGCAGGAACAGTTTGTTTTTCTCGTAAGATATTTGAATCAAATCGAAGCCATAGATAAAAAAAAAATATTATTTGTAAATAATAGCATTAACGGAAGTACGCAGCGAAGTATAGGGAGATTGGTTGACAATAACATTATAGGCATACAATTTACAGCGTCACAAAAATGTCTACAAGAACTTGATTCATCAGTGAGAGTGTGGCTCGAAGATATTGGTGCAACAAACTATGAAAAACAAATGTTTGCACAATATTCTATTGTATTGGAACATCTTATGTTTGAAAACACTGGAACGGCACAATATTTATACGAAGAAGATAATATAGTAAAAGTAAAATATGAAATTGATGGAGTAGAAAAAAAAATGCAGAAATCATTCAACCTATTCAGAAATATGCGCTTCAATTTGTGAGGGATTGGCAGGAATATGGAGTACCAAATATTGTTGAAGTTGGAACTGGATTTCATAGATACATGGAATTCCTATTAAATCCAAAGCGAGAAGATGCATTGCTGATAGGAAACATTATAGATTCTGACTATGATGGAATACGCAAGTTATTTGATGTGGGTGAGAATGAACGATTGACATATTATGAAGCAAAAAACTACAAAAAAATCAAATGGCAACATGGATACTATATGACTCAAGAAAGTGGAAAACAATTAAAAGAGCTATTTGACATGGAAAAACGCATAAAGTGCATGGTTAAAAATTTTCAGGTGGGTAGAGAGTAATTGTTAATTATGATGGACATAGTTTGAGATTGATAATCAGACGATTGGACAGCCGATTAGTCTCCAAAATAAATGTTATCATGGGAATCGCAAGAAAGCAAATGAAATCGACCCATTAAAGAATGATATGGTGTTGGTTAAATGAATAATCTGGTTCTAATTACTCCACCTGTCCGGTGCAAAGTGAGCCACTTCATCTACAATTGTTTTTGCTATGGCTAGGATATGAGATTGAACACATCTTATAAAGCCTGCTATCGCATCGCTGTGGCGGCAAGGGCTTGACAAGATATGCCCACTCTCATAAATAGCACCTAAGCAAAATCAAAGTGGATTAATGCCAGTCGGAATACTGGCTCACCCAATACCGGAATGGTGGCTCTCACGAAGCAGAATATCCATTAAAATGTTAAGAGGGAAAAATGTACGACTATTTAATTGTTGGAGCCGGTTTATTCGGTTCGGTATTTGCCAGGCAGGCAACGGATGCTGGCAAGAAGGTGCTTGTGATCGATAAGCGCCCGAACATTGCAGGAACAGACATTGGGGTCAGACCCTTTGAAATACTAATAAAATGAGTAAATATGTTCTAAAAGTTTTCTAAAGAAAGTATAACATAAAGAAATTACGAATCTGTATGTGTTAAGGATGCTCAGTTAAAGCAATATGAACACAATAAGGAGAGATATGAACACAACATTACTTATCATGGCTGCTGGTATCGGTAGCCGTTTCGGAACAGGAATTAAGCAGTTGGAGCCAGTGGATGATACTGGACATATCATCATGGATTATTCCATTCATGATGCAATTGAGGCTGGCTTCAACCATGTAGTATTTATTATCCGTAAGGATATCGAGAAGGAATTCAAAGAGGTCATCGGTGATCGTATCGCAGCTATTTGCTCTGCTCATAATGTAACTGTGGATTACGCTTTTCAGGACATTAACGATATTCCGGGGACTCTGCCGGAAGGCCGTACAAAGCCGTGGGGAACTGGTCAGGCCGTGCTTGCAGCGAAGGAAGTAATCGATACCCCGTTCATTGTGATCAATGCAGATGATTACTATGGCAAAGAAGGCTTCAAGGCCGTCTACGAGTATCTGGTAAATGGCGGTGAGTCTTGCATGGCTGGCTTTGTGCTGCAGAATACTCTGTCTGATAATGGCGGTGTGACTCGTGGTATCTGCAAGATGGACGAGGATAACAACTTGACTGAGGTTGTGGAGACCAAGAACATCGTAAAGACTGCGGATGGAGCAGAGGTAGATGGTGTGGCAGTCGATGTGCATTCTCTGGTTTCCATGAACATGTGGGGCTTGACTCCTGATTTTCTGGATGTGCTGGAGGACGGATTCAAAGAGTTTTTCGAGAAAGAAGTACCGAGCAATCCTCAGAAAGCCGAGTATCTGATCCCAATCTTCATCGGTGAGCTGCTGGAGCAGGGAAAGATGTCCGTGAAGGTTCTGAAGACCAACGACACCTGGTACGGAATGACCTACCATGAGGATGTTGCAGCAGTGAAAGACAGCTTCAAGAAAATGTTAGAAAATGGTCTGTACAAAGCTGATTTATTTGCAGACTTGTGATATATTGGGAGCGGTAGCTCCCTACGTTGCTCAAATCTTCACACACCTCTACGCGGTGAGCAGTAGGCAACGATCAATTATGATCGGCGAAGATGTGAAAAAGATAAAAAAGTAAAGGAGATCTGACGATGATTCATCGAGTGACTTGTGATAGATGTGGTTCCATTTCGGAATATGATGATAAATCTATATGGGAAGGAAACCGCGAACATGAAGATATAGAGTGCCCTGTGTGTGGAAATATTATCGACAGTGCATTTACAGACCTTACTCCGGTAGCCAGACTTATCAAGAAAGGCGAGAAAAACTGATTCGAATTTCAGAATGATTGGCTGGCATTAAATTATAAGATTGGAAATACTGCGAAATGTCGTATCAAAATATTATGAGTCTTCCGTTATTTGATTTTGGAGATATTAAGAAAAGTGAAGCTACAATAAAAAATACATGGAATGAATTTCGAGTCGCTTTGGCAAATAAGACATTTAAATATGATGAGGTTGATTCAGCATTGACGACTACATTTTTGAAAGTGTTTGATGATTTGTTTGCCAATTGTTGCGTGAGGTTGGAACGTTCATTGGATGTTTTTCAAACTGATGGATATCTGGCCAGAGGTACTAAACTAAAAGCTCCGGAGACAGTATCATATGATCGCTTCTTGCCAAAAGCAGAATTTATTAATGAGGATAACAGATTCAGTCCTGTTGGCATTGAATGGCTGTATTTAGCATGGGCTAGTGACAAAAATTTGGCAGAGCAGTGTACGATAAAGGAATGTCGTGCATCGACAGGAAATCGCTTTGGTATTTGTTTATTTGAAATCAATTCTGCTAACAAGGATGAAAAAATAATTGATTTAACTTTGGCTGACGAGATGACGTATGAGGATATAAATGCTCAGCTTGAAAATAGCGGAAAAGTCTACCTCTCGCGTTGCTATGAGCGAAGCATGAAGAAAGGACGAGTAGTTATTCCCACTGAAAATGAAATTAATGAAATGAAAGCGGAAATAAACTTTTGGGCGTTGCATACGTATCTTAAGCTACTATCTGAGCAGATTTTTACTCCATTGGCTGATGCAGACGATAAAAGTTTGATGTATGCGCCTTTTCAGTGTATGGCTCAGTATTTTTTAAATAAGGGATATGTAGGAATTAAGTATAAAAAGTACTGTTTGTACGGGGGCAAAGGATATTGTGCTTTTTGATAAAACAATGGCAACTCCGGTTGGATCGATTCAGGATTTCATAATTTGAAATATGAACGATAGCCGGGTAGTTATATTGCCCTCACCCCAACACAGTGCTATACTTAAACCATTAAAACGGAAAGAGGTTATCACCATGCCCAGAACTAAAGGTAGCAAGAATAAGCCGAAAACTGTGACCGCTGATTTTGCGACGCAGCTTGCAGAAAAGCAGTCCGCAAAGGAAGCGCTCACAGCGGAGATTGCATCCATCACCGCAAACATTGACACTTTGAAAGCTGACCTGAAAGAGAAGAAGACTGCTCTGAAGTCCGCAGAGAAAGAAGTAGCCAAGCTCGAAGCCAAGAAAGCCAAGGCGGATGCTAAGGCCGCTGAAGAAGCTAAGAAGGCTGAAGCCGAGAGTGTGGTTAAGAAATTATTAGCCAGCGGTGTGAGCGCAGATGAGATCCTCGAAAAACTGAAGTAAAACCTACGCCGTGTGGACAAACTGAACTTCAGAAGTTCATACGGTATATTTTGAGGAACTAAATATAGTTTATAACGGAAATAAAAGAAATGGAGCGTGACAAAAAATGAACTTATCTAAAATACACCACATCGCCATCATCGTATCTGACTACGAAGCAGCCAAGGAGTTCTATGTGAACAAGTTGGGATTCTCTGTCGTCAGAGAAAACTACCGCCCGGAGCGCAAGGATTGGAAGCTGGATCTTCGTGTCAATGAATACACGGAGCTGGAGATTTTCGCTGAGGAAAACCCGCCGAAGCGAGTGAACCGCCCGGAAGCCTGTGGTTTGCGTCACCTTGCGTTTTGCGTGGAGAGTGTGGAGCAGACAGTGAATGAACTGGCAGAGGTAGGGATTGAATGTGAGCCAATCCGTGTGGATGATTATACCGGCAAGAAGATGACATTCTTCCATGACCCGGACGGATTGCCGTTGGAGCTGCATGTAAAATGAAGAAAACAAGAAAACCCGGCGGTGGCCGGAAGAAGCTGAAGCCGGAGTTCGATGCCGGGAAGAATCTGAAAGAGCAGATGGAAAGTGCTGTGGCGCTTTATGATTCTGAGATGTCCTTGCAGGCCATCGCCGATGAGCTGGGATTAAATCCAATCAAGGTACGGAAGCTACTCATCACGGCCGGTGTGTATGAGTCGGATGTGGCGGAGAAAGTGCAGGACGCTTTTGAAAAGTACCGGGAAACACAAGACTATAAAACCTCCATACTCTCAACCGCAGCAGCCCTTGACCTTTCCAAAGCATCCATCACCTCGTACCTGCCTTATAAAAAAGGCGTGTACTTTCCAGGTACGGAAAAAGAGAAGATTAGTGTTGGAGCAGAGCGGCAGCGGAGATACAGAGCAATGAAGCGATGGAGGGCTGATCCGACAGAAGAAAACTTTTGGGGAGTGGTTGTGGCTTATGCTGGTGTAAAATTTAAAACCTACTCCGGGTTGCCATTTACTTATGAGGTACGGAAAGGCAGGAATGGCGAGTACACAAAAGAGCTGTGGATCGACCGCCGGGAGAAGAGTAAAAGTCTGGCGTGGAGTTCTATAGTTTTGGCACTGGGTAATATAAGATGTGAAGTAGTAGAGAGACCCAAAGCTCTGGGGGATATCCGAGGCGTGACTTACATATACGGAATGTTCTATCGGTTCGGGTTGATCGATGTGCCGGGCGAGGTAAAGGAAAAGATGGGGCATCCGAAAAAACGCAAAAAATAGGTTACTATGTGCAAAAGTCTACGGTATTATGTGCCGTAACTGAGGATGTGAATCTCAGTTGGGAAGGATGGTAGCATTATATGCATATTCCGCAAAAACAGAGCACTCGCTCCGCATGAGCGGAGCGCTGTTCCGCTAGGAACGGATCATTGCCCTGTTTGTTAATAAAGTTACTTGCTTTCTACACGTCTATCGCGACCTGGAAAGTCTAATCGATATGCTTTAGAGGTCATGCGGCTGAGACATGCATCTGCATATGTGTTATCACCAAACAATTGGTACCAGTTCGCTACTGGCATCTGCGAGATGATGACTGTTGATTTTCGGCAATCTCTAGCTTCGATGATTTCAAAGAGATCACGGCACTTGTCGAGGTTTAAGTCCATCAATCCAAAATCATCTATAACCAGAAGATCATAACCAGCCATCTTGTTTGAATACTCATAGTAATTATCTTCACTATGTGCATGGGCGGATTCTTGAAGCAGATAATTAGCACGGATATATTTCACAGTCCTCATTTGATGTAGTGTTGTGACGCAAAGCGCACATGCAACATGCGTTTTACCAGCCCCTGCACCACCTGTAATCAAAAGATTGTTTGGTTCATCAATCCAATCACCTTTGGCTAGTAATTCAATGTGTTTCAAGGTAACGCACATGATTCTCGACCGTTGGCTTTCCATTAGGCTTACGAGCCGGTGGTGGGGGCACAATCGTATCATAGAAGTCCTCCAGATCAGAGAAGGTTGACTGTAATACAAGATCATCTTTTTCCTGAACAAAACGTTGATAGTATTCATAGAACTGAGATTTTTCATATCCCTCTGGATTCTTTTCTTTGTAGTCCAGCCAACAGAATGAAATATTTATTCTACTGTTTGGGGCATGAATACGATCATAGTAATACTGAAAATCTGGAAGTGGAACTTCTTTGCGTTGAAGATTTTTCTGTGGGTAAAAAAGCTTCTCTACTTCTTTTGGTGACATAGCTTCAAGCTCGTCAATGGTGAGATCAAACGCCTTATATCGACTCATGATCAAGTTAAGAGTGCTTGATCCGATTCGAAAACGATCCATAACAGATCTGGTTGGACACTTATTCAGACGCATCTGAATAGCACCAATAATAGTGTTGTAGTCCTGCATAAAAATGCCTCCTGTCGTAATCTAAAAATAATGACTACGAAAAAACTATAACACTTTATAAGAATGCGTGATCCGACGAAGCGGAAAAGTGCTCCGTTACGACCGGAAACTCTGATCCGTTGCTAGCGGAATCGGTGATCCGATGAAGCGGAATTTGCAGGCCACTGCCATAATCAAGAAAATACCTTTTATTGGAAAATGGATTGTTTAATAAAAAAGAAAAGAAAGAAAAATGTAAACGTCAAATCATGCGTCAGCCATTAAAATCAACGCCGCCTGTTATGGGCGGCGCGGCTTTCGGCATTCGTCCGGAAGACTATCTGACCATGGCATGAGATGATCCAGTTTTCCGGATCTATATTTCCTTTTTCATCACAGAGTTTTGGCAACTCTGCAAGGATATACTTACCCTTTTTTTGTTATTCTGCTTCTGATGGAGCCGCTGGTGCAGTTGATGTTGCAAGGCAACCCTTTAAAACACATGATAGTTCTCGGTCATCTTCGTTTAAGATATGGAAGGTCTTTTTCCAAATTTGATTCATTACATAATTTGGCAAGTTCCTTTACTGAGGTAGAAAGAGAAATGTCTTCCTTCAATGTATTTTTTGGCAGTGCATAGTACTCAGTAGCAATATTTAGGTAATTTTCAAGATTTCGTCGAAAGTCTGGATCAAAATTATCGTGCAGAAGAAGTTCTTTTAAAGTTTCCTTTTTTATCCAGATATGTTTTTCTTGTATTCGAAGAAGACCTTCGATGAGTGTACGGGTATTGGAATCAATTTCTGGATATTGTTGCATATTGCACAAACAGAATCGGTGTATCGCAGGATGACGACAACGACCAGATGAGGTTGTTGCAGCACAGCCAATAACGCAGGCAAGTTCTTTGTTATTGAGATTGCCATGGTTAAAAACCATGAACCACATATCTCCATATTTGCTACAAACAAGTCGGCAGAACATTTGGCTATTAGATGAGTAAACTAAAGTTCCCTCATAGTGCTTGGAAAATGGGGTACCTTCATTTGTAAAATCACCAGAATCAATGTCAAGTATAGCGGAGCATTCATGCATAGAATTGAAATCTTCTAGCTGAAGTGTTCCATGAACCAAGGTTTGACCTGCGTGATCTTCTGGATAAGCAGACGTTGGAAGAAAGAATACATGGTAATTTCCGGTGTAGCCATTGTAAGCTGGATGATCGATGTCGAAGATGAATCTCTGTTGTCCGTTTTCTGCAGATGTTTTTGCTATTTCAATGGAATGAAATACAGCATTAAGGTTTAAATCTAATCCTTCACAGACCTTTAACAAAGTGGATAAAGTTGTAGAGGAAGGGGTTTTAAACATGTTGTCGATAGTTCTTGGAGACATTTTCCCAGTTTTCTTGACGCAAATATCAGCCAGATCACGAGAGGTTAAAGATTTTTCCTTCATAACATTTTCAATGTAATTGACGATTTTGCGGAGAATTTCTTGATTGTTCATAAGTCAGCACTCCTTTCTGAAAAAGCAACATTTACTAGTTAAATATATGATACCATATGTGTTTTAAAAAGAAAATAATAAAATTGCAAAATACTGCACAAAAAAATAATATTAAGGAAATGATATATGCTGTTAATAAATAGATGTGTAAAATAATGCAATTTGCACAAAAAAATACACTATAACGCATTGACCATAGTGCATATTGACAATAAATGATAGCGATGCTATAATGTAAAAAGACCTACTCCCTTGGCACGAGAGTAGATCTAAAAAACGCTTAGACAGACAAAATCGACATCATCCTACTGGTCTATATCCAATTGGCACTTGGAAATAACAGGATTGGTGTCGGCTTTTATCAGTACTATATCATGTTGTATATAACATTAGTTGTGGCTCACATACGAATGCCCTTCTAATAAGTAACTTTAGATCTGAACCTTCAACCCAGATTTTCTTTTCCTCTTTTAGAGGAACATATAGAAAAAGTTGTTAAATACAACATGCATTAGTATATCATGCGGAGAAAAACCAGTCAAGGTTTTTTGCAATAGATATATTAAATTTGTATGAAAAATATGTAAAATAAGAACAATTTTCAGCGAGTATAGTAGCTGGAGAGACGAAAAGAATGCGAGAAATTACTATGGATAAAAATACGATAAGAGAAACGGTGCGTATGATAGCAAGTGACCAGATCGTTATCAGCGTTGTAGGAGTAACTGTTTCAAGAGTAGATACACTTGAAAATTATATAACGGTAAACAACGAAATGATAACGGTAGTTGGGGGAAAGTTTCTACTGAAAAAGAATTTGGCAGATGACAGTTACGTATTGACGATAAATGCAGGTAAAGCATTCTGCGGAGATAGTACGGGATAAAAGTCTTAAAACGTAAGTACCACTTTTTCTGGAACGGATTTTATGTATAAGATAGCCGGAATAGAAATGTTAATCATTTCGTCCGGCTATAATTGTCTTCATTTGCAGGAATATAATACACAAAATCTGACCAGAAGGGTGGTGGTTATAATGGCGTCTGACTGTGAAGGACGAACTCAACAACAAATAGGACAGAAAATAGAAGAATGGCGTAAAAAAGTAGGCTTATCACAGTTAGATCTGGCAATGGTGCTAGGTCTGAAAAGTGATAGGCATTATAGGCGTATCTGTATAGAGTGTACATATGAGTTTTCGCAATCGCAGATTGGGCGTCTGGCAAAACTGATGCAGGTGTCAACGGAAGAATTGATACCAGATGAAGAATTTGAAGAAGATTCGGATTATATAGATAACATCATAAAAAAGGCAGCGAATACAAGCAGGAACAAATTAAGAATGCAATAGTTGAAAGTTCGAAGCCGAGATTTAGTGAAGCTGAGAGGAGAATTGTATCGTATGCTACTGAAATAATAAATATGGAAGACGAGGAATTAAAAGAGAACTATGCGAACCAAATGGAGAGTGCATTAAAAATGATAAGCATAATGAAGCAAAAGATAACTTAGGCGGTCATTCAATAAGAAAGAGAATGATCGTTTTTTATGTCCGAAATCAACCAGACATATATGTCCGGTCGTATTTCACTACATTTTATTTACAAGTTTCCTGAGCCAATTTACTCCACGGGGCAAATTGTTCCAATTCCCCGTCTGACATTTCAGCACCAGGACGATGCTCCAGAAGGAAGCTCAGATATTTAAGTGGATCAAGTTCATTGGCTTTTGCCGTTTCTATCATAGAATAGATTTTCATACTGGCATCTGCCCCGGCTGGTGTATCACAGAAAAGCCAGTTCTTACGGCCAACTACCAATGGTCGAATGCTGTTCTCACTGAGATTATTACTCAGGCTGCATGCACCATCTTTCAAATAGTTCATCATAAACGGACGGCAACCATTGGAATAGTTGATTGCCTTGATCAGCCTGTCTCCGGATTCCGGATGCAGCTGGTCAAGCCATGACAAAAAAGCCTCTATGACAGGTTTTTGATCCTTCAGGCGGCGATTATAAATCTGTTTGGGCGATAATCCTTTTTCTCGATAAGATCGTTCATACTCAAACAGCTTATTACAGTATAGGAATCCCTGGACTGCCGGATGTGTATAATCCTTTTCGTGGCCTTTGGGTATTGCCCGCAGCCAATAGCGTCGTATGTGAGCCCAGCAACAACAACGCTGTGCCTCCGGCACTTTGTTGTATCCTTTATAACCATCAACCATTAGATAGTATCCGGGATCTGCACCTGCAAGAAAAGCAGCGGCATGACTGCCGGCTCTGGTCGGAGTGTAATTATAAAGGATGATAGGAAGCTCACCATCGTCACCAGTCCGTACCAGCCAGACGTAAGATTTACTCTGTGGTCTGCGGCCTTCTTCCTTTAATACCTGGATCGGAGTCTCATCTGCCATCAGATATCTGTGTTTCAACAGTTTCCGGTGCAGATATTCATACATTGGCAGAAAGTAATTCTCTGCGCAGCAGATGATCCAACTGGCCATGGTCGTACGGCTGATCTTTACCCCAAGGTGTTCAAAGTCTTTCTCCTGACGGTATAAGGGCATGGACATGACATATTTATAATACATCACATGTGCTGCAAGACCGGACGATGCATAACTCCCCGGGATCAGTGCAGGAGTTCCTTCGTCCTTGATGAACCTGGGATCTTCCGTTTCCTTGCATTGTGGACACTCATAGGTAGTCGCATAATAATCAATACGCTCCAGCTTTGGCTCTGTATAACGCAGTTCTGTCCGGATGGGTTCGTGTCCGATAGGAACCATCATTGTTCCACAAACATCACACGTTTTCTGTTCTTCCGTAAGAGTATCTACATAAACATTCTCTGTCGGAAGATCAGCAAAGACCTCATCATAAGCAGCTTTCGATTTACGGGCCTTCTTGTGTGCTTTTACCTCAATGTATTCCACCTCAAGGGGCACCGGTTCCGGTTCATCCTCTGTCTGCAGGTGGAACAGATCCAACTGTCCCGGGAGCTGTTCATGCCGGATCTCACTGGTGGAGCCAAAAAGTCTGGTCTTCAGGTAGTCCAACTGTGCCTGAAGGTTAGCGATCAGTTGATCCTTTTCGCTGTCTTTGGCATCACGTTCCTGCAGCATTTTCTGCAGGGAACGGATAAGCTCGTTCTGAGTGCTGATTGTATTATTCAGTTGTGAAATCGTATCCTTAAGCTCTAAGAGCTGGATATCTCTTACTCCTGAAGGCATTGTTTTTTCGCTCCTTTTCTATGGTTCAATTATACCATAAAACAAGCAAAAAATCCTGAAAAATCAAGCATTTCCGGTACTTTTTATTGCCTTTGGCTGCTCGATTTCAAGACCTGACATAAGCCAGTCAAACTGCCTCCATGTAATGGATTTTACCTCATTACGGTTGCGCGGCCAACGGTATTTTCCTACGTTGGCATCCAGTCGCTTATATATAAGTACAAATCCTTCACGTTCATGAAGAAGCACTTTTATTCGATCACTACGTCTGCCACAGAAGAGATAGATTGCATTTGGCCTGGAAGGGTTCATATTCAGCTGGTCTTTTACGACAGCGCATAATCCATCAATGGACTTGCGCATATCTGTATAACCACAGATCACATAAATCCCGTCTGCGACAGTGATGTCTCCTAACATGTCCCTGTCACAGCTTTAAGGATCTGTGACAGCAGCTTCGGGTCAACATCATTTGAAATTTTTATTGAAACAGTCCCAAGCATGACCTCGATGGCGGGGCAGGGTTCTTCCAGCGGAAGCATTGTGCTTTCGACAGTTGGAATGCCCGGGTTTTGATGATCAGGTATCACCTCAAGTTTTACAACATCCGGTTTAAGGGCCGGCTTATAATCGCCGCGTCCTGTGGCAGAGGGGATATCATAACAAGCTTTTTTTCTCAGTCTTTTAACCCAGTTGTAAAAGGTGCCGGGATTGATGTTATGTTCTGTACACCATTGGTAATCACTAAGACCGCTGCTGCGGCATCCCATGATAAGTTGATATTGTTCGTCTGCTGTGCGTCTTTGCGTTTTCATACAAGAAACCTCCATAGTTATAGTAAAACGCTCGCATTTATAGTATCTAGCGCCGATACTGTAGTAAAATGCTGGCATCTATCATCTATAATTATGGCAAATTTAAATGCGCACGAACAAGAGCATACAGATGAGGAAGATGATATATTTTCAAAATATGAGTATCTTTTTCATAGTGATGGAGAGGTTCGGGAACCGATATTTAAAATGGTATGGGAAGATTTTAGAAAGGCATGTTCCGAGGGGATATATAGCCAAAAGAAATTGTGGGATTTCATGCGTTCGATTGTTTTAGGACCTGCGCAAAATATTGCGTATGGAACGATTCGTAAATTCCGTCAGGAAACGGATGATCCGATCGAGATTGCACAGCTCACAGAGCTGATGTATGAGATGGAGGCGAACGAGTACATGGAGTCTGTGGCGGAAAAATTTACATAACAAATTGGATTAGGAAAAACAGGAACCGCCTCAGGTGATGACATGGGCGGTTCGGTGCTACATATTATTTGTTTTGTTTAGCAAGGGCGGCTTCAATTTAGCGATCCGAGAGGCCTGTTGATCAATGGTTTGCGTCAACTGTGAATTGGCTTCTTCCAGAATAGGGCTACCGCAATCCCACTGGCTTTAGACGGTGGGTTAAGGTAGCTAAAAATCAGAAATTATTGTATACTCATGGCATGGGAACATGGAAATCTAAAAACAGACACAAATACCTATTACAATATCACATTATTTTCGTCTGCAAATACAGGAAGAAATTACTGGTTTCGAAACAGATATCAGATGATATAAAGCAGTTTTCATATGAGATATGTCAAAGGCACAGTGTTATTATCAGATATATGGAAAAGATATCCCCAATATTTACGAAAACAATTTTGGAAAGAACATACCTTTTGGACAGATGGATATTTTGCATGTAGTGTAGGAAATGTATCGGAAGAAATGCTGAAAAGATATATAGAAAATCAAGGTTGAGAAAGAGGGTGACAGTGGATGTTAAAGGCATATAAATACAGAATATATCCTAATAATGAGCAGAAAATGCAAATTGCAAAAACATTTGGCTGTTGCCGTTTTGTATACAATCAGACATTGGCATATCGGAAAGAAATATACGAGAAAGAGAAAATCAGTTAGTAAAACCGACTGTAACAATTACAGCAACAGACAATTAAAGAAAGAATATGAATGGCTGAAAGAAGTGGATAAATTTGCTCTGACAAATGCGATTTACAACATGGATGCTGCATATCAGAAATTTTTTAAGGAACATGCAGGTTATCCGAAGTTTAAGAGTAAACACGATAACCATAAATCATATACAACAAATTTTACGAATGGCAATATAGCTGTAGATTTCGGGTGCAATAGAAGGTAAAACTGCCTAAATTAAAAAATGTAAAAGCAAAACTGCATAGAAATTTTAGCGGGCAGATAAAATCGGCAACGATATTACAAATTCCGAGTGGAAAATATTATGTATCAATTTTAGTGGAAACAGAACACACGGAACTGCCACATACAAATCAAAATACCGGAATAGATTTAGGTATCAAGGAGTTATGTATTACTTCTGATGGAAAAAAATACGAAAATCCCAAAATCATCAGAAAATACGAAAAGAAACTGATAAAACTGCAAAGACAGTTAGCCCATAAAGAGAAAAGAAGTCAAAATTATTATAAAACAAAGAAAAAGATAGCATTATGCCATGAGAAAATAAGGAATATAAGAAAAGATTATCTGCATAAAGTTTCACATGAGATTATCAGCGAAAACCAAGTGATAGTTTCAGAGAATTTACAGATAAAAAACATGGTAAAAAATCATCATCTGGCAAAGCTATAAGTGATGTATCATGGTATGAGCTTACAAGACAGTTAGAGTATAAGGCAAAGTGGAATGGCAGGAAATACATCAAAATAGATACATTTTATGCCTAGCAGTCAATTGTGTTCTGTTTGTGGGTATCAGAATCCAGATACGAAAGATCTGTCAGTGAGGGACATGGATATGTCCTGTCTGTGGAACAAATCATGACAGGGATATCAATGCCGCGAAGAATATACTGACAGAAGGATTAAGACAAATAGCATAAAGAAGGAATATATAGGGCAGGGACTGTCCAAATTAACGCCTGTGGAGATAGTAGGTTACGAGGTCGCGAAGCAGGAAGCCCATTGGCTTAAGACAATGGGTAGTTCACGCATTGGTCAAACTTCAGGAGCGGGTCAGAAAGTATTATGAAGAGCCTTGTCTGCGGGAAACAATGACTTTTTACACAAAGGGTTGAATGCGAAAGGTATATTTATTTTGGCGATCGATGCGAAACAGAATATGTACTTTATTTCGAGGTTTTCAACGAAGCAGGCGATGTGATGCACTTATCGCAGAATGTGGTAGAAACCTTTATTGACCGCATCGAGGTTTTCAACGAGCGAAAGGAGCAGCAGAGATGAAAAAATGAGTTGGTATT